>JAEIGA010010640.1_pt1 | contig 13959 bp, 9 predicted proteins | sample 9270691 | NCBI WGS metagenome assembly JAEIGA01 (sample SAMN17057246, study PRJNA624740) | gut metagenome | biome: biome; isolation source: fecal sample | host: Bos grunniens | place: China: Xizang | collected 2019 | reverse complement strand
TTTTACCCTTTTTTAAGAAAGGCGTTATATCTATGTTATCATACGATTTATACCATTCGTAATCGCCGTATTGATTGCTTGCCACGTATTGCCCGTTGATATACAGCGTATAATCGCCATCGCAAGAAAGAAGGCAATTTATCTCGCCTTCTCCCCATACAAATTCGTCATAAAATTCGCCGTATGTATCAGGCTTTGACTCGTTCTTAACCCATATCCATTTTGCTTTACTAAAGTTCATTTATGTCCTCATTAAATAATTTTAAAACATAAGAAGTTAATTGAATAAACTATAATACTTTCAATTCAAATACATATGTTTCATATTTTTTCAAGATTGGAATGTCGAAACCTTGTTCCATTAGCAGTTTCCCGCTATAATCAACACCCGTCTTAATATCCCTATAAACATACTTCTGATCCAGTCCTGATAAGCATACTTGAGTTTCGCTTGAATCCTCCAATGCCAAATAAACACCGTATGTGCTTTTCTTATCTTTAGAAACAACTATTTCGCAAAACTCACTGCCACTAAAAGGGTTTCTTATACGATATAAATCGCCATGCACTATTAAATCACGAATGCGTTTGTAATTATCAATTTGCACAATTACAGCATTTTTCTCTTCGTCCGTTAATTTCGTCGCATCCAATTCGTATCCAGTAGCACCCAATGAAGCAATTGCACCACGGGTACTGAAGGGGGTTGTTCGATTTGTTTGATGATTTGGACATACGGATACATGGCAACTCATTGCAGAAATGGGATAAGCATACGATGTCCCCCATTGAATCTTACATCTATCAATTGCGTCCGTATTATCACTAGTCCAAATTTGCGGGAAATAATACAGCATTCCTGCATCAAATCTCCCGCCGCCACCTGCGCATCCCTCAAAAAAGATATCGGGAAACGCAGACATTAAGCGTTCAGCAAGCGAATAAACGCCCAATACATATCGATGTGAAAATTCGCCTTGGCGAGAATAATCCAAACCTGTGGAATAAAATTCAGATAAACTTCTATTCATATCCCACTTCACGTAAGAAATTTGATAAGTTTTTAATATCTCACTAACCGCATTAAAAACATAATCAACCACTTCTTGCTTTGTAAAATCTAAAACAAGTTGCGTTCTACTGCGTGCAGGTTCTATATCTCTTTTACCAACGGCAAATTCGGGGTGTGCTCTATACAAATCACTATCTTCCGATACCATTTCAGGCTCAAACCAAAGCCCAAATTTCATACCGCATTCATTACATTTTTGGATAATGGTATTTAACCCACCTTTCAGCTTTGTTTCATTGACAACCCAATCACCTAGTGCCGCATTATCCAAGTTGCGTTTTCCGAACCAACCGTCATCTAAAACAAACGTGTCAATATTAAGTTTAGATGCGGCCTCTATAATCTCGCAAATTTTCTTTTCATCAAAATTGAAATAAGTTGCTTCCCAGTTATTGATTACAATAGGTCTTTCTTTATAGACATATTGGGGATTTATAATTTTTTCACGTAAAAAGTTTGCGTATTGCCTAGATAAATATCCTATCCCATTATTAGAATAACTAATCAATATCTGTGGTGTTTCAAAAGATTCCGCTGGGTGCAACATCCACGTAAAATTCATTTCATTGATGCCGCCGTAAACCCTCAGCTTATCGTTACCATTAACTTCTGCACACAAAGAGAAAGATCCACTATAAAGCAATTCGAAGCCGATACATTTTCCTGTTTCTTCTCCACAGTCATCCTTCACTAAAGCGATAAACGGATTAAATTGATGAGAAGATATACCTCTTGTGGATTGTATTTTTGTAATACCATGTCCCAGTTTATTAGTTTCAGGCGCACGTTCCCTTGCCCATCCACCAGATAAACACAACAAAGAATAATCAATATCTTCAAATTGTAAGCAAAAAGAAAAGGCTCTTCTTAACGTCACACAATCATTTCCAGTATTGATAATTTCACAACCACGTGCCACAATATCAAAATCATCAAAAACCAAATAATGTAACACAATTTTTATGCCTGAAAAATCATCCTTTAATGTTACAAATAAGCTCTCGCCCCCTCCTCTTACACAAGGCATACCTTTCAGAGCAGGAATACATTTTTTCACTTCATATCCTGCGTAACGAAAACGGCTCATCTCTGAGCCATCATTTCTATGTACGATGATAGAAGGTTCGTTGTAATCACCACGACCATAAAAAGCGCATTCGCTTGGCATTGTATCAAAATACATATCCTTGTTTAAATCATCGGCCGCAGGTGTTTTTTTGTCCCATTCTTCTTGAAGTGAATACAAGAAATTATTATCGACCTTTTCGCCAAAGTATAAATTTTGTAAAAATCCCAACTTATTAACGAAGAGTGCATACGTAATTTTATGCCCATTTAATATAAAAATTTTATCCTCAACAATTTGAATCATAACTATGTAATCCTCTCAGTGTGGAAGGGTGTCGAAATTTGATACAGTTTTTATTGGACTGTTCAAGGGCGACACCTTTTTATTTTTTTCTTATTTTTCCCGTAAAGTGCTGACAAATCAACATGTCAGCACTTTTATTATACCTTTTTTTCTAAAACATGCAACCAAATTATAACAGCATTAATCGAGTTAATACTTCTTTATTTGTCCCATAAAAAATGTCAGTTTTACCTGAAATAAGCTTACAAAAATTCTCAAAGCGCTCCCACGTAATGTCATCCATTGCATCAAATTCGTAAGCGTGCCCCCAAATATAAAACAATTGAGGTTTATCCGTTTCCAACGCAATAAACTTTTCTGCAAGTTCAAACATTTTGTCTGGCTCACAGATATAGACCGAAGGATTTAATCGATGCAAGTTTTTAGGCAAGTCAAAAGAAAAAGTAGAAGTAATCGTGCGTGCATATTTTACTCCTGTTTTCTTTTTGATAATTGAAGCTACTCTATCATCATTATTTACTCCACCGCAAGGATAAGCCATGCCTGTGACTTCATATCCAACCAAATGCGAAAGCTGTTTTCTATCTTCTTCCACTTGATATACAACAGTAGAATCCTCTTCCCATGTCAAATTAGGATGAGTCAAAGTATGTACGGCAATCTCATGCCCTGTATAAATTTCTTTTAAATCGGTAGACGATACCTTCGTATGATTTACAGGTTTATCGTTAACTTTCAAACTCCCCTTCAAGCCAAGTAAAGAAGAATTAAGGTTAAAAGTCGCCTTCAGCCCATATTTATTAAGCATCGCTATCAATCGCCTATCCTGAGTTACTCCATCATCAAAACTAAATGTTACATATTTCATTATATCACCATCATGTGTTTAATAAATATATTATAGGAATAGAAGTCCAGCCGTGGCAAAGACTGCCCGCGTTATCAAATGCCCTTGCGCCGTCAATCGTTTCCCATACGGTATCGCCATTTTCTACCATTGTTTTATAGTCGTTTCGGATTTCATCGCGTACATACCACAGCCATTTCGCTTTATTTGTAGCAAGAAAAGCGTCAAACTTAAACCCTTTCATGCTCAAAGAACAGTCGCTTAAAGCTCCGTTTACAATCTTTTCGCAAGCAAATTCCTTATCCAATACCAACCCCGCAAGAATCCCAATGCATTTCCCAAAACGGTATATTCATCACCGCCTACGGTCATAGAATATAACCCCGCGTCCACATTGTAAAAGGCTTCCTTCGTACGCTTTTTACTTTCTTCGAGCAAATCCCCCTAGCAAACAAATTACCGATTTTAAGGTCGATTTCATTCAATACAAACGCTGTCATACCAAAAACATTAAATACCCGCGCATACCCTTCACCCTCATGATTTGCAAGCTCTGAATATGCACCACCAGGCAAAATAAGTATCGCTGTATCCGATACTTTATATGTGGACGGATAATATTCCAAAACGGTTTCTTCATCTCCCCAAAGTTTATACTCTGTTTTCATCTTTCATTTATTCCTCAATTTGCAGTTTTGTTATTAAAACGCCATAATTATCGTGGCAGTTACAGCAATCAAGACGACCAACCAACTGAGTAATTTTAAACGCCAAAACAATTTAAAACTTGTTCAGATATCTGTTTCATCCCTTTAATTGTTGGGTGCCCATAATATTTTTCAATACATTTGAGTTCAACAACATCACAACCAAAATATTCCCCTGCCTTTTTTATTCCGTTAACGATTTCCGTCTTAATATCGCAGTTTGCTATAAATATAATTCTCACGTTTGGCAAATCATTTTTTAATGTCCCCATAAAATAAGAAATAGCAGGTAAGACATTAAATAAATCCTTTTCCCTCCAATTTTCATATTGCAATTCGCCAAGCGGTGCCCCCGACCAGCTATCGTTCGTTCCTCCAAAGACAATTAAAGTATCAATTTGATTTTTTTCAAAAAAGCCTTGTTCTTTTAACTGCTTATAACGATAAATAAACGAAGATGTTTTGGAACAATCTTCATTATCATATCCAGTATAACAAATCGGAGCCCCAGACCAACTATTGTTTTCGATAATTTTCGCCCCAATATCTTTAGCCAGTTGTCTCCACCAAGTTTCATCTAACATCATTTTGCTAACTGGAGAGTCGCTACGACCTTGCAATGAATAATAGGTAGGATATCCCTCAGGAATTTGTCCTTCATATGTAGAATAGCTATCACCCAAAATTACAACTTTTTTCATAATATCACTCCTTTTATACGATTATTGATAATATTGGCTCAAGGCTATCCACCATTTTAACACAAAAAGAAACCATGCCACTTTGAATTATATTCCCATCCGACAAACCAATTACCCCATAACCCGCCAATCTTGAAGAAAGAACACCCGATGATGAATCTTCCAAGGTAATCACATTCTCTTTGTTATCGCCAGCAAGCGCCATACCTATCTCTGCATATACCCAAGGATGCGGTTTTACCGAAAGCTCGCCAAGTGTTCCGTAATCGCCTGCAATTTTCCGCTTACCGCCTGTGATGATGGCATCGTAAAAATCCAAAGGATTGCCCATATTTAACACACGAAAAGTGGACACGATTTCGGGGATTGCCTTATAATCCAATCCACTTGTAACCAATCCAATTTTTATTCCGTTACCTTTGACTTCCATTAAAAAGTCTTTCAAATTTTCACGCGGCTTAAAGGCGGATACGTTTCCGCGCCCCTCCAAAATTTCCTTCAATTCGTGTTCCGCAATAGCGTGATAGGTTGCATTTGCCGTTGCGATATCGCAAGCCAAATGATATTTCTTCATCGCATACGTTAAATGCTCAATCGTGCTAAAGCCCGAAACGTAAGGAATATCTTCTTCCACGAAAGAAAATTTTTCGTTTTTCAACAGCGTCTTAACCGTTTTTTCAATTAAGTAAATCCAAAATTCTTCTGATTGTACCGTTGTACCATCAAGATCCATCAACAGAGCTTTTGCCTTAGGCTTGAAGACAGCAGGCAGCAAAGGATAAGTGGCGCAAACGCCCGTTTGATTAATGGTACACTCTACGCCATTTTTTCCTTCCCGAAAATAGATATTATTCAACTTACAATTCTTATAATTATCCATCATTTCACCGAAACCAAATCCGAAACACGAACGTCCGCATCAGAAATCTCATCTTTAGAAGTGATGATTATCGTCTTTTCTTCCCCTGCCTCGAGATCGATATAGTTATCCGTATACGTACACTTGTAATTATCAGGCATATTAACAAATACGGATTTCGCAAACGCATTTGCTCTAATTGTTACCGCAATCGCGTTCGCATTTTGTTGCTCAACTTTTACGATATAATCACTCTTAAACTTTGCGCTTGACCAAAAATCCCAAGAATACAACGTCGTCGTTTTTTCGCCGTCTACACAATATGTAACGTACAAATACGTGTTTTCTTGTTCGATATTTTCTGCCAGAGATAAGGTAAACGCACCGGTCGTAGCAAGTACCGTTTGCCCTGTCTTAGACCAAAGCACTTTACCGTCTATTGTTTTTTGACCGTACTCAAATTCGACTTCCTTTTCTACGGTCGTATCGTTTACACCAAATAATACCGTTTTCCCATCCTTACGATAGAAGAAAGACATCAAAATCGGAGCAAAGGATTTTTTCATTTGATAATAGACTTCTTTGGGTTCGGTGTAATAGTCAATGACAGCCCAAGTACCAGACGGCCAAATCTCCGAATACATCCAATTTAAGAAGCCCGACGTCATACCTTTTCCAGCACGTTGATATTCGCCTTCACATTTCAATACCTGTGCGTGCATCAACATGCCTTTTGCAATAAAATCATCCAAGTTTTTCGGCTCACCATATAACTCTTTAGCAAACTTATATTCAAGATTTGCAAACGGCAATTTAATTGCAGCATACGGATTTTCCATCAAACGGTCTTCCCAATACTCGTTAATCGGCCAAAGCTTATTCGCAGGGAAGATTTTTTCAAAGGTTTGACGGCTATGCGGTCCCATTAATGCCGATTCGGAAATAAACGGTACCGTGTTTTGTGCTACGTTCTTTCTATATTTTGCAAAACCATCTTGAATCGTCAACTCAAAGGAATTTTTGTGTGTTTCACCCGAACTCATATCGTTTGCGATGTCTGTAAGCGAGCAAGGGCTTTGTTTTGCGAACGGACGAGAGCTATCATAATTGCCTACAATACCACGCAAAATGACATTTACAAACCAATCCCCTCGAACAATTTTCGCTCCTGTTGAACCAGTTTTTTCATTACCACCGCACCAATACACAAGCGAAGGATGATTACGCAAACGTTTTACTTGATATTCAATTTCTTCGCTTGCATTCTTTACAAACGCTTCATCGTCTTCAGGAATGTCTGCACACGCAAACATTAAGTCTTGCCAAACCATGACGCCCATTTCGTCACATATATCGTAAAAGGCATCTTTCTCGTAAATACCGCCGCCCCATACACGCAAAACGTTGATATTTGCATCTACGGCTTGCCGAATCAGCTTTTCATACTTTTCTGTTTGCACGCAACCTGTAAAGCAATCAATAGGAACCCAGTTAGAGCCTTTCATATAAACGGGATGTCCATTTACTTTTAATTGATAGCTCAAAAGCTCGGTATCTAACGGGCGTTGCTCTAATGCGACATCACGATACCCCAATCTGCCTGATTTTGCAGAAATAACCTCACCATCACGCACAAGCTCTACTTTATAACCATACAATGGATGTTCCCCATACCCGATAGGCCACCAAAGCTGTGCATCTTTACGCATTACAGCAACAAAGCATTTATGTCCGCTCACAGGTACTTGCGCGACAAGAGCATCCGTAAAATCATCCCCAGGATGCCTTGTCAAAGAAACACGAATATAATCTTCATGCTCTTTCTTTACTTCGACAAAGTTCCCATCGTTATCGTAATAGGAACGAACAGAATAGTTGATATCAACAAAAAACGTTGCTTCGCCTTCCGCATTAGCGATATAATATACATCCGTAATCTTTGCTTTACTTTCCGTATAAACAGTAACGTCTTGCCAAATGCCATAGCCAGGAATATTAGGCGACCAATCCCAACCGAAACAACATTGTTCCTTACGAAGTAAAATTCTAGGAATATTAAATACCGCAAAATAATCTTTGGTATCTAAAGATTCCATATATTTCGTCGTGGAATGCATATGTACCTCGACAATGTTTTTACCCAAATGGATTTTATCGCCGATATCATAAACATATTTTTTGAACATGTTTTCCGTTTTACCAAGCAGCTCTCCATTCAAATAAATATCAGCAAATAAGTCCACGCCCTCAAATGCGATAAACGTGTCCTCTTTATTTGTCGGCATGCAATCCAAGGTAAACTCCGTGGAATAGATATAATCCTTGTCCAACCATTCGCGCAAATTTAAATGATTAAGTCCAAAAAACGGATCGTCAATGATACCTGCTTGATATAAATCATTTGTAATATCCCCTGGTACTCGTGCAGATATTTTCAAAGATTTGCTTTGTTCTTTTAATTGCCAACTTGTAAGCTTTATTTCCATAAATAAACTTTAGCTCCTTATTAAGTAAAACTATATTAACTGTTTATGACTATTTATCCTTTTATCTTATCACTTATTATTTTTTATATAATCGGCGTACCAATAATAACTGTCTTTAGGTGTTCGCTGCATCGTTTCAAAATCCACGTATACTAAACCAAAACGTTTAGAATAACCAAATAACCATTCAAAATTATCCATAAAGCTCCAAACGAAATACCCACGAATATCCGCGCCTTCGTCAATCAATTTTTTCGTCATCTTTAAATGTCTTGCAATGCAGTCTATACGCGCAGGATCGTGTACTTTACCATCCAGACTCACAAAATCGTCTACCGCTCTACCATTTTCCAAAATATAAACAGGCTTTTTATAGCGTTCCTGCAAGAATTTAATACCCCAATATAACCCTTTTTCATCGATAACGTTTCCCATAGGCGTATAGACTGCATTAGGCGAAAGCTTTACCAACTCTCCCTTTTCATCTACCGCATAACCGCTATAATTATTATATCCGATTATATCCGTTACACCGCAAATGGTTTTCATATCGTCTATATACTTCTGCGTTGCGAAAACAGGGAATTTCTCATAAATTCTATCGGGATATTTCCCAAAATATACGGGATCAAGATATACGTCTAACGATTCCGTCGGAATTTCTCTCGAAAAGAACACCTTTCTTACCGCTTCTATATTTTTAGGCGTGTTATTAAGAGGATATTGCTCAAACGTACTCATTGCAATTCCAACCTGCGCCCCTTTAATGCTATGTAATATCCTGCTACCTTTTCCGTGCGCAAGTAACATATTGTGAACAACTTGCATTGCTTGTCCTTCGTTTAATCGAAGGCCTGGTGCAAATACGCCTTTAAAGTATGCGCTGTTGATTGCGTTAATCGGTTCGTTAAAAGTAGTAAAGTCGCACACCCTATCCCCGTATTTTTTTACAATCAAATCGGTATATTCCGCAAACCAATCGGAAAAGTCAGGGTTTTGCAAACCACCCTTATCGTGTAAAACCTGCGGCAAATCCCAATGATACAACGTTAAAAATGGGCGTATGCCTTTTTTTAGCATCTCATCAATCAATTTGTTGTAAAAATCCACACCTTTTTGATTAATTTTGCCAATTCCATCGGGTAAAATTCTTGACCATGAAGTAGAAAAACGATAAGCATTTGCGCCCATCTCCCCCATCAAGTCGATGTCTTCTCGCCAACGATTATAATGGTCTACACCCTTTTCGCCTGTTTGATTTTCAAAAATGACGTCTTTTCGTTCACAAAAGGTATCCCAAACGGATACTCCTCTTCCTTGCGACCCATCGTCACCCTCTATTTGAAATGCTGCTGTCGATACGCCATACACAAAATCTTTTTTCATTTTATCGCTCCTTTTGCTTCATAAGACTTATATAAATTTGTCCAGAAACGCAAGATAACAATAATCAAAGTTATTGTTATACGATTTCACCTTTTTCAAGCAAAGCTCGAATTGTTACACTCGGGCTTTACTCGCATATCTTAATTTTACCACTCGATATCATTACCAAGATTATCCTTGGTTGTATCAGATGTACTTGATGTAGAGTTAGGTTGTTCCCCATTTTTAGGAAAACAACCTTTACACCCTACAAAACTCACTAGTAAAAGCATCGCGCTTAACGCTGCTAATAACTTTTTCATTATACTTTTAACCGTTTTCCCAATTGATATCGTCACCGATATTATCAAACTGATCTAAACTTGTCGTAATAATATCTGTTTGCTCGCAATAGACGATTTCTAAAATAGGTTTTACATATTCCATTGTCTTTTGCCTCCTTATTCCATATCCGCAAAGGTTTCCCCAGATTCTCTGGTTCTAATAAGGCCAATGAATGCCGTATTTTCTTTCAATTCCGATAACATAACATCACGAGCATCACCTTCTACGAGTTCCAAATCGATCAACATATACTGCGGCGTAATAATAACGGAAAGTAAACGACTGTAATAGTAATAGTCTTGATTTTTTATTACTTCGCCGTTTTCATCGTATTGCAACTTTGCTTCCAACACTTCAATCGAAGGCTTTAACGCCGCTATTGCATTATTCAATACCGTCGCATCAAATTTCGAGTTGTTCGCAAAGTCCAAAGCCCCCCACGTATTTGCGTGAATGTTTTGTGCTTCATACATTGCATCCATAATATTACGATAATTTGCCACGACATTAGCGTATTCGCCAAAATACATTCTATCGAAGTCATTAATAATCGTATCGACATCCAACTCTGTATTCCACATCAGTTTAGATGCAACGTATTGGTGCAACACACTTTCGTAGAAATTCCAATCCCACGGAGCCGACTGTGTGATAACTTGAGTTACCCCGATTTCTTTATAGTATTGATAATTTGCCTTCATTGCATCATAATTAGGAATGTAATACAAATAATCAACAAAGTTTATCGTATAATCCCAAATCAAAATTTCATTTGTGAGATTACTCCAAGCTTCAACAGCCTCAAGCTGTTGCTTATTATGCGTACAAACGCTGTCTGATGCATTGATGGGATGACTTGCGCAGTTTCTCCAACACATACGAACACATACATCTTCATCTAATGTAAGATTCGTAGGTGCTTGAATTGCTCTTTGATAACCAAGGGTTACAAATTTAACCTCTCTTCCTTTCAAAGCAGGATCGTTTGCCATTTGTGCTTTGCAGGCTTTAGCGATTTCATTAACTGCATTCGCTACAACGCCACCAAAGCCACCCCAATAAGTCGTCGCTGTAACCGTTTCAGTTTTATAACTTAAATGTTGCCCTAAAATGCTATTTTCGCCTGTTACTCTTTTGTACGAGTAGGAATATTCATTACCGCCAAATTTTTTATAAGCAGCAACGCAGGTTGCACATTGACATTCCACATACCAATCAGCAAAACCAAGCTCTAAATAGACAGCTTCCGCATTTTTGGAATCTCTAATCATTTCCATGCAAAGAGAAATAAGCTTTTCGATAACCGAGCCTTGTGCGTCAGTCGAACCAGCTTTATAAACATAGTTGCCGTTTTCAAGAGTCAAACCATTCGTCCAGCAAATTTCCATAGCCGCACGTCCATAATAAGACTGATTCCATTGATTATCATAATTCATTACTTGATTGGGAACGCTATTAAGTGTAATCTGCAGATCTGTAGCATTGTTGTTTCTTGCTACAATTCTTGAAGTATAACCCGGATCGTAAGCATACCAAGAAGGATTTGCCTGCTCCCAACCCTTCATCCACATATTTCCTCCGCCGATATCTACTTTATCTCCATATGTAAAGCCTTGGGATTTCGCAGCGTCCGCCGCCAACATATCGGAAACGGTATGCCCAACAACCGAGAATATGGAAGCCGTCGAAACCTGACTTCCGTAAGCCTTATCCGCATCTTCAGCGCCATAATAATACCTGAAATACTTGCCGCCATAAGTAGTATACTTTCCATCCTCATCCGTTGTATTTGTGATTCGTCCATCAGCTCTTACAGAAGGAGAGTTGAAACCAAAGATTGCGCCCGTCGAAGCATAACCCTGCGATACGATATGCGCATAATAATCTCTCGTATCAAAATCGGGATTGCTAACAAAATAAATAGCTTCAGCATAAACAAATTCGTTCGCAGGATAATATTTTTGCGCTGTTTGACTCAAAAACTCCATTCCGAAAATTTGACGAAGAAATTCATACACACCATACAAGTTCCCTTCCGAAGAACCGCCGTAGATGATATAACTATCGCCAAATGATTTAATGATGAAGCCATCTTCTTTCGTAATACCAACGGCTTCAGGCGAGTCAATGCCCGCCTTTGCCGCATACGCAGTAGTTCCTATGGAAATAACCTTGGTCGCGTTTGCCGTACCATCGTCAAGTTGATAAGGCATCGCATAAGCCGTCGCCATCGAGTTGCTCATTTCGTATTGTAATTCCGTAGCATGATAAGAAGTAACATCGTTACCGTAAACAATTACATACTCGGAACTACCGTCATCAATAATTTTCGCCTTTTCTTTGATTCCAATTATGATATTCAAGCCTCTATCCGTTATAATACCATTCGCGCCTTCGCCCGTGATATCCAACGTTTCGCTGCTTGACAACGAAATCGAATTAATTAAATCGGCAAAATTCACATTATCCCCAATTTTGAAGCTTGCATTTTCAAACCAAGATGCAATCTCTTCTTGATAAAATCCTACACTCGCATCATAGATAATAATGGGATCCACAGTTTCCGCCTTTATCGCCGCATTAATTTCTTGCGCGTGACTATACGCGGTTTGAGGAAGCCCATGCCACTTACCGTCCCAATAATACGTCGCGGTTTCTGTTTCCGTATCACTAATGTCGTTCAGCGCAGCGGTAATAATTTGCGCATAAGAACGACCTTCTCTTTCTGCAACCGTCAACGCTTTTACCGTTTTTACATCTCCGTCAATAACCATAAACGAATCAGCAAAGAAAACACGAGTATAGTTTTGAGGCAAAATCGTACCTAAAACCGAATTAAAGCAATAATATCCGTCTTTTTCATAGATTTTTTCGTTATCGATTGCAATCGTTACCTTTTTGCTACTATTAATTGTAGTAATTTCCGTGTAGAAAGTAAGCGTGTGCCCCGCATTGATTAACTCGTCATAGATTGCTTTTTCGATATAAGTCGTAAAGCGCAAACCAGAAACGCTTGCAATTCTTGCACTTGCTACGTCCAATGTACGGAAATCAGCTTGATCCACTCTCGCAGGAATAACTTCTTGCGCAACCATTGGTATATCACAGGTTGAGCAGTAAGTACCCGCCGTATGTCCTGCCTCTATTAAGGTAGGTTCTTTCGCCGTTCCATCAACCTCATTATGCCCTGTTGCAGGAATTACAGTAGATTTTTGGAAAAGCTTATCGCATTGCGAACATACCGTTGCCGCCGTCAAGCCATCTTCCGTACAAGTCGCAGCAACACCGCCTACTTGTACTTGATTATGCTCACCAAGCGTTACCGTCAAGGATTGACCGAAGTAATCTTTTACGGTAATCGCATCTTTTGTACCATAAGTTTTGCTTGCCGCTCCCGCAATTGCACCCGTGGCACTGATAGGACATCCATCCCACTCGTAATCCGCAAGCGTGAAATTCGTGCATACAGGAACCCATACAGTTTCCTTAACCCCATTTACAGTAACGTTAAGATTCGACATAACGTTTATTCTACCATATACGGGAGTATATTGAGACGAAGAATGACTTGCAAGCGGAACCAAACGATAATAAACAAGCGATTGTTGCATTAAGCCAGGACGGAATGCATTATAACCGCCCGACAAAAGCTTGTTCAAGCCAGAAGTCGTAGCTTTTTGCGTTGAATATTTATCCGTGTACGTATTGATTGTGGTATCATAGTTCGTACCGCTAACCGTAATACGTTGGGGCATAGACGCCTTACCGTTTTCCGAAGCAACGTCCCAAACTTCCCAATAGGTATCTAATTCCATCGCCTGATTGGAAGCCGACATATGCATTTCGGTAGTCTTCTGCACAATCAAAGGTCTAGGTGCTTGGAAAGTATCCATCGGTTCCGAATTCCAACCTGCCTTTGCTATTTCCGCATAATTGTAACCATTTAATTCTAAAAGGTTTAATATTGTACCTTGCGCATCAACGTCTACAAATGTTAATTCCAAAATGCTATCATTGTAGGACAAGTCAGACAAAAGCTGCTCAATCCATTCCTGCGTATATCTATATGCATATTCTTCCGATACAGCAACCTTTTCAGCAGCTATAATACTTGCATCCGTCAAGCTGAAAGGCGAGAACGCATTATTGACCTCTTTGAACATTTCATTGGTCGAATAAGCTGCATTCACCGCGCGAGAAGTCGT
>JAEIGA010010639.1_pt1 | contig 13959 bp, 11 predicted proteins | sample 9270691 | NCBI WGS metagenome assembly JAEIGA01 (sample SAMN17057246, study PRJNA624740) | gut metagenome | biome: biome; isolation source: fecal sample | host: Bos grunniens | place: China: Xizang | collected 2019 | reverse complement strand
GCCTCAGATTTTACTAATAAAGTTGGCCTACAGGTGGGCACAGCGGGCGGAGAATCTGGCTCAATAAGCGTAACGACCTCTTTCATGATGAAGGATCTCGGCAAGCTGATGAATATTGGCTTGGACTTGGAGACCGATTATTTATCGACGATTGACTCGTATTTGAGCTTGATATCCGAAAAACAAGTGGAATTTGGTGCAACAGAAAACCGCTTGATGAGCGCATTGGATTCGATTTTAGCTAATGTGGTGGGTTTAGCTTCAAGTCATTCGACCATCCGCGACGCTGATATGGCGGAGCTAAGCTCGACTTATATCCAACAGCAGATTTTGCAAGATGCGAGCGCAACAATGATGGCGATGAGCAGAAACCTCCGCGCTGAAAGCCTTATTGGCATAATCCAAAGCCTAAGCTAAGGCGCCTGTGCTTCAAACACGGAATGATGCGTAAAGCTCAAGTCAAAGGTTTTTCCATTTTGCGTCATCCTCAAAAACGAAGTTTTTGGGGATCCAGCTTATCTATACTAAGATTAAGCACTATGTAATTATTTAACAGGCTGGATCTCCTCTGGGGTAAATATAAGGGCTTAAAGTGCTAATTCCTTGCTGGCAAGATCCTGAAATAAATTCAGGATGACAAGCGAAATTTCAGCATGACAGAGCGTGTGTGGACAAAACGGTAACGGACTGTTCGGCTAACGAAGTAACCAACCCTCACCAAGAAATTCAAGTTTTCGCAAGCTCAAACAGAATTTCTATCCTCTACCGAAGGCGAGGGAATGATGTGATTCAACCGTTCGCCCCTTCAACTCTCCAACTAATTAATACCCTGCAGATTCTCCAATTGTATCTACGGCTTCAACTTTGATATCTGTTATTAATTCTGAATATGAAACTACAACGATTGTAGGGATATGTCGCTCAAGGAGTTGATATAAAGGTAATCGAATTCTTGGTGAGCATAAAATTACAGGTTGAGTTCCAATCGCTTGGTGTGCGCGCATTAATGTCATCGCTGTTGATTCAATTAAATCTTGTACTTGCATTGGGTTTAATAAGAACATTGTGCCAAGTTCAGTTCTTTGACAGCTATCATCTAATGTTTTTTCCCATTCAGGTGAAAGAGTGAGGGCATATAACACTTTATCTCTATCAACATTTGTAAGACAAATTTGACGACCGAGTGCTGCTCTTAGGCGCTCTGATAAGATATCAGGTTCTTTTGAGAATCTAGCATAATCGCAAAGTCGCTCAAATACAAAGATAATATCTTTAATCGAAACTTTTTCTCGGATTAGGTTGACAAAAATCTTTCTTAAATCTGAGGTTGAAATAATAGCAGGCACAAGGTCGTTAACTAATGTTGGGTCTTGTGATCGTACGAGTTCCATTAATTTAAGTACGTCAGTCTTTGTCATAACTTCATCAACGTGTTTTCTTACGCATTCTTGTAAATGGGTAACAAGAACGTCTGTTGCATCAACTGCAGTAACATTCTTTGTTGATTTAGCATCATCAGCGCTAATCCAGTATGCTTGTGTTTGATAGGTTGGATCAACCCCGACAATCGCATCCTCTGGAATAGTTTTCTTAACTGAGTCCCATTGATCTGCAATTACCATATATTTATTTGGGTATACATAGCCTGAAGCTACCACATTGTTACGAATAGAAATAACATATTCATTCGCTTCAAGGGCAGATGAGTCCATGATACGGATATTAGGAAGGATATAGCCTAATTCGTCAGTAACTCTTTGGCGGAGTGCGGCTATTTTAGCTAGCAACTGGCCTTCTTGGTCTGGGTCTGCTATAACAAGCAAGCCAGCGCCAACTTGTAAGCTTAAAACATCAACCCCAAGTCTTTCGTACATCTTATTAGGATTAACTAAATCTTGCATGTTTTGACGCACGCTTTCTAATTGACCTAATTGAGATTGTACATCGGCGTTAACTAATACTGAGAAGCCAGCTATCGCTAATACTATTGTAAATATTAGAAACGGCAAGAATGGTAAGCCTGTAATAGGACAAGTTACAGTGATTAAGCCCAAAAATAACGCTGCAAAGAATAAAGAGTAAGGCTTAGACATTATTTGGTTTGTTAAGTCTCCACCTAAAGAAGCATTACCAGCTGAAGCACGTGTCATTACTATACCAGCTGCGATTGACATGAGTAACGATGGTAATTGTGAAGCAAGACCATCACCAATTGTTAGGACTGTATATTTAGATACCGCGTCGGCTATTGGCATTTTATCTACTAAGCAACCGATGGTTAAGCCTCCAATGATGTTTATAATCACGATGATGATACCAGCCATAGTATCACCTTTTACAAACTTCATTGAACCGTCCATTGAACCGAATAAACTTGATTCTCTCTGTAAGTCTTCACGTTTCTTAACTGCTTCTTCTGGAGAAATTAAGCCCGCGTTGAAGTCGGCATCAATAGTCATTTGCTTACCAGGCATCGCATCCAACGCGAATCGGGCAGCTACTTCTGCAATACGTTCTGCACCTTTTGTTATAACCATAAATTGTACAACTGTAATAATAAGGAAGATTACACCACCTACAATCATATTACCACCAGTAACGAATGTTCCAAACGCGTGAATAACTTCCCCTGCATCACCTTTGGCAAGGATAAGCCTTGTTGATGCGATTGAAAGTACTAGGCGGAACATTGTACCAATAAGGATTATAGAAGGAAAAGCCGCTAATTCCAAAGGCTTTTGCACATATAATGAAATCATTAATAAGACAATTCCGAGAGTGATATTTAAGCTTATAGAAAAATTTATAACCCAATTCGGCATTTCCATAATGAGAATTAATACTAACGTCATTACGAATAGCGCCAAAAATATTTCTGATATAGGTTTATTTTGTTCTTCTGCCGCCATTTAGCTAACACCTTCTAATGATTTTTTTATTATTTCTATTTGAGTATTAATTGACGCGTCAACTATACCATTGTTTGTTTGTAATACGCAACCACCCTCTTCTATAGAAGGGTCTGCTACAATATTAATTTTAGAATCAATGCCGTATTGGTAGGTTATATTTGGAATTGTGTCTTTAATAAATTGAACAGCTTGAGGTTGTACTCTTATTGTAATTTTAGGTTCATTTTTGGAGACAGTTCTTAATATATCGACTATTGTATTAATTAAAACCTGAGGGTCAGCTTCTAATTCTTTTTTAATAATCTTTTTTGCGATATCAACACTTATTTCTAAAATATCTGGCGCGATATATTCAAAAACTTCTTTATTTGCGTTCATAAATTTGGAAATTTCCAATCGGAATTTTTCTAAATCGGATTGAGATTTTTCAAGTCCCAAACGATATCCTTCTTCAAACGCTGATTTTTTAATATTTTCGGATTCTTCTTGCGCTCTAGAAATAAGATTTCTATCATCAATTCTTCGATAACCTCTTCTGCGAGAACCTCTTCTTTTTTCTTGTCTTTGTGTAAAATCAATATTTTCTATATCAAATAAATCAATTTCTTCTTCTACCTTAACAGGTTCTTCTTTTATACTTGTAGATGAAATTTCCTCATTTGATTCAATAGCTTTTTGTTCATCAATATTCAAAGAAGCCTCTTGTTTTAGAGAGTCCTTTTTTTGCTTTTTATTTTCTCCGATTTTGCGATTATTTTTTATAATCATTTTTATATTATACGCTTTCTTCTAAATATTGTGTAACTATGCCCGCTACGCGTAATGGCAGATTACCATATTCTCCATCGTAAGCTTGAGCTACAAATCTTTTTACAAAAGGACGTTCTCGTTTAAGAACTTTCTCTATCTTATCTCTTGATTTAGTTTTATATAATCTCATTAAATCAGATACAACATTTTCTTTTGTAAGTTTCTTTTTAATAGGTAAAAAGTCTTTCATCTCTTTTAAGCAATCAGTTAATAAATCGCCATCTATATGAGATTCTAAATCTGCCATGTTCATGTACTGTGATATCGCAAGTGAATCATTCGAATCAAATTTATTGAGAATTGTTGTTACTTTATCTTGAGATAATATTTTTAGAACTAGTGCCAGCGACATGAGCTTCATCTGTTTGTATGTTATGCCACCTCCTGAATTAGTGGCTTTTGCAATTTCTTTTTGAACTTTTTGTTTAGCTCTTTTTTCTTCTCTTTGTTTTCTTGCTTCTGCAGCTTGCCTTTCGGATTCTTCTGCCAATTCTTGTTGCCTTTTTTGTTGTTCGGCGTGTGCTTGTTGAGCCATAGTATCAATGTTAGATTGACTTTCGGCTCTGTTTTTTACTTCGGCATCAATTACACCTTTTTTCTCAAGCTCTTCAATACATTCTTTGTATACTTTTACAACGTGGTGTTCTACAGCCTGAAGTAATTGTTCTTGAGGAATTTTTCTTATAACAGCTTGCTTTGCAATCTCAAATATTGTGAATGCAATTTTTTGCATAATGCTATCCCAGAATTGTGGTAGAATTCCAGAATGAATAAGGTCTATAGATTTATGGAACGACCATTCTGCAATGATTTGAGTGATGAACACAGCTTGTTCTGCATTAAGGTTAAGAGATTCGTCATTATATAAAGCTTCTCCGGCAAGTTGAGTGAAATTGCCGAGAGTTTTAACAATATATTCTTTTTCGTTATCTTTAAGGTCAGCAGGAACTAATTCTTTTGCTTGTTCTGCCATTGAGGCAGCAAAACCTTTATAATCGAATCCTTCTATTGCCATATTTTAAAATTTTAACCTTCCCCTTTTTAGTCTTTAATTATTTATTGCTCAATCCAGCTTCGAATTCTTTCTCCAGCTTCTGATTCATCAACGCCATCAAATTCTCGTTTAATTTCTTTTAGCGCATCTCTTATATCAGCACCAGATGTTCTAATCGAAGGTCTGCTTTGCTGCTCTAGTAACCCTTGTTGAAGCTGAGATTGCTTAGCAATCATATCAGCAGCATTGGCGCTTAGGCTCTTTATCTGCTGTTCTTGAGCTTCATTTTGTTCTCTTAAACGAATAAGTTCTTCTTCTTGTGCTGCTTTTGCGGAATTAATTTTTTGTGTTAATGCTTTTTGTCCAAAGAATAAGCCGAAAGCTAAAAGTGCAATAGCTAGCCACCAAGGATTACCGTGTTCTGCTTTAATAGGCGCTTTTACGTTTCTATCGCCAGCCATGAATGGATCTAAAGATTCCGCAAATGCTATTGTTACGTTATTAGGGCTCGCCTTAGGGCTTGCTGCGTGTGCAACTAATTCCTTTAATTCTTCAAGAGTTAGCTCAACAGGTAGGGCATCTTTTTCAAGAGTTACCGCGATAGAGATTTCTTCTAGAACTCCAGGTGAAATATATTCATTTGTCTGAACTTTTGTTACGCCATATTGGGTTTCTTTTGCGGTTCTTGAATAGCTTCTATTTTGGCTTGAATCGGAACTTCCAGCAGGCAACCCATTTGGTAAATAAACACTTACAGCGTTTGTGTTTTTATTAACATCTTGAGTCTGATCTCCTAAGCCTTCTGAGAAAGTCTGTTCGTTAACAGAAGTCTTTCTATTTGGGTCATACTCTATCGTGAACTTTTCAACAGGAGCTTGTTTTAAAAATGTTGATACAGTCGCAACATATTTACCAGCCCCAACTAATCTGTTTAATTGTGCTTGAACTTTTTCTTGCATATATTTATCTTGTTGTTGAATTCTTTCAATCATTTCTGATTGCGCATCAACAAGGCTATTATAAACATGGCCATTTGTATCAGTAATAGAAATATTTTGTGAGGTTAGACCTGATACACTACCTAAAAGTAAGTTTGAAACAGCTTTTATGGTACCCATATTAAGAGTTTGCCCAACTGCAACAGTAAGTTGAACAGTTGCTGTAATAGGTTTTTGCATTGATGTAAACATAGATTGCTCTGGTATGGATATAAATACAGAAGCGTTTTCAATACCATCAATTCTTTTTATTAGACGAGCTAGTTCTCCGTTCATAGCTCTTACTAAACGAATTCTTTTGTCTTCTTTAGTTGAAGTAAAATCACCTTTGTCAAAAACTTCTAAGCCTACGTTTTGGTCATATAGGCCACTTTCAACAATTAGCATGATTGCTAAGTCGCGTTTTTCAGTTGTACATTTTCCAGGAGTTGTTGTGCAGCTTTTCGGTTCTAGCCTTAGAAGAGATTTAGTACCGTCAACAAGTCTAGTCGCAACAATGCCGTGTTTTGCAAGCAAAGCTTGTATTTCCAAAGCCTTTCCTAAATTATCGGTTGTTAATAAATCTACAGGATTTTTTAGAGGAATGTTTGAGACATCAACTTGTTCACCATTAGATTTTGAAGTTGCAGATATTGTTCCACAAATAATGAATACAACCAGCAACAAAATGACTCCACCGATAATAGAAGCCAATAATACTTTATTTTCTAATAATTGTTTAAAATCCATAAGTCCTTCCCAACATTATTATACACATATTTAGCAATTATGAGAAGTCTAAATCTGCAATTGCATAATTTTATCATACGCTTGTATGACTTTTCCTGTTACGGTGGTTGTTATATTAACTGCTAATTCTGCTTTTGACATCGCAGTCATAACATCGTGTATATCTACGTTTTGGTTTCCCATCATTGCATCTTTTAATAAATTATCAGGAGCTTCCATTGTTGTATTAAGATTTTCAACTAGTCCAGACATTACAGATGAAAAATCTGCAGTTCCGACTTCTTCTACCCGATTCATTCTTGCTGAAGGGATATCATAGCCCCAAGAATCAAGTTTTGTATGCTGAATTCTTGCTTCTAAATCATATCTTGGATAAAAACCTTGAAACATTTTACACCTCTTTTAATTTGTACTATCGGATAAAAAATTTATTTGATTAATATACTCTTATAAAAATCATCCGTTTATACTATCGTCTTTAATTATTCTTAAAGAAAAGTCAAATTCTGCCGTTATTGAATTTGAAAGGATGATAAAATGAATTTACACGAAGAATGCTTGTTAAAATATTTATTAAACCCAAGTGATTTATTTAGATCGACTGAATTGTTAAAGCTTAATAACGATTTGATTGAAAAAGGTATGATGAATAAAATAAATTTAAATATTACTAGATAAAATAAAAGTTAGTTGGGTAATGACATTTGGAGGTTTTGTGAAAAAAATTATTAATACAAAATGGTTTGTATATTGTACATATTTATTACTAGTATTGGCTACGCTTTTACTAGGTTTCATTTTATTACATAACAATAAGACTTTGAACAGGGTGATAACATCGTTTTTTGAAGTTGCTGAGAATAGAAGTTTTGATTACAGACAAATTTTAAAGGTTATACATAAGCAACCTATTCCAAATAAAGACATTGTTATACTAGCGATAGATGATGCGAGTTTAGAAATGCTTTGGGATAAATATGGTGAATGGCCGATTCCAAGAAATGTATATGCAGATATTATTAATTATATAGAAAAAGATAAGCCTCAAGCGATTATATTTGATTTATTATTTGTAAAATCTATGAAAAAAGAAGCAGAAGCAGATAAAGCGTTAGTTTCTGCAATGAATAAATATGATAATGTATATACTGGTATGAATTTTGATGTGCAACCACCTGATGTGAGGACCCCAATAAACCTTCCAGAAAGACTTTCAATAGATTTGGATAATAAATCAAAAGTGGATATTGCAAAGAAATATAGTTATACAAATTGCCGTTCCATATTGCCAAGCCTGTTAAATGGAAATGTCCATGTTGGGATGACAAATGTAATAAGAAGTAATGATGGTATTATTAGAGAAGTTGCCCCATTGATGCTATACAAGAATAGATATTACCCATATTTATCTTTTAAGGCTGGGTGCGATTATATTTCAGAAAAAGATGTACAAGAGCTAACGATAGATAAACATTCAAATTTATTAGTGTATGATGTTAAATTACCATTGACTGAAAATGGTGAAGTTATATTGAATTGGTATGGAACAAGTGGTACGCATACAATTTATCCAATCTATAAGGTAATTAATGAATTAGAAGGTAAGATTACTAGTGAGAAATTCGATTTTAAAGATAAAATTGTAATAATTGGCACAACCGCAATGTCATTACACGACTCAAAAAGTGTACCGATTCAAGATAATATATATCCAGGTGTAGAGGTTCACGCAACATTCTTTAATAATATGTTAGATAATAATTTTATTAAAAAAACTAATACTTTTACAAATTGTATTATAATACTTTCTGTTATTGCGGCAGTTGGCTTTATAGTAATGTTTTCAACATCAACAATTTTTGCATTATTATCAACAACATTATTTGGAATTGCATATTTGTTTGTTTCATATTATATTATGGAGCTTTTTCAAGTATGGATTCCAATAGTAATGCCTACAATTGCAATGATTATAGCGTTTGCGCTTTCTTTCCTTGCTAAATATTTGATAAAATCAAGAGATTTTGAATACCAATATAAGTTAGCTACAATAGATGGCTTAACAGAATTATACAATCATAGATATTTTCAAGAGACATTGAAAAATCAAATAGAATTAGCTAAAAGATATAGCCAGCATTTTTCATTAATAATTATAGATATTGATTATTTCAAGAAATTTAATGATACTTATGGGCATCAGGCTGGAGACGCAGTATTAAGACAGGTTGCCCAAATATTAAAGAAAAATTCTCGTACAACAGATTTTGTATGTAGATATGGCGGCGAAGAGATGGCAATTATATTGCCAAATACTAATTCTGAAGAAGCTTTATTTAATGCGAAACGTATTAATAAGGCGATTGCAGAAAAAGAATTTTATCTAAATTCTTCAACTTCTGGTAATGTGACAATAAGTATTGGTGTTGCAACATTCCCAGAAAACGCTGAAAGTGCACAAGCATTAATTGAATATGCTGATAAGGGCTTGTACTACGCAAAAGAGCACGGACGTAATCAAGTAATAAAAATGGATATGATAGAAGGTTAATCTAATGGAAGTTATTATAATAGGCGCGGGTTTGGCTGGTTCTGAAGCAGCTTTGCAACTTGCAAAAAGGAATATAAAAGTTAAATTATACGAGATGCGTCCTAATAAGACAACGGGAGCTCACGTTGGAGCTGATTGTGCAGAATTTGTATGTTCAAATAGTCTTGGCTCAAGTGATATTACAAATGCAAGTGGACTTTTAAAAAAAGAAATGGAGCTTCTTGGTGGTGAATTAATTAAAATAGCGAAAGAAAACTCTGTTCCTGCTGGAAATGCCCTTGCAATTGCGAGAGAGGATTTTTCAAAAGCTGTAACGAAAAAAATTGAAGAAAACCCAAATATTGACTTAATTCGCGAAGAGTTAACTGAAATACCAGATGGTAATGTTATTATAGCTTCTGGTCCATTAACAAGTGATAAGCTTGCTGAAAGTATTAAGAATTTTACGCAAGATGAACACTTGCATTTTTTTGATGCAATAGCTCCGATTGTTGAGGTTGATTCAATAAATTTTGATAAAGCATTTTGGGCTTCAAGATATGATAAAGGCGAAGCTTCATATATCAATTGCCCGATGAATCAAGAAGAATATGAACGATTTTATAATATATTAATCAATGCTCCACGTATTGAACAACACGAAGTCGATAAGAAATCGAAATTTTTTGAATCTTGCCTCCCGATTGAAGTTTTAGCTTCTCGAGGAGAAGATACTCTTAGATTTGGTCCAATGAAACCTGTTGGGCTTGTTGATAAACGAACTGGTATTAAAAATTATGCCGTTGTTCAGCTAAGACAGGATAATTCAGCTAAAACACTATTTAATTTAGTTGGTTTTCAAACAAATTTAAAATGGGGAGCACAAAAAGAGTTGCTGCAGTCAATTCCTGGTCTGGAAGATGTCAATATAATTCGATATGGGGTTATGCATAGAAATACTTTTATAAATAGTCCGCAAGTTTTGAATCCAACAATGGAAGCTCGTAACCGAAAAGGGTTATTTTTTGCTGGACAATTAACTGGTACAGAAGGCTACACAGAATCAATAGCAACTGGAATGTTGGCAGGAATTAATATGGCGAAAAGGATTCTTAATGAAGAACTTTTGACTCTGCCGGAAGAGACTATTTTAGGTGCGCTAACTCGTTATATTTCAGATAAAGAGCACGTATCGTTTCAGCCAATAAATTCTAATTGGGCGCTAGTTCCTCCAATTGAGTTACCTAAAAAAGAAAGAAAAAATAAAAAGCTCAAAAACGAACTTCTTTCCAAGCGTTCATTAGAAAAATTAGAACAATTTTTGAATATATAAACAATATTTTTAAACAATTCATCTATATATACGATGGTAGGCATGCTTTCATGCTGTAAAGTGATAGAGGTACTAGGTGTACTTGTCTGTATACTTGGTGGAGAAGAGGTAAGAAAATTGAAAAGATTCAAGTTCCGATTACAAGTCGTACTTGATATGCGAGAAAACGAACTTGAACAGCGCCTAATGGAGGCGGCTAAAATTCTAACAGCTTTAAAAAAGCAGGAAGCGGAATTACAAGATATTTTCAAGTCTCAAAATCAGAATAGTGAACAGCTAGAAGCTCTATATACATTAGATACTTTAGATGTTCAACAGGTGGAGGCCCACCGTCAGTACGGTTTGAAACTTATTGTAGACGCTAAAAATAAAGAAAGAATTATAGCCAATACAAAAGCTCTTCTAGAAAGAAAACAGATTGAAGTACGAGAAGCGCATAAGAAGGTAGAAATTCTAAAAAAACTCAAAGAAAAACAAGAGAAAGAATACTATAAGGAATTCTTAGACGCGGAAATTAAAGAAATCGATGATATAACATCAGCAAGGTTTAATCTAAAATGACACAAGCAATTTTAAATACTTTGAATACTTTAGAACAAGCAACTTTTGCGAAAAAAGATTTACAAAAATTGTCTGAATCTGTAAATTCTGGCATGGATAAGTCTTCTGATTTTAAAAAGATTTTTGAAACAAAATTAGATAAAGAAACTAACATTAATGATAAGACAATAGGCAAGATTGATTCCAAAACTGATCAAGAAGTTGATTTAAGAAAAGAATTTTCTAAAAATTCTGAAATAAAAGATCAAGTTAATTTAAGGGACGAAAATTCTAAAGAAAGTAATCTTGCAAGTATTGTAGATATTAAAAAGATTATTGAGACTGAAGAAAATTCAATCGATTCCGAAGAATTTAAGGAATTTCTTTTAAAAGCTACAGATGAAGCAAATGTTGAAACATCTTTGGACTTGACTCTAGCTAAAGATTTTGATGAGATTATTTCTCAATTACAAGAAGCGGTAGAAAAGGCGACTGAAATAATTGAAAGTGAAGAAGAAAATGTAGCATCATCTGATGAAAATATTATTAAAGAATTGGCTTCTGCGGTTGATAATCTCGTAAATAATTCTATGAAAGAATTAGAAATTCCAACAGAAGAAAATCTTCAAACAACTGATTCTTCAGTGCAAGAGCAGATAACAGCGCTCTTAAATAAAGATAGTGGACTTAAAAATAGCATTTTATTAGATTCTGGTGATTTAAAATTAAATAATGCAAAGATTCAAGAGGCTGATTCTGAGTTTAAATCAATTGAGCCTATTCAAAAAGAAATTATTGAATTTGCTGAGAATACTTTAGAAGAAGTTGTTTCAGTAAAACAATCAGAAGAGCTTGCAGATTCTAATTTGCAAGAGTTAAGTATTGATGATGAAATCTTACAAGAATTGAAAATAGAAAAATTTTCAAGCGATTTCAATAATTCAAATGCCGATAGCTTTATGCAGAATCAAACTCCAGAAGAGCATGCAATGAAAGCAATGATTAATACTGAAGTCGAAACTTATGAGTTTAAAGTTGATTCAGCACAAAATGTTCAAAATACAGTGCAAGTGCAGACAAAAACTGAAGGCGCTAATCCAAGCAGAATTATAGAGCAAATCTCAAAACAATTAAATAATTTGCAAAATAATGGGAAAGTAAATATTGTTCTAAACCCAGAAAGCTTAGGTAAAGTGAATATCCAACTTGTAAATAGTAAAGATGGACTAACTGCGCAATTTACAGTTACAACTCAAGAGGCAAAAGAATTACTTACAAAAGGTTTAGATGGATTAAAAGAATCTCTCGGAACGCATGGAGTTGCGGTTGATAATGTTTCTGTCAAGTTAGCTGATAGCCAGAAGTCAGAATATAGCCAAGATTGGACTGAACAAGAAGGCTCAAGAGGTGGAAATAAAGGGCAAGGACAGCCTAACCGAGAGGAAAAAGAAAAAGGATTGTTTGAAAAAATGATGGCACAAACAACTAATGAAGAAGATGGTAATGTATAAAATTTAAGGCGGGAGAAGGTTATGACATCTGTTAGTAGTGAAATTACAAATATGCAAAACCAAACAGCGTATAATAATATGCTAACTGGCGCTAATAAAACAACTAAAGATAACGATAGTAATATGTTCTTGACTTTGATGCTTCAACAACTTCAAAATCAAGACCCAACACAGCCTACAGATAACACTCAATGGCTAGCACAATTGGCTCAATACTCATCATTAGAGCAAATGACTCAGATGAATCAAGGCCTAAGTGATTGCATGGGTTATTTATCTGCAATGTATAATGATATGTCACTTAATTCTGAAATTACTCAAACACTTTCTCTTATTGGTAAAGAGGTTACTCTTAAAGATCCAGAAGATGAATCTGGTAAGAGAACTATTACTGGTAAAGTTGCAGAAGCAAGTTTTGAGGACGGTACAGGAAAAGTTAAAGTGGGCGATAAATACTACTCAATCTGAAATATCATTTCTGTTAAAGATGAAACAATTAGTTCTGCTATTACAGCAGGAACTATGTAATTAATAGACCAGACTTAAAATAAATTAAAAAATATAGACATCGGGAGGAAAAATGACACAGGCATTACAAACATCGGCAACTGGTATTAATGTTGGCCAACAACAAATTAACGTAATTGCAAATAACGTAGCAAATATTAATACAGTGGCTTATAAGTCAGCAAATATGACTTTTGAAACCTTATTTTCAAACACATTATCTCAAGGTAGCGCTGCTACAAAAGAAGGTGGGGGTACAAATCCTAAGCAAATTGGTCTTGGTGTAAAAATTGGTGGTATTTCAAGAAACTTTGAAATCGGAACCTTTGTAAACACAGGACGTGATACTGATGTTATGATTTCTGGAAACGGTTATTTTGTTGTACAAGATAACGATGGAAAGCAATATTATACTCGTGATGGTGTGTTCACTACAGATTCTAATGGTAATTTAGTTACTCAATCTGGTATGAAAGTTGTTGGAGCTTCAACTCCTTATTCTGGAACTCCTTCTAGTACAACTGTAAGAGTCCCAACCAACTTGAAAGCTACAGTTACTGAGTCTACTCCAGATGTAATTAATAATAAACTGATTAAAGATTTAAATGATGTGTCTATAAGCAGTGGTAAATTTAATGTTAAATTAGATACATTAACCCCTGATGCAACAGTTTTAGCAAAAAATATTAATCAATTAAACAATGTTAATATTAGTGGCGGTACTTTTACTATAAAATTAACTGGAGATACTAATCCTATTACTTTTACAGTAAATGAAGGAGATACGCTAGATAACAATGTGGATGATTGGAATCAAGCTACTGGTCTTAATAGTAGATTAACATTTGCTGTTCAAGATGGAAAGCTAAGCATTACACCAGCAACAGGTGTTACAATTGCGGAAATGGCTTCAGGTAATACTAATATATTTGAATCGACTGGAATAACTCCAACTAATTTGACATCAAAGTTATTATTCAGCAGCGATAATAATATTTCTCTATCGTTTAATGTTGATATATTGGATACAATGGGTGATAATGTCGCAGCTTGGAATCAAATTGTAAATACTTATAACGCAGCAAATCAAAATGC
>JAEIGA010010638.1_pt1 | contig 13960 bp, 6 predicted proteins | sample 9270691 | NCBI WGS metagenome assembly JAEIGA01 (sample SAMN17057246, study PRJNA624740) | gut metagenome | biome: biome; isolation source: fecal sample | host: Bos grunniens | place: China: Xizang | collected 2019 | reverse complement strand
ATCATGGGTGAGAAGCTTGCTTTCAATGAGAACTACAAGGTATGGGTAATGCCGCTTGTTGACCATAAGGCGATCCTTGATGAGGAAAATTCATTCCCTGAGGAAGATTACTATGTTTATGATTTCTCTGCATTCGATTTCGAGGCGGATTTCCTTCCATATGTAATTGATGCGAAGACAAACGATATCACACCAGGTGGTGACTATGCTGCAAACCTTACTCTTAACAGCTACGATTTCACGACAATCAAGGTTGATGTCGCTCTTTCAGAGGGAACAGACATGGTTTACTATGCATGGTATTCTACAGAGGACTATGACATGTTCGAGAATGATGCAGACGTTATGGCTGCTCTCTTCGAGGACTGCTACATGCCTCTTACTGAAGACGCGATGGTAACTGAGAGCTACCTTGATCCAGGTGAGGAGCTCTATCTTGCAACACTTTCTATCGGCAAGGACGGTAAGTATGGTGTGGTCGTGGCTAATAAGTTCTCTACTGCTTCTGTACCTTTCGATCCTTCAATCACTGTTGAAATCGAGTCTTGTGTTCCTACAGAAGTGGATGGAAAGATCAAGTCTTATACCGTTACTGTGAAGGTAGATGGTGGCGCGAAGGTGATGGGTTACAATATTACCAATAGTGAGTCAAACCAGAAATCATTCTACAAGAATGTATGTGTCTATGGTCAGAATTCATACTACGCTTATCAGTCTGCAAATGTGGAAGATGGCAAGGCGGTTCTTACATTCGACTACAGCGCTTACAAGAAGGACTACCTTGTTGTAGCATACAATGTTGAGGGTGGAAAGGTTTCTGCTGTTTCTGCTGAAGTTGCTGTAGAGCACCTTTTCGACTAATCGGAATATAACCGCATAATTTCTGGAGGCAGCCCGACGGGCTGCCTCTTTTTTTTGCCCTTCCGCGAATTGTAATCCGGTAAAAAACAGTATATTTGCAGGATGTAATAAAACGAAAATCAATTTCTTATGAAAAATTGGATGAAAATCTTTTTGAGGTCTTTCCTTTGTCTCTCTTTCGCTGTCACAGCATTGACTTCATGCCTTGATGACGTGTGGGAGAAGATCGACGAGATGGATCAGAGACTTGATGTCCTTGAGGCCGAACTTACCAGTCAGGCAGAGGCTCTCAACAGCCTTCTTACCAATGGTGCGACCCTTACATCATGCATCAGGAATGCAGACGGTTCTTATACCGTGACCCTTTCGAACGGAACAAGGTTCAAGGTGCTTCCTGCGGGTGCTGATTTCTCGGCACTTTTGACATATACTGTCGTTGACGGAGTGAAGTGCTGGGCTACATATGGTCCTGACGGCAAACCTGTCGTACTTACAGATTCAGCTGGCAAGCCTATCCCTGTAAACACAAGCGTGAGCGTGAAGATCAAGGATGGTGTATATTATCTTGTGATCAACGGCAAGGAGTATGAGACCGGTTATGACGCAGGTGATGTCGTGCAGGTATTCTCTTCATGCACTCCTCTTACAGATGCTTCTGGAAATGTATATGCAGTGAAGTTTACATTCGGAGAGGGAATGGAAATCACTGTCGCTCTCGACGGATACAAGGGTGTCGTGTTCAAGATGTCCAGCCTCAACAATACGGTTGTGTCGGAATACTTCATCCATAATGGTGAAACCCAGTCGTTCCTCATGGAGATGACAGGTGTGGTTGACTATGTGCCTCAGGTACCTGACGGATGGAGGGTGAAGGAATATACCGAAGAACTTACCGGCGAGACCTTCCTCAGAGTTACTGCTCCTTCGAAGGAACTGGTGGCAATGGGTGCCGCTGTTTCGGAGGGATGGCTCAAGGTCCTTTCTGTGGTTGAAGGCGGAAGAGCGGCGGTATCCAAGATGTATCTCTCTACAGATCCGTTCAAGACCTATGATGTGACTTCGGTGAAGGCTGTCATAGAGCCATACTATGGTGTGCAGAAGTTTGCGTACGGCATGATGTTTACCGATGACTTCGATGCATCGCAGGTGTGCACGACAGTAGGCGAACTCCTGACATCATCTGATGATCTCCCTGAGGGCTACTATATATCTTCGACTCCTGTGGACAAGTTCGTTTCGGAAATATTCCCTGGTGAGATGCCTGTTGACCGTTCATATACCTTCTGGGCGCTTCCGATTCTTTACAGTGAGGATAATGACGAAGGCTTCTATGTGAATGGCGAGATGATCAGAACGAAGGTTCTTGCTCCTATCACTGCAAATGTCCAGATCAGCAATGAGACCGTTCTTGACGCTGATGTGAAGGTTGCAATCGAGGGTACTCCGGCCGTTTATGCAGGAGTGAGCGAGGTTACCGAGTCGTATCTTGACGAGATCGTATATCAGATCAATAACGGTATCATCGAGCCTGGTACTGAAGCACTTTCTTATGAGGGACCGGCAAGTGCCTTCCCTACTGAGGAAGCGGGATCTGCACTTCAGCCTGGTACCGAGTACGCCTTGTGGATCGTTCCTGTAGTTGACGGAAAGGATACCTACAGCAAGGCTGATATCATTGTGAACGGTTTCTCGACAAAGAGCATCGTTTCCGGTGGTACCATCAAGACGGATGTAAGTGATTTCGAGGTTACAGCCTCTTCTCTGAAGGCTCAGGTATCTTCTGAAGAAGCTGCAATAATATATTATACATTCATGTCGGAAGAGGATGGAAAGAGATATTCGACCGCTTCCAATGAGACCAAGATGGGAAAGATCCTCGGATCGGAGACATGTGTGGAGACAAGAGGCAATGCAGTTGAGGCTATGGTCAAGGGACTCAGACCTGAAACTACAAACTGGCTTTATGCAGTGGCTGTAGGCAATGACGGCAAGTACGGAGATGTTGTATGCGAGTCTGCGACAACAGGTTCTGTCTCATTCAATTCGCTTTCTCTTGAACTCGAAAGCCTTGGTGTCGGCTCGGACGAAGCTTCATTCAAGGTCGTTGTTTCAGGCGGAACAGCAACTGATTACATCTATTGGGCAGGTCTTGTCAATGACCCGTTCTGGAAGAGCGAGGAATTCTGCGGAAACAGCAGGACATCAGCTCAGGAGTATCTTGCCGCCAACCCTGATGCACCTCAGGTACAGAAGGTTATGAGCAGGAACGGAAAGGTTTCAGAGGATGGCGTCATCGAGTTGTCTGAACTTTCTATGAGTGCCGAATATGTCTTCATCATCCTTGCACAGGACGAGTCTGGCCGTTATTCGAAGGCTGCTTACAAGAAGTTCACGACTTTGGCGGCAGATCTTGGAGTCATCGTTCGTGAAGGAACCGATACATGGAAGGATGCAATGAACCAGACTTCAATCGAGTGGATTCAGTCGTCTTTCATCGCTCCTGAGAACTCGAACATGTCTGCCAACTATTCGTTCAAGATAACATGTCCTGTGGATCTCACCGCATTCATCCTCTGCGGATCCGATACATATTTCGATGGAATGAATCTCGTTTCATCCGAGGAGAGGATCGTGTATATGGAAAACTATACCAGCCGTAACTATGACAACGGATATGTCCCATATAAGAATGGTGAGATGATGACTGAGCCTGACTATTACAAGAACGGCGAACTTCATAAGGGTCAGCTCATGAATGTCTATGACTATTATGTACATGGACTTCCACAGCTCGGTTTTGCTACTTATCATGCTGCAGGTGACCATGACGGAAACTGCATCTACTGGGAGGGTGATGTGTGTGAGGCATATGAGAGAGCACTCAACAAGATTGCCGAGCACAAGACCATCACTCCTTATCAGCAGAGAGCCGAGATGTTCGGTCTTAAGGGTGCAGAAGCTGAAACATGGGCACAGGCTCTGCTTGAGGCATACCTCCCGTTCTATGAGAATGCCGAGCCTATCATCTATTATAATGATGGTGCTGCACTCAAGATCGGTAACCCTTATGCGATCGGTGTGAACGAAGAGGGTGAGGTTGCAGACAGGGTCATCGTAGTGTACCGTGACAAGGACGGAAACTACTATGAGCCTATGTATTTCGAAGTTCCGAATTATTTCAACTAAAGATACAATTCATCTGATTAAGCCGGAGCGGTAGCCACCGCCCCGGCTTTGACAATAATCCAATTACCTATGAAGAATATGATTGCCTGCGTTGTCTTCCTCGCATCTGTCTTTTCCTTCAATGCCATGGCGGAAGAGACTCCGTCCGGTAACTCGGAAGGTTATGTGACCGGAAGTTTTGAGACCAATACCAACGGATATGTCAAGGATGACCGCACGACAGCAACGGTTCCTGACGGAAATTTCGGCTCGAACAATTATCTGAAACTGGATTACTACAACAGCAGGTTCACTGCAGGTATCCAGATCGAGGGGTATGCCCCTGCCCTTGTCGGATATTCGTCAGACCTGAATGGTATGAATCTTACCAACTATTATGTAAGCTGGAAGGACGAGGATTTCTCCATCACTGCCGGTACTGTATATGACCAGTTCGGCAGCGGTCTGCTTTTCCGCTCATGGGAGGACAGGGCCATCGGACTGAACAATGCCGTTACAGGTGCCCGTCTCACCTATTCGTACAATGACATCCTTAATGTCAAGGCGATCTGGGGCATGCCGAGATTCGGCATGAAGCCTTCCCAGACACAGGTGAAAGGTGCGGACATGAGTTTCGTCATTTCTAATCTCTTTGATATCAGGAACACATATCTGGCTGTTGAAGGTTCGGTGCTTGACCGTTATGAGGCTCTGGATGCCAACCGCAGGGCTGACGGCTGTTCACCAAACACTACAGGATGGTCTGCAAGACTCAATGCAGAGTCGCATGGCTTCTTCCTCAAGGCGGAGTATGTCGATGCCGGTCAGAAATACTACTACAACACTTCCTATGCAGGCGAGGGACAGATGTACCATCGCAAGAGGGGTAACGCCCAGCTTGTCGAGACCGGCTACAACGGAGGTGGTCTTGGAGTGAACCTTTCGCTCAGACGTCTGGAGTGGATGGATTCAAAAGTGGTCAATGAAGCCGCATCGAATGTGAACATGCTCAATTATGTGCCGGCTCTCTGCACCCAGTATACATACATGCTCACAACTCTTCACCCATATGGGGCAAGAACAGGTGAGATATCTTCACGCTTTACAAACAGCGGTGAGATCGGAGGCCAGGTCGATGTCTTCTACAACGTAAGACGCGGAACGTGGCTCGGTGGCAAGAGGGGAATGAAGGTGCATGCCAACTTCTCCACTTACCATACCATTGCCGAGGAAGGCACATTCAAGCCTGGAAATCTGCTTTTCCGTGACATGAGTGTAGATGTCGAGAAGCAGTGGACCAGAAAGTTCAAGTCCGTGCTCCTCTGGTCGTACCAGGAATACACTCCGTCGTATGGAGCAAGCAAGACCACATACCTTTCGAATATCATCGTTGCTGACCTGCTGTACAAGTTTACCAACTCGCTTTCTGCACGAATGGAACTCCAGTACCTCTTCACTTATGAAGACCAGAAGGACTGGATGGCGGCATTGCTCGAGGTCAACTTTGCGCCTCACTGGAGCGTGTATGCTGCCGACATGTACAACCATGGCATGACCAAGGTACATTATTACAATGGAGGCTTCAGCTGGTCGAAATCACGTACCAAGGTGGCACTTGGCTACGGAAGGTATAAGGCCGGCTACATCTGTTCCGGCGGAGTCTGCAGGCAGATCCCGGCATATACAGGTGCAAACCTTTCTGTCACAATGATGTTCTAGAATCCTGTCCATGAATAGATTGATTAAGATATTCAGTCTCCTGACTGTCCTTTTCCTGGCGTCATGCCATGGCTATCAGGACCCTGAAGACAGCACAAGGTTCTATCTTTCTGTGGATAAGCCTGTCATCGAGTCGGATGGCAAGGACGTAGCAACCCTGACCATCACGGACATCAACGGACGCGTGCTGACTGAAGGTGAAGATCTCAGGAAGACCTCATTCTATATAGAAGAACTCGACGAGTGGCGCTCGGGACTCGGCTCCTCTCAGGCACCGAATCTTTTTACAAGCATCGTTGACGGCAGATATACCATCAGTGCGATGTATGACGGAGTATGGTGCAAGAACAAGGTTACCGTGACTTCGGAGAACCGTTCCGGATATGAAGTATTCCACAAGAATGTCCTCATATACAAGATTACGGGAACATGGTGCCAGTACTGCCCTTACATGACCGAAGCCCTACATAATGTCGATGACTACACTAAAGATCACAGCATTGTGATGGCATTCCACAGTGGCGACGAGTTCGCGCTTCAGTACAGTTCCGGTCTGGATATGGGCAGCATGCTGCTCAGAAGGTTCGGAACCTCAGATGACGGTTATCCGTTTGCCATATATTCGCTTGCGGAGGCATCAGGAAAGAGGACGGTAGCCGATATCCAAGGTTTCGTGAAGAACCAGCTTACACAGAACCCTGCCAAGACAGGAATCAAGGCAGAGTCGGTGGTGGAGAACGGCAAGGTCACAGTCAAGGCTTCCGTCAAGACATCCGAGAAAGGAACATATGATCTTGGAATCGCAGTCCTCAGGGATAACCGCAAGGCTGTAAACTACATGGGTCAGATGGAGACATACAGTGATGTCGTGACTCTTGTTTCCGGTAACTTCTATGCCATGTCACCGGATGCATTCGAACTTTCTCCGGACGGAGAATACCAGGTCGAAAAAGTATGTGAGCACCCAGAAATCACTCCTGGAAGCGATTGCAGGATAGTTCTCTTCACGCTGACCGAGGCCGGTGGCAAGGTCATCATCGACAATTCCGTGGCATTGGCAGTGGGCGACTCTGTGGATTATCGCTATGCGGACGGCTACCAGGGTGGTCAGGAAGGAGGATTCAGTGCAGAACGCAGGATGGTGGCGATGCAGTTCACTTCTGTAGGATGTACTTACTGTCCGATACTTTCATCTGCCCTGAAGGATGTTCAGAAGAATCTTCCGGGCAAGGTGATACCTGTATCCTTCCACATGGATTACAACGGAATCCAGGATCCGATGACGCTTTCCGTAAATTCCAAGTTCTACGAAAAGGTCAATACAGGCGACGGTGCGGGACTTCCTCTCTTCGCCCTGAACTTCCGCAAGAGTTCGCAGCATATCGTAAATGAATACTCCAAGATAGTCTCTGAAATCGAATATCAGGAGGAGGCTTTCCCTGTTGCAGGGGCTGTCGCTGTAAACTCAGTGTATGACGAGGATGCCGGTACTGCCAGCGTTACCGCCAGGTTCGTTTCCAATGTTCCGGATGAGTTCAGATATCATATCTTCCTTGTTGAAGACGGAATCGAGTACTCTCAGGCCGGTGCAGACGGACCTTATGTCCATGACAATGTCCTCAGAGCCATGGCGGGAGACAATATCCTCGGCACAAAACTCAATTCCGGAAAGCCTCTCGAGGCCGGGAAAGAATATGCAGTCACAAAGACCTTTGATGTAAAGGCCGGCTGGAAGCCTTCTGACATGAGGGCCGTGGCGATACTCATGCGTACCGTTGACGGAGGGGAGACATGGTACAGCGACAATGCCGCAGAGTGTGCGCTGACTGCTCCTGCTGAAGAAGGCGGAGAGTTTCAGCGTCATGTCTGCGTGATGGAGTTCACAGGCACATGGTGCGCCCAGTGTCCTGAAGGAGCGACCGTCCTCAATTATCTTGTCGACCGCCAGTATAAAGGAAAGGCCTTTGCCCTGGCTTTCCATAATAATGATGAATATTCCATCCCTCAGGAACAGGAGTTCTTCAAAATCTTCAAGTGGAGCGGCTATCCGGCCTATGTGACCGACATGCGTGATACAGGTCTTCTTACTGGGGGAGGATGCGACAGGACCATAGAGACCTCGCTATATGACTCTCCGACATACTGTGGTGTAGCGGTCGAGTCTTCATACGATGCCTCTACAGGAATGGTTGAGGTTACGACACGACTTGCTTCGTCCCGGTCTATGAATTACAGACTGGCGGCCTATGTGCTGGAAGACAAGGTCAAGGGTAATCAGACCCTCGGTACCGGTCAGGTGCAGAAGGATTATACCCATCGTCATGTCGTAAGGCAGATGCTTTCTTCGACAGTGTACGGAGACGGCCTGGGAGAGGTCCGTAAAGGCGCGGAGGTCACAAGAACATTCACATTCAAGGCTGACGAAGCATGGAATGTGGCCAACCTTTCGGTAGCAGTACTTGCCATTGATCCGGACGGTCATGTCAACAACATGGCTCAGTGTGCGGCCGATGGCGGAAAAATGGATTATGAATATATAAACCGATAAAACATTATGAAAAAAATCTTCAGTCTGATGTTATTGGCTGCAGTCTCCCTGCTTGCAGCATCATGCCACGGAGAAGGTGGCGAGGAGGGAACCCTCCCTCCAGGAAACGAATCCGGCTATTATGAGTTCCCTTTGAATGTCCAGGAAGGCGGCTTCAAGGCCTCTGGCAATGGCGTTTCAATAGAACTTACGTCCCTCGAGCCGGACAATATCGTTTTTGATCTCGTTCCCGGTTCGGCAGTAAAGTCGTACCGTGTCGAAGTTTATCCTAAGGTGATGATCTACAACCTTCTTCTCAACGAGGGATGCCTCGAAGCTGAGACAGCCGTGTGCGAGGACAAGATCATCCAGCTCATCAGGAACTCCACTTCAGCGGGAAGCCATGTGTTCTCGGCATCATCATCTGATGATTTCGCGCAGAAGGAGTTCGACTGGGCAAACTCCGAGTATTCGTCTGGTCCGGTCCTTTCCGATTGCGAGTATTTCATCATGGTCCTTGCATGTTACGACACCGAGGGAGCCAATCCGGCTTCTCTCTGTATCGCTCATGTGACCACTCCTGAGGTGGAACTTGCAGGCGACCCGCAGATTGATGTAGAGGTTGAAACAGGCTTCCGCGGATTCATCGTCAGATATGCTCCTAACGAGGACTGCAAGTATTTCTATCACTGGATCTGGTCGACCGAGGAGATTGCGGAATTCATCGACATCTTCGGAGAGAAGATGATGAGGGATTTCTGCCGTTCGACTGTTTCTCAGCCAAACGACGTGAGTGTGCCTGAGAACCTCTTTCTGATGAGGACATTCGACCTTACGGATGATCTGATCCGTGAAAATACCGTGATCGCTGTTCCTGTCGATAAGAACGGAACTCCTTCTCAGGAAATCGTGAGACATGATTTCGTCCTTCCGGAAGTCCCTGAAGGCGAATATACTCCGGTAGCAAGAATAAAGGCCGGCAGCAGAATCGGAGCCACTCTGGCATATATCGATGTCGAGATGGAAAAGAGCTGCGTGTCAAGCTTCTTCCGTCTGTATACTGCGGAGAAAGCCGAACTTATCAGGAACCTTTCCGCTGAGGAGAAGTCTGCTGAGGCAGTAAGCATTGCGAATGAGGGATGGGGAGTAGCCAACAAGAGGTTCTCGTATAATCAGGAGACCGGCGAACTCACAGGAAGTTCGTTCAATGCTACCGAGTCACAGGTGGAACTCCAGCCTGATACCGAGTATGTGATCCTTTATGTTGCCAAGAACCAGTTCGGCGAACTGTCGGAACTCTGCTTCTCGGAACCTTTCAGGACCAAGGCGCTTGTCCGTGACAATCCTGATGCGTGTCTGGCTGACGTGAACCTTACATTCAGCGACATATCGCGCTGGGGCTTCAAGTTCAACTTTACATATGATTATGAGACCACAGTATGCTATCGCTTCCAGTTGGTCTATCCATACGACGAGGACGACCCTACCACGGATGAGGATGATGATTTCATCCGCCCTCCTCACTATATCAATGATGCGGATGACCGCGAGAAGTGGATGGAATTCTTCTACGATACATATCAGGATGGCCCTGCAGGCCCTGTTCCTGTCGTGAACATGTGGGAGGCCGAGCCTTCAGACATGGATTCATATTCGATGTTTGGATACGAATCCGGTGTTACCTATGTCTATGCTGTATGTGCTGAGGACATCAACGGTGTAGCTGGTCCTGTGAAGTTCGTTGAAGTGACCACTACTGCTCCAAACCCTGGTCCGAACCCGACCGTAGATATCCAGTCCCTTTCATTCGACTCGAAATCAAATCAGATAAGCGGCCGTTTCGTTGTCAACGAAGATGCCAAGCTGCTCAAGTATTTCAGCGTGACATCTGCAGATGCATCCCTTTACTCGGCATGTGCCCTTCACGATCTTGTGAACTCAAGCAGACGTGACTACGACACATACATGACTCTCTGGGAGAGCCAGCTCATCCAGCTTGGACTCAGTTCAAATGCTGAGGCTGTTCCTTTCTCTGCATCAGCTTCACCGGCTTCTTCCACTCCGGTTCTCGTTGCAGCCGTTGCGATCGGAGAAGAGGATGGCGTGGACGTATACAGCCCTGTAGCAGCAAAAATATGGTATAATGGAGAATTCAAGGAACTTTCGGATTTCCGTTCTCCTGTCAAATAAGTAAAAGATATAGAAAGATGAAGAGAAATATATTGATCCTGGCGCTTGCTGCTGTCGTATCACTCTTTGCATCATGCAGCAATACCTTTGATGATTCCGAAATCTGGGATGCAATCGAAGAACTCAAGGCTCAGATAACCACCTTCGTGACTGTAGTGAAGGGTGATGACGGTGTGTATTATTGGGCGTTGAGCAACAATGGAAAGGTCACACCTCTTGAGGTGGACGGAAAGAAGGTTCCGGTTACCGTGACTCCTGCATTCAGGATTTCCGATGACAGCACATGGATGGTGTCGATGGACGGAGGTAAGACATGGTCTGATACCGGCATCGAGTATTACGGCGCACCATCCTCATCCCCTGTATTCTTCCAGAATGTGGTGCATGAAGGAGGTTACCTCATCATCACGCTGGCTGATGGTACTGTCGTGAAGATAAAGATTCATACAGATACATCCTTTACGGCATCAGCTGACACTCTCTGGTTCTCAAGAGGATCTATGGAGAAGTCCGTTGCGGTTGAGATGGAAGGTATAGCCGAATATACCATTACAGAAAAGCCGGAAGGCTGGAAGGTGAACATGGATGACAGTTATCTTTATGCCGTATCTCCTGCAGACTTCGCCTCATATCCGCAGAACGGAACCGTCAAGGTACTCGGAATCTATGAGGGCGGTACTCCTGACATCCTTTCTGTCGAACTGGTTTATGAACCGATGTTCGCTCTGACATATGTCAATGGCGAGGTAAACGTCGCTCTCTCTTCTCATACCGGTGAGGATTTCAACGGATATGTCCTGAAGGGCTGGCTCAAGGATGAGTACAGTCTGGAGGCTGCAGTGGCCTATTTCAACAATGAGGCTTCGTCCCTCCCTATCTATGATGGTTCGGCTGCATATCCTCTTTCCGACATCATCGCCGGTTACTCTGAGGCAGACGACTACATCGTTGTCGGCGTGCCTTACCTTCCTGCAATGCATGTTGCCCAGGGAACAATGCAGTACACCGCCCAGGACGTACAGTCTGTGACCTGCAAGGGAAATGCTTCGGCATGGAAGATCTATGACGTACGCTACGATTATGCGGCCCTCAGAGCCGTAATGGAGGACGGCGAGTTCTACGGTGGCTTCTTCGAACTTTCAGACTGGAACAATTACGGAAGGGATAACTTCCTCGAGACATTGGAACTTGGTGATCCTGAGTCATATGACATTACTTCATATGACGGTCCGGCAAACTGCTTCCCAAGCGGTGAACCTGCTGAGAACATCAATCCTGCAAGGGAATATGTCGTGTGGTATCTTCCTGCGAAGGAAAGCGGCCAGTATTCTGCTGAGGACTTCATCACCTATACTTTCAACACACCGGATGTGACGGCCGGAACCCTTCAGACTCCTTCTGCTGAAATCAAGGATGTCACAGTATCAGGATTCACAGCGGTGGTGACACCGGCCCCAGGAGCGGCCAAGACCTATTCGGCAATCCTCAAGTCGGCGGCGATTCCTGAGTCGGAGATCGAACTCGTACGCCGTCTGATAGAGGTCAATGACTATTCGTCAGGCCAGGCCTCGAATACCGTAAAGACAGCCTCGTACAGTGCTTCCGATGATGTGTTCCTCGTTTCAGTCTCGGTTACGGAAGACGGAGAATATGGCGCAGTCCTCAAGCAGCAGGTCGAGATTCCTGAACTTGTCTTCACCGATGAACTCGGAGTCGAGGTTACAGGAATGAAGTCTGCCCTGGGTACCGTGACCTTCACCGTCAATTTCAAGGGTGATCCGGAGTATATCACATACATGGCTGCGACCTATACCTTCTATGATGACGACACCATGCAGAGACTGATGGCTCTCAACCAGCTGGGATCGGCCGCTCATGTATCCGTGGGTCAGGTAGGAAACACGCTGACCATCGATGGTCTCGAAATCGGTGCCGAACATACATTCTATGCTGTAGTTACCGACGGATTCAAGGCTTCGAAGCTGTATAAGTATACATTTGTCCCTACAAGCGACATCGATTACATACTGAGCGAAACGGAAGGGTATGAGTACGGCATGCCGCAGCTCAGCGGAACATGCATGGGAACAAACAATTATACGCTTACCCTCAATGTGGACATGCCTTCGACATGTAAGAAATACTGGCTCTTCAGGGGTAATTACGAGTACTTTACAGGTGACCCTTGGACTGATTCGGACAAGCTTGTGAACAGACAGTATCCGGATGTGACCGTCCATGAACAGTCGATTTCCGGCAAGAAATACACATACATGAATTCTACTTCAAGAATCTATATGGTATGGCAGGATGACAGAGGTGACTTCCATGCCATCTATGAGTACAATCCTAAATAATAGACTTGAGATAGACGATGCTGTCAGGACCTTCGTTGAAAAGGAGGTCCATGATTGAAAGATCTGATTGGAAGCCGTGTTTCCGGGCGAAGACCTGGAAATACGGCTTTTCAAGTTTCAGGTCTTGAAGGATGGTGTTGGGACGTTTCGGGTGGATCGACTCCCGGAGGTCGTCCATATCTGTTTCCCGTGAATATTCCGAGGTCGTGCGAAGGTCGATGGCAAGTCCTGTCTTTTCAATGAAGAAACGGGTCAGGGCCATGTTCAGATCGAAGAGCTTCTCCGGTCTGCTTTCCAGGATGGCGAAGAGTTCGTCCTGATAATATTCGAAGTATGCCGATGTCCTGTATGCGGATGTGATCGCCCTTTCATGCTGCTGAAGCCATGGGGTGGACCAGTCGATCCTGATTTCTGAAATCGGCTGCTTGTGTGTGCCGCCCTCATGCACGATAGGGAAGGAGAGGGCCTGCACGCCGTCAGCCGCATAGAAACGGCATCTGTTGCGGTAGGACTGTTTCTGGTAGTTCTCGTGCGCCTCGATATAAACGACAGACGGGGACAGTTCCAGATCTGGCCTGCCTCCGTCGTGTCTATTGATCAGTCCGTCCATCTCCTCTGCCATTGCGGCGAAGTAGGAAACGGGTGGAAAATATGCTGTTGAAAGAATCTTCGGCACTTTAGTCGATGTTGCCTTTCGAGTCTGCTCCCATTCCTCGGATGATACCTCTCTTCGAATTGCGGATGAAGTCGAGGATGGTGTCTCTTTCCTCTGACTGAGGGAAGCCGAGTTCGATCTTTGCAAGTGCATCGGATACGTTTGTACCGTTGTTGTAGATGATGTCGTACATGTCCTTGATGCTGCGGATCTGGTCAGATGTGAATCCTCTTCTGCGGAGTCCTACGATGTTGACGCCGGCGTAAGTGAGAGGGTCACGGCCGCAGAGGATATATGGAGGTACGTCCTTGTTGATCTTGCAGCCGCCGCCGATGAATGCGTGCTTTCCGATCCTTGAGAACTGGTGTGCTACGGAACTTCCTCCGATTGTTGCCCAGTCATCTACGTCAGTCTCTCCTGCGATACCCACATAACTTACGAGAATACAGTTGTTTCCGACACTGCAGTCATGTGCTACATGAGTGT
>JAEIGA010010637.1_pt1 | contig 13960 bp, 12 predicted proteins | sample 9270691 | NCBI WGS metagenome assembly JAEIGA01 (sample SAMN17057246, study PRJNA624740) | gut metagenome | biome: biome; isolation source: fecal sample | host: Bos grunniens | place: China: Xizang | collected 2019 | reverse complement strand
GTCATCTTGTATTGCTTCATTGCAACGACTTTCAATATATGGAGCAAAGAAAGTATTTGTGTTTTCATTAAAGAAACCAACATATTTAGTTTCTTCTATTTCTTCTTCTGCGCCATCAAATAACGGTTCAATTGATAAACAAATACCATCATTATGGGCTGCCCATGAACCATTTTCACTATTTAATGGTTCTATTAAAATATTTGTTATGTAACTTGTAATGTCTATTTCTAAGTTTTCATTGCCATGATCAAAATGTTGCTCACCAATGATAGTATCATGAATGTCTATACAGCCGTTTTTTAGCCATTTTAAGCCACTTTTTCTATTAAACCAATTACTTCCTTCATTTGATATAGAAGACTCACCAGAAAGCCAAAAATCACCCTCTGCGTCAAAACCAATACCCTCGTCCCAATCTATATAACCACTACTTTTACGTGAATCAGCATGATTAGGTATTGGGAATGCATAAATATAAAAAGAAGTTGCTCTTTTCTTATATCCATTGATATCACGACTTGGTAAAGGTTCGTTAAAATTTTTAAAATCTATGGAACCGCAATTAGTCATTTTTAAAGTGTGTGTAATATTAGCACCTTCCGGACAATTATTAATAAAGTCTTTTATTTCATCCATATTAAAATGTAATAAAATACGCGACTTTTCTAATCCGTAATTAAGCATACTTATAGGGTGTAAACCATAGTTAGTATGACTTCCTTCAAAAATTGTATTTGATTTATTTATAAATGTTCTTTTTATCATATTAACACATCTATTATTACTATAAATACTTTTAATTTTACTTTAAATTACTGTTTTAAAACTTTATTTTAATAAAATTTATTTTAGTGAAATATCATATATTTTCTCTATATTTATATATAGAATTAAAGATAAATCAAGGGCGCGCATGGTCACATTCTTATTTATTAAAAAAAAGGGAGGTTAGCATTTGCAACCTCCATTTCTTTTTTGTATATTTAAACAAACTTTATATCAAAAATTTATGTTCAATGTAGGAATTATAGGTGGAGAATCATTTGACGATTATGAATTCTGCCAAGAAAAATGTATTAAGTGTCTAAAGAAAAAAGCCGACAGTGGAGAACCTATTACGATTTTTTCCACTGGCGACAGATTTGTTGATCAATTTAGTAAACGTTTTCATATTAATGTCAAAAACTTCTATACTGATTGGAAAACGTATGGGAAAATGGCATTAAAAAAACGTAATTATGATTTAATTGAAGATTGTCATGCTTTTATTTTTTTTGACAATGGTTCAAGTGATATTTCATTTTTGAAAAAGATTGCAAATGATAAAGAATTACCTATACGAGTATATAAAAAGAATGTTATTTGATAACAATAATTAATTCTTCATGTATAGGAAGGATAAGGTTTCCATTAGGGAAGTCTTGTCCTTCTTCTTTTACTTTACCAAATGTGATTTCAAAACGACCATGATAAGTACCTTTTTTCTTAGTGTCTTTTAATTTCCATGGATATTCAATAATATAACGTGGTTCACATTTAGAAGTATCACTAATTAGTATATTACATGGGGCTTTTGAAATTTTTAATACTTCATTTTCATCCCACATAGTAAACGTTACATCAGAAGATTCCAACATGGTATTAAAAACATGTGTTGTGAAAAAATCGTATTTACCATCATCAACAAGTTCTACTCGTAATGTTGGATTTGTTGAATTACTATTTATGTAAAAATATTGTGCCATTATTTACTGTTTATATATACTATAAATACTTTAACGTTTAGTTTTAGTAACTTCAAAATCACATTCCCTAATACACTTTGTTAAACTATTTAATACTTCTTGTATATTATTTTCAGACTTTTGTTTGATATCTTTTAATTTTAAAACTTTATCTTCATTTTTTTGCTTTAACAAAAATTGAAAAGACAAAAATGAACGTTTTAATGGTGATATTCCACTTTGTGCAACTTGAAAATCTAAAATATATTTTTTAGAAAACAAGTTATCAGCGTCTATGAAATTTTGAATTATTCTATTAAAATTTCTTTTTATAGAAGTTAATTCAGTTGTATAACTTTCTTTATCATTGAGTGGTTGAATAAAAGTTCTACCTTCAACATATATTACTTTTGGACTAATTTTGTTTGTAGTACCTATTTTTATCTTAAAAAGGTTATGTTCAATAGTCTTTTCGCTATTTAATCTTACCGTTTTCGTTTGCGTTTCCATAAAAAAAATCTTTATATAATAAAATATAAAGATTTTTTTAATTTTGTCAAGTCCCGTAGACTAATTTATCCATCTTTGGTTGCCCTTATTGCCTTTTCTGTCTTTTGTTTGCATTGATTTTTTCTTCGCTTTTTCGTGTTTAGACATCTCATAACTATTCCAATCATGTTTGTCTTTTCTTGAAGAATATTTTTTATCTCTCATACATTAAACTTTTTAAAAACAAGAAGGACAATGTCTTTTAATTAGTCCGTTCATTGTTTGTCTTATTTTTAGTTCATAATTCTTATCACTCGCATAGCGTTGTCCTCTAATATTAACGAAACCACCATTTTTTATTAATTCATCTACTGTTTTATCAGCAAGATAATATCTTTGTATCGTTAATATATAATTTTCGACTGATTCGTTCTGTGAAGAAGGTTTATAAACATTTCTTCCGTCATCATAAGAACCAATAGAAAATACGCTATTTGTTCTCCTTGCTCTGGATGTAGTTCCAAAATGTGATTCGATATGTGCTTGCGCTAATAGTAAAGGTAGTGAGAAATTATATCTTTCACACATTGTTACAATATGTTCAGCTGACAATTGTATTGTTTCAGGGTCTCTTCCATTTTCTTTGGCCACAAATCTCATTAAGTTCTCAACTTCTTCAACTTTTTTTTCGTGTATTCGTTTACGTTCGGTTTCAAAACTAATTGCTTTACTTGTATTAGCACTGTTATCTTTTGCCGATTCCTTAAAAGACACTATCATTTCGTCCTTCATAGTATCATATTCTTCAGGAAATGCGTTTTGCATAAGTGCCAATGCACTACCAACAGTACCGACCCCCATAGACAATAAAACCATTGTCATTTTAAAGTAATCTTCAAATGTTTCACAATCTTTATACATATTTTTTAAAAAACCCTCATTAAGTAGTTGTTGTCCTTTAATATATGTTAATTGTTCTTCTGTTAAAAAAATCTTTTTCTTTTTAGTCATTAGTTTAGTAATGTATATTCAAGATTAGCTAATTTTAAAATATCTTCGTTTGCTGTTTCTTCTTTATATGTCTTCTCGTTCAATTGAGTTTTCATAGTATTTAAATGAGATTTAGTTTCAATTGTAATATCTTCATCCGAAATACTTTCTTCAATAAGATTTAAGCATTTAGTTTTATATTCCTCAAATAAAGTATTTTTATCTCCATTAGATAAATTGTATAAAACTAATTTTTCAATAACAGTATTTTCCCACAATTCTAAATCATTATCAAAAATTGCTTTTAAATCGTTAAAGTTTTCTTGTAAATGAGTATTTTCGTTAGTTTCTTCAATCACTTCCTTGTTATTATTTAAATGTTCAACAATTTTCGAAACATTTTCTGTATATAAACTCATATTTTTAGCAGTTTTGTTATTTTCAAAAACAAATGATATTGATTCATTAATATTTTTGTTTTCATTAATAACCGCATTAAATTCACTATCAGACATTTCACATTCTTTTAATGATTTTTTTATAATATCTTTAACCTTATTAACTCCTTCTTTGAATGCTTTTTTATTCATGGCATTAATATAGTTACATGATTCAGAAACAAATAATTGAACGTCATTTATATTATTTTTATTCATAAAAGTTTCATATAAGGTAAACGCTTCTCTCAAAACATGGTTTCCTTTAATTGTCTTTACATATTTTGCGATACATTTTCTACCATTTTTTGTTTCATATAAACGGTTTGACATATTATCAAAAAGTTGTTTGCAAACAAAGAATGATAAATCATTAATTTTATTAATGTTTTCGTTTAATCTAACTTTATTGATTTTAGTGTCAATAACAGCGTTTAATTCATTTAACAACTTAGTTAAACCATTTACAGTATTTAAATCAAGATTATTCATTGTATTATATATTATTATTTATTATTCTTCCAATAATTCATCCAATTCAGACTTTTTGTTTATTTTTTTACTTAATTCTTCGAGCGTACTATTTATACTTTCATTTATCAGTAAGTTTTCGTTTAAAATGGCAGGTCTTTTAGTGTAATTAATTTTTTCTTTATTTAACATTTTATTATATAATTTAAACAAGTTACTACCATACACTTCATTTAAAGGCATTGAGTCTAAATCAGCAGAACCCTCATCGCCACCTATGTCGCCCATACCTTCTGTACCTGGTTCTCCAAGACCATCTAAATCACCGCCGAAGTCGCCGCCCATGTCCATTCCGCCCATAGGCATTCCGCCTCCACCGCCTCCACCGAGGCCACCATCACCACCTTGTTGTTGTGGTTGATATTTAGCACCTGGTTTGCCATACAATCTATCAGCTTTATCAAACAAACCTGTTTTCTCTATAATTTGAGTTGTCATTTGTAATTCATTAGCCAATGCTGCTTCTATTCTAATTTCATTTAATATTGTGGAAATTTCTTCGTCTGTTTTACCCATAATTTCTTTTTGAACTTGGTGCCAAGACATTAAAGGAAGACCGCCACCTTGTTCGGCTAATGCACTACTTGCTGCAGCAATACGTTTTGTTAGATTTTCTAATTCAACCGCTTCAATTTGATTTGAAGGATTATTTAATGTTAATGTAAAATTAGTTAATTCATCAGAAAAACCTAATAAATATAAATGTATGATTGCAATTTTATTTAATTCCATTAAAATTGCTTGTTGAACGGCATTAACAGTTCTATTGAAACGAATATCAACTAATGACAAATTCTGTCCTTTACCTTGTGCTTCTTGGAAATTTAAGAAACTTTTTGGAACTCGCAATATTGATAGGATTTTATTCTCTATATATTGTATATCATCCATAGAAGTTGGATTTTGCGCGCTTTGCAAAGTATCTATTGAAGTTGGGTCTTGACCTGGTCTAACAGGAATAACATAATCAGCACTAACGTCTAAGAAATTTTTTCTTAAATCAATTTGGCCTGTACTTGCGTCAATAATTGGTGCGCGTTTAACCGTATTCATAAACTCTTGCAAGAAAGCAGGAACATCTGCGTCGTCAATTAAACCAACATTAACCTTAAAAATGCGTCTTTCAACACTCTTTTCAAGACGATATAATAACATCGCGTCTTCCATCATTGATAACATTCTCCAATGTCGTCTTGCACCGTTTAACCAAGAAACGCCATAAGGTAAATACAATGAATCTTTAATCAATCTAAAATGCGCAACTTGCCATGATTGATATGGTGTTGATTCGTTATGTCCTTCCCATACAAATTTAACATCATTTGGATTTGTTGATAACGGAGCATTAACATTTGAACCACCATAAGCGCTAACAGCGCCAAATTCAATACGATTCATTTGATGTACATTTAATTCTCTCCAACCAAGTATACCTTCTTTTGGGTCAATATTTAAGAACATAAATTCATTACCATACTTACACGTTGCTCTTGTAATCATTGGTAATTCAACGTGAATATTTAAACGATTTTCGAATAAATCTTCTAATATTGACTTAATACGTGACGAAGTTGAATAAACATGTAACATTTTTCCATGTATATCTATTGTCGTTGCCTCTTCGGCCATAACGTGTAAACCCGCGTTGATTTCAGGAAATTGATCCATTAAATCAGCGTCTCGATACATAACTTTAACCTGATTCAAACCTACTGCAGTTGTCATCATGGAATCTCGTCCTATCTTCTTCCATTGATGTGCTAAAAGTTTTTCTTGTTTTATTTGTTTCAGTTTAGCATCTCGTTCTTCTTGTGTATTAAAACTATAAAGAACGTTATTAGATGTTGGGGTCAAACTGTAATTAACAATCTTATTCATGTTAGTCGTACTTCCCGCATTTACACCTTGTATAACGTTTCCTAATCTTTGAAATATTGTTTTATTATTAGCCATATCTTATTATAAGTACCTTGTATATAAATACTTTTTTACTACAAAAAATAAATCTTTTTCGATAATAATCAATAAAAAACGGAGCATATTATACTCCGTTTTTAGACATTTCAAACACACCTTTATCATTATATGGATGTGGACTTAATAATTTCATATCATTCATCATGAAATAATACTCAAGTGGATATGAGGTATTATATGTGCTTTCAAATATTGTATTAAATTTAGCACCATTCATATCCTTATATGTTGTTGTATTGTTTAAATAATTATCAGTTTTTAATTTATTAATAAATGAATTTTTATTAACATATTTTAAGTGAAATGCATGTAAACCATCAGGTATTTTTTTAATATCTTTATCTTTATGAGGTTTTAAACCACATTTATGATTACCATTAAAACACATAATAGTTTCAAAATCATTTATTCGAATTAATAAAGTTTTATGCCCTAACCAATTATCCCATAATTTACATCTTAAACCAGGAAATTCATGTATAAAATTACCATTTTTTACAAATTCAAGTAATTTTTCTTGTTCTATATCTTTTTGTGGAATTATATTTACAAGAGAAGACTCATAAACATTATACATATAATATTCCCACGATAATAACTCCTTCAAAGTTTTTCTATATAAATGTATTGGGAATATAACCTCATCAAAATCAGTCCATGACATCCACACTATTTCTTTATTGTTACTATATGAATATCTATGTGCTTCAGTAAATGAATCAGCCATTAATTTTGTACGAATTTCAACCTTGTTAACTTTATCAGTCTTATAAGTACGAACTTCAACAAATGGATATTGTTTTAATAGTTCAACTGTATTATCGGTTGATTCATTATCGTAGACAATAAACCTGTCATAACCCATTCTTTCGATATATGGCATTACGTATGGAACCATTTCCGCTTCATTATATGTACATGTAAAACCTATTAACTTCATATTTTTTTTATTGAAAAAATAAAAAATAAATTACTAAAATCAATAAAAAAAATGGAGACTTTGGTCTCCATTTATACTGTTATCATTTTTAGCGGTTTACCACTCATAATTGTCTTCATACTTTCAGTCATTTCAGCATCTCTTTTCATCATTTCCCATGGTGACATACGAGTTAAACGTTCTTTTAATTCTTGCATCACTGCATCGTATTCTTTATCTGCCTGCGAATGCAACATATTATAATCTAATGTTTTTTCAGCATCCATTATACTAATATTACCACTAAATTTACCACGTATATTTGCTAATGCTCGTTTTGCTTTTGCAAAAAACAATTTTCTTACCGTAATTTTAGAAGGACTATTTAAAAATTCATAATCAATACCGTCTAATGGAACCTGGTCAGGTGTTAATACTATATTGTTATTAATTCTTCTACACTCGTCAGCATCAACGCTTGAAACATCGTAATAAGTATACCATACTTGACTACCAACCAAATTTAAAGAATTAGATAGATTTGCAATAGCACCAAATGTAAATTTAGAACCTGGTGTTGAAAATAAATGTATAATATGTGTTCCTTCGGGGCCTGCAGTGACTTTATAAGTTAAGTCGCCTCTCAATAATCTATTTTTATATGCAAGGTCAGTCGCCATATAAGCAACGTCCATTGATTGTGCAATATAAAAACCACCAATAGGACCATAAGAACCACCACCTGCTTGACCATAGCCACCTGCAAAGCCAAGCGTATCTAAACCACCATAATTTGCATATAAAGCAGCCTGTGACGTTGAAGTATTACAATATAATACTCCGTTAATTTCACGTCCCGCAGGTATAATATAATCTTGTTTTCCTTCTTCTATTGTTATATAATCTTTCTTTAATTCCCATGGACCACGTTGTTGTAAACCTGCGTCCTTTGAAAACCAATAAGAAAAATCTTTTGATAAATCCATTGTTCTAACAGTAAATGCATATGCCAAATCAGTATTTGACATGTTTAAACCATATAAAGCAGACCAGTTGTTTTCTATTATCCAATTTTGTACTGTTTCAGTATAATCTTCAATTGCTAATTCTAACAAATCACATAATTGGTCATTTGTTAATTCAACTTTTAAAACAGGTTCACCTAATTCAGTTCTACATTTTTTGAATAGTTTTAATATATCTTCTGTAATCTTCATTGTAACTTTTATTATATACTATAAATACTTTTTAAAATAAAAATGGACTCGTTTTAATGAGTCCATTTCATATTATAATAAGTTATTTTTACTTGAATCCATTCTTTCTAACATTTTGAAGAAATTTTCATTAATATTTTTTTTCTCCGCTTCATTTGCTTCTTTATTAAGTTTACTAAGGAATGCTCTAATTTTAGATTTGACTAAATCAGGTTTGTCAGAGAAATTTTGTAATACGCCTTGTTCATCACCTTCAATATTTTCAGACTCTTCTAACGCAACTTTATAATCATCAGTTTTTTCATCTGTTTTTACGTCTGTTTGCTCTATGGCCTTCAGTAAAATTTCCGTGATTTCTTCAAATGTTGCAAGGATTTTATTGTCTACCTTCATTACGTGTTTAAATGAATTAATTTCGTCTAGTGCTATTTTGTGTAAACGACATACAAAATAAACCGAATTTTGAGCCAACTCGTCAATTAGTTCTTTTTTAGAAATACCTATTTTTAATGGTATATATTTTTTTGCTATTGTCATTAACAAATTAACAAGTGCAAGCGAGTTGTTTTCGATATAATTGTTAATGCGAATATCATGTTTTTTTGCAAATTTTGAAACGTTCTCTAAAGCAACTTTAGTTTTCATCTGCATTAAAATAATATTTGCGTCTTTTTCTTCAACATTTACGTCGTCTTCAGTTTTTTCGCCATTTTCTTCACTTTGTTTTCGTTTTAACTCACTTTGTTTTATTTCCTCTCTTGCTAATGCATTTGGAATACCATTAATATTATTCTCTAAACCAACTGTTTGGTTAAAAACGTCAACTGGATTTAAATTTGGGTCCCATACCGTATCAGAAACGTCATATTCAACAATTAAAATTGTAGATTTACCGTTTAATTTATTTGCCATAACATTAACCGACATTTGTTGTTGTGTTGACAAATCGTCGTAACTCTTACCATCGTAAAAAGCATTTAAGATATCTTCTGTTGATTTAAATTGTACTTTTTTACGTTTACCGTCTCTTGGATCAATAACTTCCTGTTCAATGCCTGTTTGATTTCTCCATTTACCTTTCCAATTTCGAGTATTTGGAACATTAACAAAAACAGGTTTAGCGGTGTTTTTTAAAACACGTCCAAAACGTTTCCTCCAAGTTGCTTCTGGTAATATAAAACTTAATTGTCGTCCCGTACTAAGACCTTGTCCAATTATTGCCTTAGCATTTTTCCATGATAAGATATGTCCATAACTTTGTGGTAATTTTAAATCTTTACAAAGTTCATTCAATATGTTATATCTTGAATATAACTCAATAATATTATTAATCGTTTCATCATCTTCAGATTCCAAATAATTTCTAAAACGCTCAACATGATTAGCATAAGCATTTCTTAAAGTGTTTTGTATTTCCTCTTCAGTGTAGATACGATTATCGAACATTGTTTCTAATTCGTCTAACTGTTCTTTTGTACCATACAATCCAACTGGTTCGCCATTTTTATCTGTTACTACCTCACCCTTTTTATTATGTGCAACTTTAGATTTAAAATAATTAACAAGGTATGGTAATTCAGACTTCTTCCATTGTTCCATTCTATCATAAAATACAATAAAAGTTATAGCGTCCTTTCCATGGTTTTGTCGTGAAGAAGCAATATCTGCTCTTTCTGTGTTGCCTTTACCTGATAATTTTGCACATAATTCATAAACATGCGCAGGTTCTACGTTTTGTATAGTAATAATTGCTATTCTTTTGCCTTTATATTTTTCAGACTTTCCCTCTGGCGTGGTATAAGTAACCTTTAGACGTCCACAAATATCGGCTTCATTTGAATCTTTTGCTCTTGTATTAAATGGGTTTATCATATTTGTGTCCATAAAATACCTGTGCACATTCGGATCAGTCATGCCCATACGTCTACCACCTTTATCACGAGTCAACACATCGTTGTAATGGCTTCTTGATTTTTGCCAATCACTTACATTGTTCATTCCTGTTCCATATACGACTCTATTTGGATTAGTTTTTTGTCCATCACTATCAAAATAAAAAGTATCACTATCCTCATCATCGTCATCATGGTTATTAACAAAATCGTCATGGAACCAAGACATCTCATCAAAATCGTCTTCATTATTATCATCATTAAAGAATGAAGAATATTCAAAATTATCTTCATCACCTGATAATGTTGATAAATTTACATTAGGATTTTGTTGGCTCATTTCATTTAACGCCTCTTGTAGTAATTTTTCAATTAGATTGTTGTTCATAATCTTTTTCTTTTTTTATTATTGGTTCTAAACCGAAATAATCATATAAGTCTAATGATGTAAAAACTTGATATTTACCGGTTTCATTATTTCTTACACATAATGCATAGCCGCCTTTATCCGACGCCCTATACACTCTAAATATTGCTTTTCTTCCATTTTCGTCAACGACACAATCAAGATATGGCCTACCGTTTTTTATACTCCAAGAACCCGTATATTGAGGGTCAAAACCTCTATATGATATTAATTTTTCATCTTTTGAACTATAAAAACTAACATTTCCATTAGTTAATTCAACCCTTAGATAACCATTAATGAATTGAGGATGTGATTCTAAACTTTTCCAATCATAACGTCCATTTTTCTTATAATTATCCACAACTACTCCATCAACAATTAATTTTTGTATTGCATATAATGCATCTTTAAAATTGCTAATATGTTCATAAGATTCCGCGTTTAATAATTGTGTCCATGTTCTACCGTCATCTTCTGAATAAGAATAAGGTATAACCGCCTTCCAATCACAAATTACAGGTATGTATATACCACTCGAGTGATATGGAACAACGACACCTCGTATATTTGTACGACCAATATCATCATATATAAATTTCAATATAGTGCTTGGTGGATTAGTAATCATGTTACCATATTTATCAAGCATATATTTATAATGTTGTTTTCTAATTAAAAGTTTAAATTGGTCGGAAACTTTATAGTCTGCACCGTAATATTGTTTTGCAATTCTTTCATCAAAAATAAGGAAATTTTTATAACCATCTTTTAAATAACCATGTATCATATATCTACCAAAACCACCCAAACATTTGTTACATGCTTCTACACTTAATGCTGTGTATACACCATGTCCAAAATATTCAGTACTTGAATATTGAGGACTAAAGCCATACTTACCAATACCTTTACAAGAATCTATATCACTTGTTCTATGATAAACAGATTCAAGTTTACACGTTAAGCCGGTTATTTCTCTAAATTTTCTTTCATTTTCTCTATTTGATTCACTATCAAAGTTGTAACTTTCATTTAAAACTTTGTTTGACATTTTATTTGCCATCATTGCATCGTATTTTTGAATAGTAATAATACCATTAAAGCGACACCCTCTTAAATCACAAACATAATAGTTATTACCATCAACAACAACATATAACATTTTCGCAATACCTTTTTCATTAGTTAATGTAAATGGTATTGCAATTACCCCTGAAATTTCTTGTGGATAAGAAACGTCTTCAAAACCAACTTTTGAAATTAATTGCTTTGTTTCAATATTGTAAAATGAAGTATTACCATTATTTAATTCAACACGTAATAAATTATATTTTGGTGGTTGTCTTAAATAGTCTTTAATCAAACCAGTTTTAATTAAATGTTCACCTACTGAATGAAAATCTTTGAATTTATCTATTTTTTCTAATAAATTTGTACTTAGTCTATATGTCCAATTTTTAAAGTCAGGGGCATTTCTACTTGGTAATTCTTTTTCTGTTGTTACTGCAAGTGGTATTACACTTCTTGGATCAAAAACAAGACAAGCATTAGGGTCGTTTCCACCATTGTAAACAATACCCTTTGCTTTTGAAGCTAAAACTAAATCTTTAAATTTACCTTTTTTTGTGCCAAATACAAAACGTCCAACAGGACCAGTCCAACCGTCGCTAATGATTTCACAACCTTTCAAACGAGCTACGCGCTCACATTCTTGATATATCATATCAACATTTTCTTCACCGAAGAAATATTTTAATTGCACCTTAAGATCAGGAGTACCATAATATTTTACCGCTAAACTTTTCTTTAAAATAATGAAATCCTTGAAACCACCAATAAGTACACATTTCATGATTTTATCACCAACACCACCAGTGTCTACACGTTTTTCACATCCATAAGGTCTAAAGAACGCATAAACACCCTTGCCATATTCATCACCTTCACCTACACCATGATATTCAGAAGTATAACCGTGTTCGAATATACTATCTTCATATTGTGAAGCAAAACAACGCCACAACACCTCATTATTTGGGTTATTGATTAATTGTTGAGCCAATTTAAATGAAGAATTTGTATTGTCATTTGAATCGATATTTTCTCTTAAAATTTGTTTTATTTGTTTTTCTGTAAATCTAAATTTCATAACTTTAATTTAACGTATTATTACTTTAATATAAATACTTTATTAAAATAAAAAAATATTATTATTTATTGAATCAAAATTGTATTTATTTAATAAAAAAACATAAAATATGGGCAAGAATAACAAAACATTATCATTAAATGAAACCCAAATAAAAAAAATCATTAAAGAAACCGTTAAAAGAATTTTAAACGAACAATATGGTGTTGATATGCAAGATACGCTTGCTTGGGTTCGTAAAAAATTCCCAAATAAGTCAAACGCTGAACAAATAAAATTTGCACAAAATATTATTAATAAAACCGCAAAAAGCACCGCATCTTCAACACAAACTAAGTCACAAAATATATCTTCAACACAAACTAAGCCACAAAACAATATTAACGATATTGGAAAAGTTGGTAAATATGTTGATCCAAATGGTATTTTAGACGGTGTAACAGATATCGGGTGTTACAAATATTGTGGTACAGATTATATCATTATATTTGATGTAAAAAATACCAATAGACTTGATGGCATTCGTTTTATAGGCGATTCGCAAGACAAACGAGCACAAGAACTAGAACACAAAGTTTGTAAAAAATATTTAAGCAAATTTTGGCCTATTCGTGGTTCTGTAGTCGACTATGGTAATGGTAATAAAATATTACAATTATGTGTATCATAATTTTGTAATATAATTTATATAAATAAAAAAAAAGGGGCTCCAAATTGGAGTCCCATTTTTTTATTATAACTATCTTATTATTAGCGAAGTTCTTGGATATTCCATGTTTGGAGACCTGAACAAACGATAGCACCATAGAAACGGTTGTTAACCATTTTCTTAGCATAACGTGTGATAATACCTTTAACAGGTGCGAAGTTTGCGTGATTATAGATAGTTGGAGTTAATTGCATTGGCACATATGGAGCATAGATGTAACCTGTGTCAAGTAATGAATTACCTTTGTGACCTAAGATACAAGACTCTGCAGGAGAATATGGGTCAACATATACTGTGTAACGACCTTGGAGTGCACCAATTTTCTCGATACCTAATGAATAGTTAACTGCCTCAGCGTTAGCGTCAGTTACGTGGAAGTACTCAAGGTTATCGAACAATGCGCTGATTTCTGAAGAAACAACGATGAAGTTTGCACCACCACGAAGTGTTGACTTGTGAATCTGTGCAGAAATCTGGTTAATCTTAGTGAATAACTCTTGGTTCCAGTCCTTCT
>JAEIGA010010636.1_pt1 | contig 13961 bp, 11 predicted proteins | sample 9270691 | NCBI WGS metagenome assembly JAEIGA01 (sample SAMN17057246, study PRJNA624740) | gut metagenome | biome: biome; isolation source: fecal sample | host: Bos grunniens | place: China: Xizang | collected 2019 | reverse complement strand
TTTAAATATTTCGAGCTCACAAATCCAGTTTTATTTCCGTACTTAACTTTATACCAGCTTCCGGATTTAGATAGATAGATCACGTTTTTCCCTTTTGGAATGGTTACGATAACCCTATGATTAGTAGAGGCACCGGCTCTTAAATTGACGCCTGCCGTCGTTTGATAGAGCGTTGAAGATTCGGCTGCAGCAGTTGGCTTTTCGGGGAAATTTGGTGCAACCAAAGCTGCACAAATTCCTAATGAAATACATAAGAATATTTTTTTCATGCAAAACTACTCCCTAAAATCATTATCTATCTATTACTCACCAAGAAGTAATTATATTAATATAATTTATAATAATATAAATAGATTATAAATAGAACATTAAATTATTTAAGACAATAAGATGACGGTACAGCGCTTTTTCTGATGGTTTTTACCATTAAAAAATAGGACTGAGGCTTTCTCCTCAATCCCTGCCTACCAAGCTTTGCATGTAATTAAAAAGGCAGAAATGTTATCGTTAAGCTAACATTTCTGCCTTTTTGAATTTATTATCTAACCGAAGAATATTTACTGTTTGTATAAAAATAAAAAACCACCAAAACTATGTATTGGTGGAGACGGTGGGAGTCGAACCCACGTCCAAAGATAACGGCACTTATGCTTCTACGAGTGTAGTCGATATATTGGCAATTCGCTGTTCCTTCGGCCTATCGACAGGCTTCCGGGCAGCTAGTCTGGTTGTTCTCTTCCTTCTCCCTCAGACGGCGAGATCCGGCGTAGTCCACTTAAAGTGAGTCCCTGACCCTACCACATGGACGATGGAGGGAGGAACAGCTATCGACTGTTATTAGGCAGCGAAAGCTAGGTTGTTGTTTTGTTTGCCAGTTATAGGCTGTGACGTTTTAACGAGGCCGATCCCCTCGACTCGCAACATAAGCTCGAACTACCCCTGTCGAATCCGTAACGTCCCCTCATTAAGAATGTGGAGCGTACGAAAATGAAGAAGCCTAAAAGCTTACGCTTGCTTCTATTCAATTACGGTACATGAATTATTATATCACAACGTGTGTGAAATTCAATTGTAAGAACTTGGGCTTAGCTCCATTTCACGGTTAGCGCTGACGTTCCTTGAAAGCACGCTCGATTTCACGTTTCGCTTCCTTCCGCTTCAGGTCCTCACGCTTGTCATAATTCTTTTTACCCTTACCAAGGCCAATCAATACCTTAGCAAAGCCATTTTTCAAATACAGCTTCAATGGTACGAGGGCATATCCTTGTTCTTTCGTCTGGCCGATCAGCTTGGAAATTTCCTTGTTGTGGAGCAATAGCTTTCTCACACGCAGCGGATCGTGATTATAGCGGTTTCCTTGCTCATATGGGCTGATGTGCATTCCCATAAGGAAGACCTCGCCGTTAATGATTCTCGCATAGGAATCCTTCATGTTCACACGGCCATTCCGGATGGACTTGATTTCTGTCCCTTGGAGGACAATCCCTGCCTCGTAGGTTTCTTCGATAAAATAATCGTGATAGGCCTTTTTGTTTTGTCCGAGGACTTTTCCTGTTCCTTTTGGCATATTCATACCCCCTCTCTCTGTATACGGGTCATTCTGAATAAAAAAGAGCCCTACTGGCCCTTTCTATTATCATACTACAGCAATTGCTTCTATTTCTACAAGCCCGTCTTTCGGAAGACGTGCAACTTCAATCGCGCTTCTTGCCGGAAGTGAGCTATTAAAGTAGATTGCATATACCTCATTAACCGTAGCAAAATCATACATGTCTTGCAGGAACACAGTTGTTTTCACCACATTATCCAGGCTTGTCCCTGCCTCATTCAGGATTGCCTGAAGATTCTTTAACGCCTGCTGGGTTTGCTCACGAATTCCATTTCTAAATTCTCCGGTTTCGGGGTCCAGTCCTAGCTGTCCGGATGTGTATACAAATCCGTTCGCCTCGATGGCTTGTGAATAAGGACCAATCGCACTGGGAGCCTTCGCTGTTTGAATGATTTTCTTTCCCATAGTAGTATTCCTCCATTTCACTCTATTCCATACCCATATACTATTCTACCTGAACCGCCTTTTTCCTGCCATAAAGAAGAAAGGATGTGCGAGTGCACATCCTTACGCTTCAAATGATTCCATATTCGTTTTTTTGCTGGCATACACTTTCTTATCAAGCTCGCCTGTCACTCGTCCTGTCACAAGACCAGCCGTTACAGAGCCGCTGACATTAAGCGCGGTCCGCCCCATATCAATGAGGGGTTCAACCGAAATTAAGAGTGCCGCAATTCCGATTGGCAAATTCATGCTTGATAACACAATCAAGGCAGCAAATGTTGCGCCGCCGCCAACACCAGCTACACCAAATGAACTAATAGCCACAATGATGACTAGCTGAATCAAGAAGGCCGGGTCAAGCGGGTCCGGGGCAATCATCACAGCTAGCATCGCGGGGTAAATCCCCGCACAGCCGTTCTGTCCGATGGAGGCTCCAAGTGATGCTGCGAAATTGGCAATCCCTCTTGAGTTCCCAAATTGCGTCGTCTGTGTCTCTACATTGATTGGAATGGCCGCTGCACTAGAGCGTGATGTGAACGCAAATGTCATGAGCGGTCCCATCTTCTTCAAATATTGAACCGGGCTTAATCCAGATAGGCTCAAAATAACTAAGTGAACAAGGAACATCGCAATTAAGGCAACGTAAGACGCAATGACAAACCTTGAAAGTTCAATAATTCCATCCATATTCGTGTTCGCAATCGTATTGGCCATCAAGGCAAGTATGCCGTATGGAGTGAGACGCAGAATTAAGGTGACGACACGCATGACAATCTTATATAGTGCGTCAACAATCTTCTCAAATGTCGCAAATTCCTCCGGCGCCTTCCTGCGCACTCCAATTGCCGCAATCCCGATGAAAGCTGCGAAAATGACTGTTGCGATAGTGGATGTCGGACGCTGTCCGGTCAGGTCCAAGAAAGGATTCGTCGGGATAACCTGCAGAATTCTTTGCGGGAAGCTTTGCTCCTCCACCTGCACCATCGTCTCCTCTAATTGTGCCGAGCGGGCTTGCTCAGCTTCCCCATTCTCTAAATTATCAGCAGACAAATCAAACCCAAGGGCACTGACAATTCCAATTACGGCAGCGATGGCAGTCGTTGCTACAAGCACGCCAATAATGGAGAAACTAATCTTCCCTACTCCATTATCTCCCTTCAATTTAATGATCGCTGAAATAATTGAAACCACAATCAATGGCATAACGATCATCTTCAAGAAACTGACATACCCTGTTCCGATGATGCTATACCAATCCTTCGTGCCCGTCAGCACCTCCGAATCAGCATCATAGCCGAACTGTAAATAAAAACCCAAGATAATCCCGAGGCCAAGCCCTGTGAACACGCGCTTAGAAAACGAGATATGCTTCTTTTGCATAAAATATAAAAGACCGATTAAGGCAAGTAACAAAATAATATTGACTAGCAATAACAAAGTATCCACCTTGTTGTATCCCCCTATCCCACAATTCATAGTATTATGATAAGAATTATAAACATTATTTTACCTTTTGTAAATTATATGCTCTTATCTCCCGTATTTTCCTTTAATGGCAATTTTATTGCAAAGGGTTCAAGTACGTATATACCTCACATGCTAGTCTCTAAACACAAAACAATGAAAAGGACGCCTCATCCCTCCTGAGGCGTCCCTAATGTCATTTATCGTTTTTTCTTCCGCCCTGATTTCCGCTTCGCTGCAGGGGCGTTTTCATAAAACTTCTTTTTCTTTCTTGGCCCTTTTTTGTCAGACCCTTGCCCAGAGCCAGATTCTTTGCCTCGCGTGTCCTTGCGGTTGCCTCCGCCTTTTTGCGGCTGGCCTGAATCCTTGCGTCTGTTCTTGCCTGGTTCGGTTCTGAAGATACGCTTCTCACCGCTCTCGCGCTGGCGGTTATCCTTCATGCCGACGATTTCAAAATCAATGGCGCGTTCGTCTTTATTGACATTAATCACGCGCACTGTAATCTCATCCCCGATACGGAATACCTTTGCCGTGCGTTCACCAATCATCGCATATTGACGGTCATCGAAATGGTAGTAATCATCTGTCATATAGCTGACATGGACAAGACCTTCAATGGTGTTGGACAATTCAACGAACATGCCGAAATTCGTGACGGAGCTAATGATTCCATCGAATTCCTCGCCGATCTTGTCTTCCATAAATTCAGCTTTCTTCAGATCATCTGTTTCCCGCTCGGCATCGACGGCGCGCCGTTCCATTGCAGAGCTGTGCTGGGCAATCTCGCCAAGCTTTTCATTCCATTTCTCCTGCGTTTGGCTGCTTAAATCCCCGTTAATCAAATATGTTCTGATTAATCTGTGGACAATCAAGTCAGGATAACGACGGATTGGTGAAGTGAAATGTGTATAATAATCGGTTGATAACCCGAAGTGACCAAGGCTCTCCGGATCATACTTCGCCTGTTGCATGGAACGAAGCATAACTGTGGAGACAACCATTTCTTCCGGTTTCCCTTCAACTGCTTCAATGATTTCCTGAAGTGCGCGCGGATGCACGGAATTAGCCGTACCTCTAACAATATAGCCGAAATTCACGATAAACTCGAAGAACTTCTGCAATTTCGCCTCATTTGGCTCTTCATGAATCCGGTAGATAAACGGAACATCCATCCAATGGAAATGCTCAGCAACCGTTTCATTGGCCGCAAGCATGAACTCCTCAATCAATTTCTCTGCGACAGAACGTGTACGAATGACCACATCGGTCGGTTCACCATTTTCACCGACAAGGATTTTTGCTTCCTTGAAATCAAAATCGATGGCGCCGCGTTTCATCCGCTTTTCACGCAAGATAGCCGCAAGCTGTTCCATTTCCTCAAACATAGGTACCAATGGTTCATATTTCTGAATTAATTCCTCGTTTTTATCCACAAGGATCTCGTTTACATCAGAATAAGTCATTCGCTCTGTTGTCTTAATCACACTTTGGAAGATTTCATGGGACACAACAGTGCCTTCTGAATCAATCTCCATTTCACATGACAAAGTAAGGCGATCCACCCTTGGATTCAAGGAACAAATCCCATTAGATAAGCGATGCGGAATCATCGGGATAACGCGGTCAACGAGGTAGATGCTTGTCGCCCTGTCTGCCGCTTCCTTATCAATCGGTGAGCCTTCCGTTACATAATGGGACACATCCGCAATATGGACACCCAATTTATAATTTCCGTTCTCAAGCCTTGTGACCGTTACGGCATCATCCAAGTCCTTCGCATCCGCTCCGTCAATCGTGACAATTGTTTGGTCCCGCAAATCACGGCGGTCCTTTAAATCCTTCTCATCGATGACTTCCGGTGTCCGGTTAGCTTGCTCAAGCACTTCCTCAGGGAATTCCTGCGGCAGCTCAAATTTGTGGATAATGGAGAGTATATCAACACCCGGATCATTCTTATGGCCTAAGATTTCTACAACTTCCCCTTCAGCAGACATCCTGCCTTCTGGGTAGGTCGTGATTTTCACGACAACTTTATGGCCTTCAATGGCGCCATGCTTCGCTTCATTCGGAATGAAGATATCATTCGCCATTTTCTTGTCATCCGGGATGACGAAGCCGATTCCCCTCGTTTCGGTATATGTACCGACCACGTTTTTAACGCCGCGCTCAATGATCTTGACGATAGAGCCTTCACGGCGGGCACCGGAAGATTCGGAGGATACGCGGACCATGACGATGTCTCCATGCATCGCATTATTGAGCTCATGCGGTGGAATGAAGATGTCATCCATCATGTCCTTCTCTTCAGGAATCACGAAAGCAAATCCTTTCGCATGGCCGGATACCTTACCCTTAACGAGATTCATGCGCTGCGGCAAACCGTAGCGATTCGAACGTGTGCGCACAACCTTTCCTCGTTCTTCCATGTATACGAGAGCTTTCACGAAATCCTTGAAATCCTCAGAATCATCAATGCCCAATGCTTCCTCTAATTCTTGTACTGTCATGGGTTTGTAAGCTTCTTCTTTCATATAAGAATACAGCTTGTCTACGAGCTGACGTATATTGTCATCCATTCAAACCCCTCCTTCCTTCGGTTCTTATGTTGAAGGATTAATTAGTCCAATCTAATCCTTCTAGAAATTTGAGTATATCTTTATGAAGTTGATCACGCTCGACATCCGTCGTAATGACATGCCCGGATTCCTCATACCATTTCAAGCTCTTCTGCTCACTCTTGGCAGAATCATGGATAATGTTCGCGGAGTCAACATTGATCATATGGTCATGTCTCCCTTGTACGACAAAGAGGGGTACATCCACTTGGCTGACGTGGTCACGCACATCCCCAATCAGGTCTTGGAGAGCCTTTAGCGTTTCCATCGGCCGCTTCTGGAATTCCTGCATCTCACTAGTTATGACGCCTTCGCTTTTCCCCTCACGCTTTTTGTATTCGCGGGCATATTCCAGGACCCCTTTATACATCGTTTCTTCACTTTTTATATACATGGGTGCACACATGGGTACGATACCCTTCACAGGTACAGTGTAACCTAATTTCAAGGAAAATACCCCACCCAATGATAGACCAGCGACAGCAATTTCTTTATGCCCCATTGCGCGCAGTTTATCATAGCCTCTCATGACATCCTTCCACCAATCCATCGGTCCGTAATTCACCAGCTCCTCTGGCGGAACTCCATGACCTTTGTATTGTGGTGCATGACTTGTGTACCCATTCTTTTCAAGGAAACGGCCGAGCATGCGAACATCGGCACTACTGCCGGTAAATCCGTGCAATAGCAAGACAGCTCTGCTTCCTCCCTCGAAAGTAAATGGCTTTGGCTGTGTCAATTTCATCTAACTATCCCCTTTTTGCAAAGTATGTCCTACCTTAAGTTTACGATGTAGAATCGGCAAAGGCTATTAATTCGTTCCTCAGGCATCAAAAAAGCCCGGCAGTTTGCCAGGCTACGTTTGCTTGCTCAATATGATATTACTTGCCAAAAAAAGATACAAGTACCGTAAGAACAAAGAATAAAATAGATAGAACGATTGTGACACGGTGTAAAATTAAATCCAGCCCACGAGCCTTTTGTTTCCCGAAAAGCTGTTCAGCACCGCCGGAGATCGAACCTGATAAACCAGCGCTTTTGCCTGATTGAAGCAAGACAACGGCAATTAAACTAATGCACGTAATAACCAATAAGATAATCAGTACAGTATGCAGCACGAACAAATACCTCCTAATTACGGTCTACTCAATATTACCACTTTACCATACCAGCCTTTTTTTCACAATAACAAACCTGCCGGTGCAGGAGTTATTTCCCTCCTAGTCGGGTATAAAATAAATAACGATTTCTATTTCCCTTTAGAAAGGGGCAAGCGGGCATGTTTACAAACATCATGAAACGTATCGATTATGTGAACCTGATAGGATTTATAGCCGGGAGCCTGGTCTTGCTCTTCATGAGAGCTGAGTATCTCATTGGAGTTCTTGTTCTGGCAGCTGGCCTCCTTTTAATCTCATCGAAAATAAACGGATCCTTAATGATGTATTTTCTAACGTACTTCGTCCATTTATATTTGATTGGCATCATCATCTATGGCCTATTCATCGATCATGTGCACATGTGGAATGATTATGTCTTCATTGTAGTTTCCGCATTGGCCGTGTCGGTAATGGCTGTCTTAGTCCGAACAAGCACAGGTACTCTCAGCTTATTTTGGATGACCTTACATATCTTGATTATTATACAGGCATTCATTGGCCAAGGAAGCTTTCTGTCCGCTTATTGGAGCATCCCAACTGTCCAGCACGTATTTCATTCTTTCTACCCGCTGCTGATTGCCTTCTTCTTAATAGGTGTATTCTTTGACCGTTTCCAAACCGAGCTTAAGCGGGAATACAGCAATAAATAGTAAGGAAAGCTGCACCCAGACTTCTGGATGCAGCTCTTCTTCTTAGATAAGATGGATAGCCATTCCGAATGGATCGATGACCTCATAAATGCCTGCAAGCTCTCTGACTTCCGCCCCAAGACCCTTCAGTCTCAAAATTGCGTCTTCCCGCTCCTTATTCCCTGGGTAAGCAATTGTATAATACTTAAGTCCCGCGCTATTCGGTGAAGCCGCCGGGATATTGCGTCCGTTCCAGACATTCAGTCCAATATGGTGATGGTACCCGCCTGATGAGATGAACAAAGCCTGCTCGCCGTAACGGGTTACTACCTCAAAGCCCAGACCGTCACAATAAAACTTCTCAGCTGCGCGCAAGTCCCCAACATGAAGGTGGATATGTCCCATAATGGTCCCAGCAGGAAGGCCGCTCCACCCCTTTTCCGTACCTGCCTTAAGCAAATCTCGTGCATTCAGCGGCTCAGTCGTCATATGAACCTCACTGCCCTTCCATACCCAGCTGGAATCATCTCGGTCTGTGTACACCTCAATCCCATTGTCATCCGGGTCCTGCAAATAAATGGCCTCACTGACATGATGGTCAGAAGCCCCAATTCTCATCTTCAAGTTCATTAATGTTTTAAGGAAATCAGCTAAATCAGAACGATGAGGAAGCAATAAAGCAAAATGGTATAAGCCTGTGCGATGCAGTTCCTTCGGAGCTACATTATTCGGCTCAATCAAGGTAAGGAGCGGAGTTTTGCCATCCGCTGTCAAAACCGCTCTTTTTTCTTCACGCTCTAACACACGGAAACCAATGACTGACTCATAAAAGTCTAGTGATTTCTTCATGTCACTTATCTTTAATTCGAGATTTTTGACATATACATACGGCTTTTTATGGTAATCCATTCCCCATTCTCCTCACAGGTTTCAGTTATTTTAGTGTAATTATACGTGAATTGTATATATATTGCGAATGAAACGCCGGTACTGAATATTCATGTCTTTGAAATTCTCTCAGTAAAACGGATGTATTTTTCAGAATGTTCCAATATAATTATGGTAATATATTCGTCTAGTCTGCAGGAAAGAGGGGGGTAATTCAATGGACTATGCCTTATTAAGTTCTGTCATTCTGTATATGGTTTTAATGCTTGGCATTGGTTATTTCGCGTTTCGAAGAACGGCAAATTTATCGGATTATATGCTGGGAGGAAGGAATCTGGGACCGGCCGTGACAGCTCTCAGTGCCGGAGCATCAGATATGAGCGGCTGGCTTTTAATGGGTCTTCCCGGAGCTATGTATGTGTCCGGCTTAAGTGCAGCATGGATTGCGATCGGCCTGACAATCGGAGCATGGGCAAACTGGATTTATGTAGCACCGAGGCTTCGTTTATATACACAATTGGCGAATGATTCAATCACTATTCCGGCTTATTTGGAGAATCGCTTTGGCGACTCCTCTAAAATGCTCCGCCTTATTTCAGGTCTAGTCATCCTGATTTTTTTCACCTTTTATGTCTCATCAGGAATGGTATCCGGCGGTGTGCTATTCCAAAGCACCTTTGGCCTTGACTATCATACAGGCCTAATCATCGTGAGTCTTGTCGTCATAGCCTATACCCTTTTTGGCGGATTCCTTGCCGTAAGCTGGACGGACTTCGTCCAAGGGTTAATCATGTTCATTGCTCTCATTCTCGTTCCGGCTGTTACCCTTATCGAAGTGGGCGGCATGGGTGAAACAATTGATACCATCAACTCAATCAATCCAGCATTAATGGATATTTTTAAAGGCGCATCTGTGCTTGGCATAATATCTTCTGTTGCGTGGGGACTTGGCTATTTCGGTCAGCCGCACATCATTGTCCGCTTCATGGCCATTCAATCCGTGAAAGAAATTAAGAAAGCGCGCCGAATCGGGATGGGCTGGATGATACTCTCCGTGATTGGCGCTATGCTGACTGGATTTATCGGAATCGCTTATTTCGCTAAGAACGGGCCGGAGCTCAACAATCCAGAAACTGTCTTTATTATATTGGGTGAAATCTTATTCCATCCGCTCATTACCGGATTCTTGATTTCAGCTATATTAGCCGCCATCATGAGCACCATTTCCTCCCAGCTCCTCGTCACATCCAGCTCATTGACGGAGGATATTTATAAGGCATTCATCAAACGTTCAGCCACGGATAAGGAGCTCGTTTTCTTTGGACGATTATCTGTTCTGATTGTTTCCATCATTGCCTTGTTTTTATCCTGGGAGAAGAACACCACCATCCTTAATCTTGTCGGATATGCATGGGCCGGCTTTGGTTCATCCTTTGGGCCGCTCATCCTGTTAAGCCTCTTCTGGAAACGAATGAACCGCTGGGGAGCCTTAGCCGGTATCATCGGCGGGGCTGTGACCGTTATCGCCTGGTCATTCTTCGGCTTATCTGATACCTTATATGAAATTATCCCTGGATTCGGGGTAAGTCTTCTGTCCATCATCATTGTCAGCCTGCTGACCTCTAAACCAAAGAAAGATATCGAAGACCAATTTGATGAGTTCAAAGAATTAATCAAGCCATGAACATACGGCTGCCCAGATAAGCGCGGGCAGCCGTTTTTCATGCCTCGGATAGAACTTCTTGATTCAAGAAATCCTGCACGGTCTGAACAAATTTCTCCGGTTCTTCAAGATCAGGGAAATGTGCACTCTGAAGAAAAGGTTGAAGACGGCTGTTTTGGAGATGCTGATGAATGATTTTAGAGATGGGAATCCCTGTATTAAAATCATGAATACCTGCAATAATCAGCGCTTCCTGTTTAATTTGACATAATCGATCCACTAATGGCACTTTCCTTGGTTCATTTTTTAATACTTCCATCATAAGGCCAGTGTTTCGAAGCTTGCTTTCCTCCCATAGAGACCGATTCAAACGGGCCTTTTCTTGATTTTGAAATAAGAGCCGGTCCACAGTTTGGTAATCAACAAGATTCCAGACTTGTTCATATAAATCTAGTACCGAACAACCTTGTATGGCCAATTCATCTATTTTCTTCAATGTTGGAATATCCGCCACTGACATGAAGCCTGCAATTTGAAGGAGCTTTCCTGCCTTCAATTCCAACAGGCTCGGTCCTGACAATACAAGTTTCCCGATTTCTTTAGGCAAAGAATACGCAAGTTCAAGAGCAAGCTCCCCTCCAAAGGAATATCCTAATAGATCGACCTTCTCATACCTGAGCCACTTCTTGATTGAATAAAAATCTGAAACAAGCTGCTCAATTCTATAATCTGTATCACTGGGCGGCATAGCACTCCTGCCGCAGCCTCGTTGCTCATAGTAAACGACCGTTCTCGTATTGGAAAGAAGAGGACCTGTTGTATGTTCAAATGTGTAATGATTACCTCCCGGCCCTCCATGCAAGATAACAAGCGGCGTTGTACCATGTTGAGCCCCTTCAACCTTAACCCAATGCTTGATGGAATTAGCCTCAACCTCATAAATGCCATCCCTCATACTTTCATACCTCCCTGATAAATCATTCTTATTCCCTCGCCATAACTCATCTAGAATAGATGCAAATAGCCGAGAGCATCTGCCACTCTCGGCTGTTCGTATGTTATTTAACTGTGACCTTGGCTGCTTTGCTCTTATTCTTCGCTTTATCGTAGGCATAGACGCTCAAAACCGTTCCCTTTTTTTGAGCTTTAATGGACAAAGTATAGCTTCCCTTAGAATTGACCGTTGCGGTTTTCAGATGGGTGCTGCCGCGGTAAATTTTTACCGTCGCGTTCTTTTCTGCCGTTCCCGTCACTTTAGTCGTTTTGCTTGTCACTTTATTGACCTTTGGCGCTGCCGGCGGTGTCTTATCGATGACTGTCATTGTCCTGCCAGAGCTATAATTGCCCGCTGCATCCTTTGCTTTTAAGACAATCTTCGTTCCGGCCTTTTTCTTTGTGAGTTTAATTGAATACTTGCCTGTGCTATTTGCTTTCGCATTCCCAATGGTTTTACCGCTCACATAAGCATAGACCCTTGAACCTTTTTCAGCCGTTCCTGTGATGACGGTGTCATTGTCATCAATGGCGTTGACCTTTGGCGCGCCTGGCGGAGTTTTATCAATCACGGTCATTGGCTTTTCAGAGCTGTAATTGCCCGCCTCATCCTTTGCTTTTAAACCAATCTTCGTTCCGGCCTTTTGCTTGCTGATCTTGATAGAGTAGTTGCCCTTGCTGCTGTCTGCCTTGGCACTTCCTATGGATTTTCCACTCACATAAGCATAGACTGTAGAATTTTTCTCGGCGCTGCCTTTGATGACTGTGTCGTTATCATCAATCGTGTTGACCTTTGGAATACTTGGCTTCGTTCCATCCGTTACCGTAATGGTCTTCTTCTCATGGACAAGCCCTTTCGCATCCTTCAAGGTAAAGGTTAGCTTGGTTCCTTGTTTTAGTTTACTGCTAATGGCAAGAGAATAGTTCTGCTGTGCAGAGGAAAGGCCTCTATTTTTCACTTTATCTGACCCAGATACCGTAATGGAGTAGCCTTTTGCTATATTTCCAGTCACAGCTGTCGACTGATCGGTGATCTTGTTAACAGTAAAGATGGACTTCGCTAAATACGCGGATGAGACATACCCTATCTCTCCACTGCTGGTCTTAACTGGATACCATACAAATTGGTTCTTGCTTGTCTTTGTCTCATCATATTTAAAACTCCCTGTGATTGTTAAAATGGTACCCTTCGCAATGGTTCTAAGCTCCTTTACTGAAGTCCCAGGAGTTTTTCTAAGCTTCACACTATCTGTTGTGACAACCTTGCTAGTTAAACCAGCATGTGATGTCGTAATGAGATTTGATATTGTATATAATTTCTTTTTAAACACAATATTATTTGTGCTGTTTGAATCATAGTCAAAATCGCTTGTTGCAAAAGGATATCTCGCTAAGATTCTGCCTCCTAGCTGATATTTATTAACCTCAGCCATTACCTTCTCCTGGTAGGCAGAACTATTGATTTCTCCCGTCGCTTTATAAAGCGGGCTGTTCACAGGTTTCGTCCCGTTATAAGCCATCACTGGAAAATACCAGCTTTCAATCACGGATTTTGTAGCACTGTTCAGCTTTGGCAAATCTCCTCTTCCATACATCCCAGACAATATCTCCGCACCAACTTGAATATTATAAGCAACATCATTCTTTAAACGTGTCTGATCATAAGATGGTTTATTCGTGATTTGCATGATACCGATTCCGCCATCACTTGAGATATAGGGCTTGCCATCGACAAATTGTCTCCAGCCAGATTCGACCCACGCAACAGATTTCAATACTTCCGGAGGGATTTCTTGCTTTATGGCCTCTTCAGTCAACAAACGATTAATCTCCTGAAAACTCGGATTCTCATTTTCCGCTGCCAACGCATTATCCCATCCCATTCCCACGACTAACATGACCAGTAGCCCAATCCTCAAAAGAAATGATTTCACTTTTTATATTCTCCTCACTAACTAAACTACAAATATTCTAACACAGGAAAATAATAGAAATATACAATAAACTTTCGCTTTTAGAGATTCGAAGAGATATTTTGATAGAGATGTCTGCGCGAGCATACATGAACGTTATGTTCCATTACCCTTCTACCAAGTTAGTACACTATAGACTTCCAAAGCTAAATGAGGATATCAACAATTATTGCTAGAAAGGAGCCTGACTCATTTTAGGGTTCAGCATCAGCTCATGGGAAGATGATGGGGCCTTCACCTGCAATACATTGGAGATGGAATCCATATTGAGAAGTTTTAATGAATAAATCCACTTTTGACCTTTCACGCTTGCATAAAGGCTTGTATATACTGTTTGCAAGTGGCAGAAAAAGAGAGCATCCATCCGGCAAGAAAGCCAATGCGCTTAAAAGTGATATTTTCTCGCCTTTGATTTATCGGACAACTTGGACTGGTACATAAATAAAGAGAGGAGGAATGGATTATGCCCGCAAATGCTGTCGTGCTCGACTTAAGCCCATGCGGAATCGGCATCATCAGGAGC
>JAEIGA010010635.1_pt1 | contig 13962 bp, 8 predicted proteins | sample 9270691 | NCBI WGS metagenome assembly JAEIGA01 (sample SAMN17057246, study PRJNA624740) | gut metagenome | biome: biome; isolation source: fecal sample | host: Bos grunniens | place: China: Xizang | collected 2019 | reverse complement strand
GTGGCGTTTTCGCGAAGCGATACCCCATAAAGCAAGGAGAAATGGAGCAAAGCTGTGCTTTGCGTGCATTTCGACTATGCGACTGGGGCGGGCAATGAAAAATCCCACCGCAATTAGCCATATATCAAAATCCCCGAACAGTACCTGAACCGTTCGGGGATTTTTCTCGTTAATTATCACTCACTACGTCCTGACAATGCTCCGCTTCGTGTTCCGTTGATTCAAAATTACCGATCCATTGATTGTTCGACAGCGAAACCTTTTGGCAGTAGGAAAGTCGGATCGGCGCTTTTTTCTCGGCCTCTTGCGGAGCAGAGGGGCTTTTGAAGATACGGTTTCCCGAAAAGACGAGATCTGCGCAGGAGAAGGCGTACAGCACGGGAACACCAACCGTATCAAACACGTTGTCGGTGATGCGGATGCGTTTGTGATACGGCTTGTTCTCCTCGGGACTTGCGACCACGGGGGATATGCTGATCACGCCGTCACAAAACTGGTAGATGGAGGAAAGGCAGGCGTCGGTAAATACGTTGCGTGAGATTTCGACGTCGTGACACGCGCCCGATTCGAACCAGTGATTGGCGTCGCCTGCGACGAGAATGGCGGAGCCGGAGGACTCAAAATAATTATCACAAATTCGCACGGGTTTGGGCGTGGAGACCAAAACGCCCCGCGCGCGACAGCTGCCGAATCTGTTATTGGTGCAAATAAAGGAAGCGGTGTGCGACAGATTATCCAGCGCGAGTGCATTGCCCGCTGCGGCTTTATCCAGGATTTCCTTTGGGAGTGGGCGGTCAAAGGTCAGAAGAAAGGTCATACGATCCTCAAGCGTGTAGGATACGGCGCGAGCGCTGCCAATGGGGTCCATGGAGGAACGCGAGATAAAGCCGATCTCATCCCCCGCTTCTGCCCAATATAAAAAGCCGCAGGCCTGCGGATGGCGGTACTTACAGCGCAGCGTTCTGTCGTTGATCACCTCGTCCGACGTGACACAGCATCCGTGCACGTTGATGGGATCGTCCATCAGGGCGTGAAAGGTGCAATTTGTGATGGTCACGGTACCCGAATTGCAGGTGACGTGCATACCGTCGTCGCGACCGCCTGAGACCAGTCGCCCTGCGCGCTTATCAGGCAAAAAATGCACCCCGTGATAGGTCATGTTATGGCAGAATTGCGACAGACAACCGAGCCCTCCGCACGAATGGAAGGTTACGTTTTCTACCGTGATATCGGAGCATTTTTCGGTGAAGATGCCTGCGTGAATGCGGGCGTTGTGGCGCATGTTCAACAGATCGCCCACGTGAATGCTTTCGTGGCAGGTTACGCGCATGCGGTAGATCGAGTCACCCAGAGGCTGAATGCTCGTGGCAATTACGTCGCTCACGCCGCGCCGCGCACGCAGGCTGTGCGGTTCAAATACGATGATGCTTTTGTTGTATGCGAACCATTCGTCATTGCCCGTATCAAATTCCAAATTTCCGTTGGCAAAGCGGTGGGGAAAGAGCGCGGGATCGACCCAAACGTCGATCTCCTTATCGCTTTTTGCCACGACGCGGCCCTCAGCGACCAACGGCTTTTTCCAGTTGATCGTAAAGCCTTCCAAGCGTACGTTTTTGCAGTGATCAAGTGTAAATACCTGCATATGGCCCGACAGCCAAAGGCGGGCGCCATTTCCGCGAAGTATGCAGTTTTTCATGCCTTTCAAAAAGACCGCAAGTGTGCGATGAGGGATGACGTCAGAGTTTGAAATGCGGAAGTCTTCACGCTTGGCATCTTGGGGCGAAAAATAATAATCTGCGCTCTCAAAAACGAACTCAGTATTCTCTTTGTGCTGTTCAAGCAGCGCGAACAGGGACGACGTGATATCGGTACCCGGCAAAATGCCGTGTTTGGACAAGCGGATGATTTTCATGAACCTACTCCTTTCGTTGCGCGGCTGTCGAGGGTATGATTTATTGTAGCACATTGCCTGCGCGTAGTCAATAAGAATATCCTTTTTCCCTGCATTGAAAAGGGCAGACGCGTTCGGGGCAATTATCCCTGTGCCGCACTTTTTTACTTCGTAAAATTCTGTTATCCCTGACCGTGCATTGTGAGGAATAAAGAGAATCAACCCAACGCGAAAACGATTTGGCTAACATACTTGACAGAAAACGCAACCACATGATATAATGCAGTATATAAAAAGCGCTTGACCGCATAAAAGCCCTTGTAAATGAAAGGGAGCGGAAAAAATCACAAAATTTATGATCAAAAGGAGCAACAGAAATGGCCAATATCTGCTGGTTCGAATTGCGCGTAAGAGGAACGAAAGAGAATTGCACGGGTATGATGGACTCCGGTCTTGCTTGTGAGGAGGCATACGTGAAGGCGGCGGTAGGGAATGAGAATGACTATATGGCGACGATTGCCGGAGTCTGCCACTGGTCCGTCATGGAAAACATGGTGACTGTTGATGAAGCGGAATCGCTTTTGGGCAAAGCCAAGCGTTTTCACTTGGAGATCGAGGCCTGCGGCATGAGTGAGGATGGCACTTGCGAGCATTTCCACTATCACGGTGCGGAAGTCATCAAGGAAACCTACTGCTTGCCCGGTTTTTCGATTGCACAGCTCGACGACCTTGATCTTAGCGACGAGGAGCTGGCAAAATATGAAAAGAACGACGAGGTTGGGATGTATATTCTGAAAGAAGAATTTGAGGAAGGCTTTTATTTTGACGAGGATCTTGGCGAGCCGGTCTTCCGATTTGATATGTCTATGGAAGGCGCGTCCGAGTCGGAAGAGCCTGAGGAGGAATCGTTTGGAGGAGCCGGAGGCCTGTTTGGCAGTTCGCAGAGCATCCTTGCGATGATGGGTATCACGGCGGATGAAAACGGTTTTGCCATCGTATCTTACGAGGATAGCCACACGGCGTCGCTTTTTGACTATTTCGGCAAAGAAAAAACGGTTATTGTTCCCGAGGGCGTTACCACCCTTGAGGAGGGATGCTTTTCCGGTAATGATACCGCTGAAGAAATCGTGCTACCAAGCACGTTGAAGGTGATCCGCATTGATTGCTTCCAACACTGCTCCAAACTGAAAACGATCGTTATTCCAGCAAGCGTTACAGACTTTGAAGAGGGAGAGGACAACTACACGTTCAGCGGAACGCCGCAGGTCGTAGTCGTCACCTCCGCCGGCAGCTGCGCCGAAGCCTTTGCACAGTCCAAGGGAATTAAGACCAGGACCGAGTGAGCATACAATTCCGGCATATCACGGCAGATACGACTGCTTTATTTGGTACTCCGGATGAACAAGTATCTGCTCTCGACAAAAAAACAACACAAAAATGCACATAAAAGCAGTGAAGATGCTTGACTTTTTCGGGGGAATGTGCTACAATAAAATTACAAATTTAAAACAACAGGAGGATTCTACGATGCAAGATTATGCAAGAGCATTTTGTGCATATATGGACGCAAACGGAATTAAGTATACTGTACAGAAGGAAAATTTAATCAAGGTGCTTTACCGTGGCGACAATTTGGATTCCATCCCGGTTTTCGCAATCTTTGATGAAGACAATGACCCGTTGGTAGCATTCAAGTGCTGGGACATCGCCAACTTCAAGAACAAGGAGGCCGACGCACTGATCGTATGCAACATCCTGAACGCAGAGTATCGTTGGGTTAAGTTTTACCTCGACAAGGACAATGACATTGTTGCTTCGATTGACGCAATCATTGACCTTGACACCTGTGGCTCGGAGTGCATGACGCTGGTCAGACGTGTTGTTAACATCGTTGATGACGCATATCCCCAGATCGCAAAAGCACGCTGGTCTTAAAACGCGCAATATTATTGTGCGAGGAAATTGCAAAGGCAATTTCCTCGCACATGCTTTTGATATTGAAAGGATCGGTTGACAGTTCAACCGGCTTTAATAACAGGCGCACGAAAAAATCCCAAGGCAAGAAAAACAAGCCTTGGGATTTTTTTACTTTGCACCGTTGACCTCGACCACGGCGATGCGGTTATCCGCGCCGAGACCCGTGACGGTGCATCCCTTCTCAACGGCGTACAGAACGTGAGAAATGATCTCATCCGTTATCAGCTCGCCGGGCGCGAGAATCGGAATGCCGGGAGGATAATACATAACTGATTTCGCACTGATGCGATTCCGGCTGTCAGCCAGGGGAATGTATTCCTTTTTGGCATAAAAAGCTTCTCGCGGCGTTATGAGCACGCGGGGCGCAATATACTCGTAGATAAAGTCGCGTTTGCAGGGGGTGTTTGTCGTTTGTGAAATTTCAAGAAGAGCGCTGACAAGACGGTCGTAATGACTCTCGCTGTTCCCATGAGTCGCAACCGCAAGAATATTGTTCATGTCGCCAAACTCTATCTGAATTCCATAGCCGTCTCGCAGGGACGAGTAGAGCTCTATGCCCGCCAGTCCCGTGCCGAGCGTGTATATGGAAAGCTTTGTCAGGTCAAAGTCGTAAACCGAGTCTCCATCGACGATATCTTTGCCAAACGCCCAATAAGTGCCGATCTGATTGATCTGATCTCTTGCTTTATTGGTGTGGCTGATGACGGCGTCAAGCAGCTCTTGGCCTTGAGTAGCGAGGAGGCGACGGGCGAGATCCAACGACGCAAGGAGAAGGTAGGACGCGCTTGTCGTTCTCGTGAGGTTTATGACGTTGTTGATATGCGTGGGGGGAATCGAGCCGGAGGAAAGCAGTATCGAGCTTTGCGTCAGCGATCCGCCGGTTTTGTGCATGCTGACTGCTGCCATATCTGCACCGCAATGCATGGCGGCTGTCGGTAGCTTGTCGTTGAAGTAAAAGTGCGTGCCGTGCGCTTCGTCAACCAACACCCTTACATTGTGTTGATGAGCGATCTTCACGATGCTCTCAATATCCGAGCAAATGCCGTAGTAAGTAGGATTATTAAGGAAAATAGCGGTCGCATCTTTGTTTTCAACAATGCTCTTGACTACGTCGTCAACGCGCATACCAAGAGCAATGCCGAGCGTGGGATGAACGGAGGGGTTGATATAGACCGGCGTGGCGCCTGCGAGAATTACGGCGTTGATGACGCTGTAGTGCACGTTTCTTGGTATGAGGATTTTATCCCCCGGGGCACATGCGCTCATAATCATTGCCTGAACGGAGGAGGTTGTTCCTCCTACCATAAAGAAGGCATCTGCGGCACCAAAGGCATCGGCCGCAAGCCGTTCGGCTTGCTTGATAACACCTTTCGCTTCGCACAGATAGTCAATGCTCTTGCGCGAATTAAGGTCAAGAGCGACGCACTGCTCACCGAAATATTCCTTTAATACATCCAGATTATGCTTGTGGCCGGGAACATCAAAGGGGACGACGTCCTCCCGGCTGTGCTTGAGAAGTGCTTCTGCAAGCGGGGCTGAAAATTGATCCATTGGAGTGTTCCTTCGGTATAGTTCTTTCTTTGTTATGGCAGATACCGTTCGCATTGCGTGAACGGTATCTGCCATGGATGGTATCATTTTTTGTCAGAGGACGGAGTGTAAAAATCAAGCCAGAATTCGTACATTTTCTTTGCGTATTCAAAATTCTGCTGATAGTCTGCAAGGTCGGTCCAATACTCGTCCGAGAAGCCTTCGCACTTGATAGCGCAAAGTCCTGAGAACATGTCGAAGTAGAAGGGAAATGCTTTGCACAAGGTAGGGTTGATATTATGAATGCTGCATTTGCCGTTTACAAGGGCTTTGCAGGTTCCGTCAGGTTCCAGCGCCATTTTGTAGTAGGACTTTTGCATTTCCTCCGAGTAGCCCTCTTCAATCAGATAAGCATAGCCGTTTTCGTAGAGCTTTTGAAAGTCCTCTGAGGTCAACACGATCTCGTCAAATGGACGATTGTCAATATTGTCCAGCTCGTTTGTTATGCCGGAAAAACGACCGCAGCAGCTGTGCGTGCAGTGGTGCATCTTGCAGCAAAAATTAATTTTACCGTCTTTGATTTTCATGCTGTGATTACTCATAATTCACCTTATCTTTCCGTCATTTTTTTAAAGCTGATGAGCAGTGGGTCTATCATCCACGTGCAATCGTCACTGACTCTGCCGTAATGGGGAATACAGTAATAATCGTCGGGATTTGTCAGAGGCTTGGAGGTCAGAATATAGTTTGCCTCTCTCTTGGTGGCGTCATGCTTTGGAGAAGCGGTTTCGTAGGCGACCATGGTAATATTATCGCGTCGGATTTTCGTTTCTCTCATGGATGCGACGATGGGATAAATGCAGCGCGCCATAGATACGAGTGTATCGTCGTTGCCGCAGATATAGTCGCCCGTGGCGTCTTTATTCTTTCCGCGCTCGTTCTCGCCTCTGATATAATCGTCGATTGTCTCTTTTCTCTTCCATTTTGCATCGTCGCCAAATTTCAGGAAAGCGTAGAAATTGACAATCTGCAGCTCAAGGTCGTTGTACTCATTTTTGCAGACCTGACTCTGAACCTCTTCGGTGTGAAGAAGAAGCCTGTCAATATCTTCGGTCAATTTCTCGAATTCGGAATACTTGCGATACAGTTTGCTTTTCTGTATCACCTCGCGAATGTCTGAGGCATTTTTACTTTGCTCGCTATTGCCCACTTCGAGCTTTTCCAAGTACTCATCAATGGGAGAAGGCTCGTCAAGATTCACGGGAACAATAAATTCCGTGACCTTATCGTATTCATTTTGACCATATCTGCTTTTCGCCTCTTCCTCGGCCCATTTCAGCTCTTTAGCAACCGGTTTGCTGATCGCGGCATTGCGGCTCATAAAGACCACGACGCCTGCACATTGGCGGTTCTTTATTGCATTTTTTGCGCGCTGAGCCCAATCATTACCGCCGTGGAAATCCTTTTTGTCAAAGAAGACCTGATAACCCATTTCAGTCCACTTTTCGACGAACTGAGAAATGCGGTGAAGATCTTTTTCCTTGGAGGCAAGGGTGTCTTTATCATCATGCTCGTCATCCTTGTGGGCGTAACTGATGAATATGTACCTGTCGGTGAGGTAGCTGGAGGGCTTGGTTTTATGATCTTTCTTAAGTAAATCAAGAATGTCTCCGGCATAATCTTTGTAGGTGACTTTATTGCATATTGCCTTTCGTCCGAGCAGAGTCAGGATAGCGGGACAGTTTTCCGAGCGCTCTATGACCTCACCGAAGCGTTCAAACAATACACTAAGATCAAGATTTTTGATTTCGTCCTTGACTTTCCAAAGCTGGTCATAATAGAATGGCTCGTTGAACGCGTCGTTTTTATCAAGACAGCGTGCATCGGTAAGCGGCTCGTACAACTCAATCAAAAGACGCATTACCCGCTTCAGATCATCCTCAAGGGGCGTTTCGGTGCTCTTGACCATCAGGTAATAATCGTCTATCGAGTACATGACCTCTTTGTCTATGAACAAATTGTCAGATTGTATGCCGGCTGCTTTCAGAATGGTGAAGGCACGCCACTCGGCGATGATCTCTCTGCGGCGATTTTTGTATAGGTTGGAGGACTCGTAGGGGATCTTCTTTTTGAGCACCTTGATGTGAGCGTCTATTTCTTTTTCGCATTCGCTGATGCAAGGACTTGCTGCCTCCGCACTTCCCAGAAGATTGACGAGAACGTCTTTGAAAAGCGCACTTCTCCGGTTGCTTTCACTTTCATCGTCATCACGTGTGTAAAACACACTACGCACAGTTCTGAAGGAACCATGATTGATAAAAAGACCAAAGAAAATTTTGTCAATGTTTTCGAGAAGTATGATTTTATTGTTGTGCCAATGCTGGTTGCTTATGCTGCTACGGATATCTTCATCCGCGAACAGCTCGTTCAGTTCACCGCGGATGTCGGAATTTCGCTGGTTCCCGCGAAGTCCCCAAAACGGGGCAAGTGCCTCCTCAAAGGCGTTCGCCAATTTCTGCATGAAGGCGAAATCACACCAGTACTCATCGATCGACAGCCAGTCACCCGGTATTTCGAGAGATTGGAAAATCATGCGTACGGTCTCATTTTTAGAGGCCTGCCATCTGATCTGGCACGGTTCCGGTGTCGCGTTCAGCTCGTTAAGGCGTCTGAGACTGATGAGCAGCTCACCACTGCGCTCGCCTTGGGACACCGAGGTCATAACGTAGCAATTCGGCGTATATTCCTTGACCCAATTATCCTTTTCGTTGTTTCGGAAAAACAAGAAAGGGCGACAGTCGATTTCCGCGGTTGCGTTGCTCCCGCTTTCGTCGGTGTAATTGAAGATAAACCGCATATGCTCAAAATCAACGTCTGTGTTTTTAAGCAAGGGGAGTGATTCTATGAAAGTGACAAAGAGCTTTTCCACTATATTGAAATAGTTCTGGCTTCCGTTTTCCCCTTGACGTGCGGTTGCTATTTTCTGAATAATATCCTCAGGACCGTCAAAAACATTCTTACCGAGCTCCTTTGCAAACGAAAGGAAGGAAAAAACTTCCAGCTTGTCGATCGAACTTGTAACCTTTCCGATGCTTTGCTCATCGCGTGGCCAGATGTTTCTGATAGCATCGCGAGCTCTCATGGGATAGTTGGCTTGATTGATGGTGGTACCGCCTTTCAGCAGGCGCGCGAATGTGAAGGCCTGCACCAGAGAAACGTAAAACAAGCCGATATTGTAGGAAAGCGAAGGGTAGGAATCTGCGTATTCCAACGACTCCATACACTCTTCGTTTTGTCCGAAGAATATACTCGCAACGGCTTCCGACATAAGGTTGCGACTTTTAAATTGATTATAATTCATGCTTGGTTCTCCTCAGCCGGACGGGAAAGTTCGCAGAGTTTCTTTGCAAGGTGACCGTACACACGGAAGGCGCGAAGCTGATCGGCGACGTTGCCAATCTGCTCCTCGGAGAGCAGAATACGTTCTTCCCACTTGAAGAGTTCAACCTCGTTGAGAACGCTCTCCATATTGCAGAAGGTGTCGTCGACGAAAGCGGAATAATCCTTTGCAATGGTTGAAATTTCTTTGATGGCCTCGTCACGTTTGGCGCAAAGAGCGCCAAGTGTGCCATTGTTTTCTGTGTACAGAGGTACTGCAGTAGGGAGAAGAATGATCGGCTTGTAATTATCAGCAACCTTTTTGTTTTCTTTTTTCTCTTTCAATATGCTTTCAAGGAGACGTCTGTGAACGGCGAGCTGATTTCTCGTTCCGCTCCGGAACTGACTTGTAGGACGCATACAATAGACGAGCACGTCGGAGACTTTGTGGAACGCATCTGCTGTGCTTTGAACGCCGGCTCCGCTGTCGAAAATGATTGCACAGAAGTTGTTTTTCTTGCATCTGTTTATCAGAGTTCTGATAGCGCGTGTCGTATTTTCACCGCGGACGATCTGTGCACCTTCGTACTCTACGTCAACGCCCAGAAAACGTACGGTCCCGCTTTCTTTGCCGAAATGGCTGGAAATATCCAAAAAGCTAGTTGCGGGAAGCACGCCTTTGATAGTGGCTTCCGTCTCTTTTGCTTTCTGAGTGTCGGAGAGAGACGAAGAGTCATATATCTTTTTGAGCTTCTGACCGAGAGCGGTGAGTGAGAATCCGTACTTTTCCATTCGCTTTTTGTCTGTTTCGCTATCGAAGTCATCACTTTGGGGATTGGCCTTCGTTTTTTCATAGGAGATACAGTATTCCAAGAGAATTCCAATTTCCGCTTGGGTAAGCATAACACCGGTGAGCATGGCTTTTACACTCTCGGGGGTATATGCCTTGGGATCTCTGTCGTGGCACAGAGCTGTAAACATAGTTGCCAGACGGCGGACGAGAGAATCGTTGTCTGCCGCAGCCAAAACAGCAATTTTATTTCCAAACAACCTACTCTCAATAGGGCCACGATCAAAGTAAAGATCAGGCTTCAGAATCAACTTGGTCGTGTGAAGGGTGTCGTTGAAAAGGTCCGTAAATGGGTTGTTTTCACCGGCCTTGAAAAAATAGGATAATCCGGCACTTTCCAGGTCGGCGTCAACGAGAAGGATGGGGCGCTCGGGGCTGGCGTTCAGTACGTCGGCAAGATGACGTACGGTATTGACCGCAGTCGTGCTTCGACCGGAGCCACCCTTGTACGAATAAAACGTATAGCTGTTGATGTGTTGTCCCATAGTATATATATTCTCCCAGTTATTATGTCAGATTTACGATTTTGCCTTTTCCTTGATATACTGATACAAATGGAGCAATTGAGCGTCCGAAGCCTCCAGATCTTCGCAATTTGCCATTCCGTCGATAACCTCTTCTACTTGCAGGATGATTTCGGACATAGCCTTCTTCTCGCGGTCCGGGCTCTTTTCTACGCCGTTTGCTTCATTTCTGTCATGAATGAGCTGGAGAACGTGGAATTTCTGAAGCTGTGCGTACAGCGTCTCAAGGGCAGACATCAGCCGAATCCGCTCGTCGGAAGAGCTCGGGTTGAGTTCTGCAATATCAATGGCATTCAGTTCCGTGACATAGTCGATTACTGCCTGGATATTGATAGTGCTGTCAGCGGGAGCGGGGGCGGGGGCGGGAGCGGCAATGGGAGCCGTTGCGCCCACGGTCCGAGTAATTACCTCTTTGCCTTCTTCGCTTGCGAGATACTCAGCAATTTTTTTCTCCAAGAGAACGTCGAACTCGCTCTTGGCGGGGGCAGGGGCGATGGGGGCGTCTCCGGTATATTCTGTGTGATCAAGCTCTGTCGCTTCGAATTTGTTGAGGTAATCGTAGTAGTCAACGATAGATTCGACAGAACGCTCGGTGATAAGCAGATTATATTTGTTACCATCCCACAGACCGGCTACGGTGTACTTAGGTTTGGAATTCTGATTTGCCCGCTCATTGAGAATGTCGTTGAACAAGCGGTCAACCGACATGTCCGGCTGCTCGGAAATATAGTAGCAGAACATGGTGTTTGCGCGAAGTGCCATAGGAACGATGGAAGGGTCCTTAAACTTTTTGGAGTCGTATACGACACGAATCAGGGATTTTACCTTTTGTTGCTCGTGCGACCAAAGAATGGGGAGCTCGGCTCTGTTCCAGAACATTTCTCCGGTTCTGGAGGCTTGCATAAATTGTGCTCTTGCCGTGTGAATGGTTTGCTCCATTGCGTTTTTCCAAAGCTCACTGATTTTCTTGCCGCTACCATCCTCGCCAAGGTAATAGTTTGCTTCATTTTCGCTGAGATGGGAACGGCACAGATCAATAAGACGTGCGCGCTCGGAGCCGTTGCACATTACGGCGAAACGCTTATCTACAGACATGGAAACCATCATATCCACGAGGAAATAGGTATAGTTAAGATTGTAGTAACGTACAAACTCGCTCAAATCCGCATCCTCGCCGGCGGGGGTGTGATCCCACATACCCAGACGGGCTCTGAACTCCTTGTTTTCCGCGCCGTTCATATCTTCACAGGCGGCCAGCGTGGGCATATCGAACATACAGGTCTCGATGAGCCACGTCTGGACCTTTTCTCTTGCGTTTTCTACTGCCTCGGTTACTTTGAAGCCGAGCGTGGTATCCAAATGCTTTATAAGCGTTTTATCGGTAAGCCTGATTTTCTCCTTTTCCATATCTTCGTCTGAAAGCTCCGAATACGTGTAGGCGATTTCACCGAGCACGTAGTCGAAAAAGTCAGCGAGAGACGCGCAGGCAGAGTAGGTAAAGTACAGCGAAGCGGAGGATTCGGCATCTGCGTTGAAGCCCCACATGCCGTCTTCTCTCTGCGCATTGAGCAGACGCTTTAACGAGTCCGCCATAAGCTCCAGATACTGCTTGCGGGTTTTATCGTCAAAACGGATAATGCCGCCCAAGTCGTCGTTGTCATTGGGAAGATCAACTCTGCGCGAGAGGATCGAAACCGAAAGCACCCACGTGAGGGTATCAACGTATCCGGCGTTGTTCCCACAGAAGAGAGCGCCGGCTTCTGTACTGTCACAATCCACTAACGGATCTGCGGTGTAGCCGTAGTTGGTGACGTGTTCATAAATCTTGTTCAGGGACTCCTTGTGAAGATTGGCGATCTCACTGCGGTCCTTTTCGCTGATTACGTTCTCGTCTTCGTTGAAGGCAAGAAGCAGCAGAAGAAGGGAAGTAAGGCCAACGGCTTCGGATACGAGGCCTGGAGATTTCATGCTGTCCATATCGACAAAAGCCTTGCTTTCATTCCACTTTCCAATAAGCGTTTGCTTGGTTAGCTTCGCAGCTTCACGGACTTTTTGGATTTTTGATAAAATCTTGTTGTTTTTTTCTTTGACGCTTGGCATAATCAGCCCTCCTTGAATTGAAAGATATGGTGGGAAATTAAAATTATAAATTATTATAGCACATAATTTGATCATTTGCAACAAAATATTTGAAATTTATACGGTTTTATGTATAAATTTGATATATTAGCGTATAAGCGGATATCATCATAATTGCGCACCGACCGTGCCAGGTTCTCGCAGGCGCGAAAACGGTAATTCCACGGGAACTGTCAGGAGAAAGATTTATTATTGACAATTTTTGTCAATTCATGTATAATTGAAAACGCAAAGCACATCGGCCGAGTTCAATGCCGATATGAATGTGACAGAGGAGAGATTATGAAACTAATTTTGGATTATCTTTCGCAAAATCCGATTTTGGCGATTTGTATTTGCCTGGCTTTGGGATACTGTATCGGATTTATCAAGATCCGCACCTTTACGCTCGGCGCAACGATCGGAACTTTGCTGGTCGGTTTTGTCTTGAGCCGCTTTACGGCCTTCACGATTCCCGGTATTCTGGTGACGCTGTTTTCTCTTTTCTTCTGCTTCACCCTGGGATATGAGGCCGGGCCGGCGTTCTTTAAAAGCCTGAAATCAAACGGTATAAAATTCATTATACAATCAGCCTTTTTCTGCGTTGCGGCCTTTGCTTTTCTGTACGTGCTGGATCTGACCGGCGTTCTGGATCGAGACACCATTATCGGTATGGCGGCCGGCGCCCTGACGCAGACCTCAATACTGACCGTGGCAGAGGGCTTAGGGGATATGGCCTCCATTACCTATGCGGTTACTTACATAACGGGCACGCTGTTTGCCATTCTTTTTGCCTCGATCATCGGGCCGAAGCTGCTTCGCACCTCGCCCATTCTGGCGGCAAAGCATAAAATCGACAAGACCAAAGCTGCGCGCGCCGCTACGGACGAGCTTGACGACGTAAGAATATCTCCCGTTTTCCCCAGAGCCTTTGTGATGGAAGATGGATCGAAATATCTTGGCAAAAGCATTGAGGAGCTCGAAGATGATTTTGAGCACTCGTTGGAGGTAGTCAAGGTGTTCCGCAAGGACAAGGAGATTGCTCCGGCGCAGGATCTTGTCGTACAGCAGGGCGACGTTCTGACGATCATCAGCCCCATTCAGCAAATGATCGCGTTTGACGATGAATTTGCAAATGAGGTGAGTGATAAAAAATACGTATCTCTTGAACTGTCGACGAAAGAAATTATCGTGACGGAAACGATGGATCGCTCTGCGGTGGATTTCCTGAGTGCGAGCGGCGTGGTGCTTCACACCATCACATCGGCCAAGGGAAAGAAGCTGGCTGTCACCGACGAGGTTACCTTGTCCAAGGGAATGATATTTAAGGTTTCCGGTGTTGAGGCCTCCATCAAAAAGGTTGCACAGCAGATCGGTTATATCAAGGAAGTGGGAAGCGTCACGGACGTTCCGTTCGTGTTTGCTGCGCTGGCTCTTTCCGTTGTGTTCGGTGCGCTGAAGATTGCCGGCTTTGGTCTTGGCGACAGCACGTGCGCGCTGATCCTTGGTTTGGTTTGCGGATGGTTCCACAACAAGAACCCCAAATATGGAAAATTCCCGGAAAGTGCCAGATGGTTTTTGAAGAGCATTGGTCTGAATCTGTTTATTGCCGTCAAAGCGTTGACAACGGGGCTTTTCAAACTGGATCTTCATATGCTCATGATCCTCGGCATCGGCATTGCCGCAACCCTGGT
>JAEIGA010010634.1_pt1 | contig 13962 bp, 9 predicted proteins | sample 9270691 | NCBI WGS metagenome assembly JAEIGA01 (sample SAMN17057246, study PRJNA624740) | gut metagenome | biome: biome; isolation source: fecal sample | host: Bos grunniens | place: China: Xizang | collected 2019 | reverse complement strand
CTCAACGGCGTCCACGCCACCGTCCGAAACAAGGTGCTTTATAACGATTCTCTTTGCATCAACTACGCCGATGCCGATACGCCCTTTGATAAGGATGTAATCATTCCCACCGATCTTCATTTTGACATCATATACCAGGACGAGGACATCATTCTGGTCAATAAGCCCTTCGGTATGCCGACACACCCCTCGCACGACCACAGAGACGACACGCTGGCCAACGGTCTTGCGCATCTTTGCCGCGTCATCGGCAGCCCCTTTGTTTTTCGTCCGGTCAACCGTCTGGATAAGGACACAAGCGGACTTGTACTCGTTGCCAAAAATAAGCTGGCGGCCTTCCGTCTGTCCGAGGCCATGAAGGCAGGACAGATCCACAAAAGCTATCTTGCGGTGCTTTGCGGCCGCATTCCGCCCGAAAACGGGGAGATCCGCGGCTTTATGCGGCGACAGCCGGGAAGCAAAATGCTTCGCGAGGTCTGCCGTGAGGAGGACGAGGGTGCGATGCTCGCGCTGACACGCTACAAATTCATTGAGGCAAACGATATGTTTTCACTTGTGATCGCCGCGCCGATCACGGGGCGGACGCATCAGCTCCGTCTCCATTTTGCCGATATGGGCCATCCCATCTGCGGAGACACCCTGTACGGCTATCCCTTTGAAGGCATAGGCAGACAGGCCCTTCACGCCTTCCGCCTTTCCTTTCCCCACCCTATGACGCAAAAGCGGCTCACCTTTTGTGCACCGCTTCCGCCCGATATGGCAAGGCTGTGCCAAACGGTTTTCGGAACCGATGATTTTTCTGAAAAGGTAACGCTATGAAACAAACCCAAAAACTGCGCCCCGTCAACAAAATACCAAAGGAGATTCGATTGCCCGACGAAAGGATTTCCGTTTGGAGCCTTGTTCTGCTTGGGGTCGGACTGCTTTCGTTTGTCCTTCTTCTGATTGGCCGAGAACATTCCGCCTTTGCCGAGCTCTGCAATCGGAGCATCGGTGCGGCCTTGCGCGCCGTCTTGGCCTTCCTTACCAACGTGCTCCCCTTTTCTCTCGCGGAATTTCTGATTCTGATGCTTCCGCTTTTTTTGGTGCTTTTGATCCGCTATGCCATAAAACATAAATCGAGGAACTGGCGCTGTGTTCTTTCGTACACCGTCTCGCTGGTCTCGATCGCCTCGCTGTTCTTTTCGGTGTTTGTCTGGACCTGCGGTATGGGATATCACACCCCCACGCTCAGTGAGCGCCTTTCCCTGGCAGACGAGGCGGTCTCTGCCGACGAGCTGGCCGATACCGCCCATAAGCTGATCGAGGAAATGGAGCCTTATCTTTCCGACGTTCGCTATACGGAGAGCGGCGCTTCGGTGATGCCCTATTCACTTACCCAGATGAATCAAAAGCTTATCGTCTCCTATAAAACGCTGGCCGGGCAGCACCCCTTTATTCAGACGCACCGTAGCCGCCTGAAGCCGGTGCTTCTCAGCGTACCGATGTCCTACGCGCATTTCACAGGCTTTTACACCTTCTTTACCGGTGAGGCAAACCTCAACGTGGACTTTCCCGCGTACACGCTTCCCTTTACCGCCGCCCACGAGCTTGCTCACGGCCGCGGCATTGCACGGGAAAACGAGGCCAATTTTATGGCCTTTCTTGCCTGCGTCCATTCGGAGGATGCCTATATCCGCTATTGCGGGTATCTGAATCTGCTTGAATACGTGCTCTCAGCTCTTTACGATGCGGACATCTCTGAGAACAAGGGGCTGTACTACGGTGTCATCGACACACTGGATGCGCGGGCGTGGGGCGAGCTTGTGGCCTACTCGGCCTTTTTTGACAAATACCGTGACACGACCATTTCCGAGATCTCGGGTGCGGTAAATGACAGCTATCTCAAGGCCAACGGTACCGAGGAGGGCGAGAAAAGCTACGGGCTTGTGGTCAATCTTGCCGTCTCTTATTACAAAAACAGATAATTCCTCCGCGGACTGTCAAACGACCGGATTTTTTATATACTGTAATAGAGAAGCTGTTTTTTATGCAGGTTTTTGCTCTTTTTTGAATTTTTATGAAAAAAAGCACAAAAAATATCCAAAAATACCTTTTCTTTTTTGACAAAATGTGATATAATATATATTACTCCAATAAAAATGACTCTGCAAAGGAGTATGTGACTTGATAAACAATCCTACAACCTTACAAGATACAGATAAAATCATCATAAAAGGCGGAAACCGTCTCTTCGGCAGCGTGGACATCAGCGGCATGAAAAACGCGGCTCTGCCCATTCTGTTTGCCACCATTCTGACCAAGAGCAAATGTGTGATCGAAAATTTGCCTGCGGTCAGCGATGTAACCCAGTCTCTTGAGATCCTGCAGGAGATGGGAGCTATTGTCCGTTATCTCACCCCGACGACGGTCGAGGTTGACACCGAAAGCTTCCGCCAGGGTCTGGCGCCCTTTGACCTTGTCAGCAAAATGCGAGGCTCTACATACCTTTTGGGTGCAGAGCTGGGCCGTTTTGGAAAAGCAAACGTCAATTATCCGGGCGGTTGCGATTTCGGCGTCCGTCCCATCGACCAGCACATCAAGGGCTTTGAGGCGCTTGGCGCAAGGGTGTGGATGGAAAACGGGTATATCAATGCGGAGGCTGAGCACGGTCTTTTTGGAAACAGCGTATATTTTGACGTTACGTCGGTTGGCGCGACTGTAAACGTTATGCTTGCCTCGGTTCTTGCCGAGGGCATGACCATCATCGAAAACGCGGCACGTGAGCCACACATCGTTGACCTTGCCAACTTCTTCAACACCTGCGGTGCCAACATCACGGGTGCGGGAACCAGCGTTATCAAGGTGCGCGGTGTCAAGGAGCTTCACGGCTGCACCTACACCATCATTCCCGACATGATTGAGGCCGGCACCTTTATGGTGGCGGCGGCCACAACGGGCGGTCGGGTACGCGTGACCAACATCATCCCCAAGCATATGGAGACCGTTTCGACCAAGCTGATCGAAATGGGCGTTCAAATCGAGGAGCACGATGATGCCATCACCGTCACGTCTGACGGAAAGCTGAAAAGCGTGAATATAAAGACACTTCCCTATCCCGGCTTCCCGACCGATATGCACCCGCAGTTCGGTGCGGCGCTTTGCTTTGCCGAGGGGACCGGCATCATCACCGAGGGCATCTGGGAAAGCCGCTTCCGCTACACCGAGGAGCTTGGCAAGATGGGCGCAAACATCATCGTAAACGGAAAGACCGCCACGTATATTGGTAAGCATCAGATGACGGGTGCGCGTGTCAAGGCGGTTGACCTTCGCGGCGGCGCCGCCGTTATGATCGCCGCTCTGGCGGCCGAGGGAGTTTCCGAGATCACAGGTGTCGACGTGATACGCCGAGGCTACTACGACGTTGTCGGAAAGCTGAAGGCTCTCGGCGCGGATATTCAATAAGCAAAAAAGGACTGCGAAGCAGTCCTTTTCTTTATTCGCTGACAGCTCTAAGTCCATAGCTTTTGGCGTATTGCTCGGCAAAGCTTCCCTTCTCGCAGTACACAGAGAGTGACGGGCAGCCATCAAAGCATCCGTATTCGATCTTCTCCACGCTTCTGGGGATGGCAATGCTTCCGAGATTGCGGCAGCCGTAAAAGGCAAACCAATCGATCTTTCGGATACTGCCGGGAAGGATCACGCTCTCAACCGCCGTGTTTTTAAAGGCCTCCTTGCCGATCACGGTCACGGGAAGTCCGTCGATCGCACTCGGTAGCGTGACATTTTTCTCCTTGCCGCTGTATCCCGTAAGCGTAACCTCACCGTCCTCTACCGTGTAAAGATATTCTCCCTTACTTTTGGCAAGCTCCTCCTCCAGCTCCTCCACCTGCTCCCGATAGGCCGCAAGAGCGGTATATTGATCACGCCTGAGGGCGGCGATCTCTCGTTCAAGAGCCTCTGCACGCTCCTTATAATATAGGGCTGATTTTACCTCCTCTCCCTTGTCCCCGTCCAAAACCTTAAAACCAAAAACCAAAAGCAAAAACGCCAAAAAAACGATTCCCCATTTTCCGATTTTCATATTCTCCCCCTTTTTATGTCTTTGCTAATGTATATGCAAAGGCAAGGGGCAAAATTCTGCTTTTCACCTGCGGAAACAAAAATTCCGCAAACCCCTTGACTTTTCCGCCCATTCGTTATATAATAATAAAGCCGTTTTTACACGGGCCATTAGCTCAGTTGGTTAGAGCTACCGGCTCATAACCGGTCGGTCCAAGGTTCGAGTCCTTGATGGCCCACCAAAAAAAGCACTTGCATAGGCAAGTGCTTTTTTTATCCGTTCCGAAGGAGCGGTATGAAATCAGCGCGCCCGCGCGCTGCATTGGATCCGTCGCAGAGCGACGGTATGGCTTCGCGTATCGGAAGATCTCTTTACTGTCCCTTCACGTATCTTTTGCCGAACACGGTAAAGTCGATCACGGCAGGCGAGATGCCCTTCGGGCACTCGGTGATGCGCAAGCGCACCTTACGGCAAACGCCGGCATCGAAATCGCAGTAGTCGATGTTTCTGTCCTCATCGAGGTCGCGTCGGTCAACCAGCGTAAACCACGCGTCGCCGTCAAAGCCCTCGATCACGTAGCGGATCGGACCGGGAAGAATGCCCTTGGCATAATCAAGTCCAAGATCCTTCCACCAGATCCTCGAGGCGCTCACCTGATACGTAGCGTACAGGTCGACCGTAAGAGTCGGCTCCTTGTCGTCTGCTTCGGGTTGCCACCAGGTGATCGAGCTTTCGTCCGTGGCGTAAAAAGCCTCTCTTCCCTCACGCTCAGAGGAGGCCTCGGGACGGCGCCATGCGGTCAGAGGAAGGTCGCCCGTAGCATTCATGCCCGGACGCCTGTCGGTTTTCTCGGACGGCACGTACTGGGGCGCGTCGGTCACGCCACTCGGGCAGAAAAGCTCTCCGTTCTCGTCCACATCCACAAGATCCATGCCGATCCGTCGCTCATAAACGAAGGTGGAAGGCGCAATGATGGTGTAGAACGCCCAAAGGCTTCCGCCGGGGCCATGCTCAACGCAACCGTGTCCCGCTCCCTTAACGATACCCGTCAAGTGGATGGTCAAAGGATTGCGCTTCTGGTAAACGAAGCCCGAAAGCGGATCCGTATCCGAATATGCCACCGCCATGCAATAGTTGGGTGCGGCAGTGTCGGGCGTGGCATAGATCATATAATATCTGCCGTTATGCTTGAGCATATGCGGTCCTTCGATCCATCCGAATTCCATATCCTGATTGTAGGCACCGAAGCGCTCAAACACGTGCTCCTCGGTGTTCTGAGTCAGCACGGTGACAGGACCTCTCACAACGCGGCGAGGATCCTCACCGTCAAGCTCAAAGCCAACGATACGGCTGATGAATTCTCCCGGGCGGTCCTTGCGAGGAAGACCTGAGAAGGCGTACATATAGATCCTTCCGTCGTCATCGGTGAAAATGCAGGGGTCGCACGGCGTGAAGGTGCTTCCGTCGGGGCGGATGAATTCACCAAGCTCGGTGAAGGGACCCGTAGGCGTATCGCCAACGTACAACGGACACTTCCAAGAGGTCAGAAGGAACTTATCCTTCCACGGCGTAATGCAAGGGCTGTATTTCGGGCAGTACGGCTCGGTCTTGACGTGCTTCCAATTTTCAAAGTCCTCGGTCACCCACGCCATGCCGTAGCTCGGATAGAGATACCACTTTCCGTCGTGATAAAACACGGTCGGGTCGCTGATCGAGCGGTAATCGGGCGTTGTGATCGATTCCGGCTTATTTTCGTGGCTGAACATTCCCCGCTCAAAGGGATACCAATCGTCCTTTCCGCGAGGAATATCGGGCAAGGAAAGAGGGTTGCAATACGTATGTCTCTTGTTCATAACTACCTCCATTTTCAAAATAAGCCTTGAAGGACATTCAAGGCTTTTTCTTGGTCAGAACGTTAAGATCACAAAGCTCGTTGCGGGAATATGTACCTTAAATGTCCTGTCATCCACACGCTCGATATTCACAGGCATATTGACACCCTCGACAAGCTTTTCGGGGGTGAGTGCTTCCTTGAAGGTCACGGTAACGGTACGGTCGGCCTCATGGTGAATGATGTCCCCTTCCTTGATGTCACGCTCGTTTCCGGAATTGTTGAAGATCGAAAGATAGCGCTTACCGTTCTCATCGGTCGACACCAACCAATGAAGCGCATCCACGTAGCAAGGCATGGTCTCGCGGATAAGCGCGGGCATCGCAGCCTCAAGCCAATCAAGGTCACTACTCTCAATAATTCGAAGACCGCTTTCCTTTTTTTCCTTGGCAAAAGAGCCATCCTTGGTCGCATCAATAAGACAATCATACGATGAAAATGTCTCAAAAGAGGCATCTTCGTAGATAATATCCACCACATCACCAAAACGCGAGTTGGTCATCACGTGATCCTCATTCTCCCCTGCCACCCTTTGATTGTAAGCAAAGAAGAGCTTGATCACACTCTCAAGGTGACCGAAATATTCGGCATCCGATTCGTTCAATGGACTATTGAGATAATGGCCGCGGTTGTCCTTAATGGGCATATTGAGGATCTGACGGCTGATCTCTACACACGGATATTTCTTCGGCAACACGATCGCAAACGGAACCTTTGCCTCCATGCCCTGCAGCTTGAGGGCATTATTGATGAACGCCTTTTTGATAAGGCCGTACTCCGAAAGCTCGAAGGTCTGCATATCGGTATAACTACAGTTGAGCCCCCACTCCTCAGCAAGATACTGTGCACCTGCCATAAGCGAGTAGTAATAAATACGGTTTTGAAGAAGGCGCGACGAACCACCGTTTTTTCCGTACGAGGAGAAGTTATCATTCGTCATTTCCTGCTTGACGTACCACTCGTTGATGGGATCGTCATTGAAGCAAGGCATGGTCGAGCCATGCCCGGGCGTGGTGCGCCAGCACTCGTAGTAGGTGCCCCACGTCTTGCCCGTAGCCTTCGCCATACCGCGCGCGAGGGCAACCGCCACACGCATAAAGGGAATCTGACAACCGACCTCGGGCATGAAGTTCTGAACGCCCACCTCATCCTGCATCTTGGTGGCAAGATAATAGCTGTCGGCCGTGATCACGGCGTTGTCTACGTAAGACATACAACGCTCGTACATTTCACGCATCTCCACAAGAAACTCCTCATGCGTTTGCGCGTAGGTCTTTTTGTGATAGTGGTAGGCGTCTCCGAAATTCACATCGTATAGCATCATTCCCTCGGGGGTATAGCGGCGACCGCTCATCAGATGCTTATGAAGAACATTCAAATCGTAAGGCCCGTCACCAAGCTCACGGATCCAGCCCCAATCGCTCATACGAAGGTTGGAGCCGCTTTCGTGCACCTGAAAGCCAAGAAACCACGTTCCAAGCGTTTCTTGGTAGTCATGGATCAGCGCCTTATCGTAAGCATACGGATACCACGTGGCACCGCCGGCAAGGCGGTCAACGTAGAAGGGATACTTTTCTTTCTTGATCATCTCATAAAGGCGCGTTCCCTTTGCGGCGAACTTATTGAAAAGCAAGCGCTCGGGCACCGACCAGCACTGCTGGATCTTAAAGCCCGTATCCTTGTTGATAAGGCCGTTCTTTTCAAGCCCCTTGAAACAATCGTCATTATAGACGTGAAAGAATTTCATGTTGTATGCGTTCTCCGACTCAGAAGGTCAAGATCACAAAGCTCGTTGCGGGAATATGTACCTTAAAGGTCCTGTCATCCACACGCTCGATATTCACAGGCATATTGACGCCCTCCACCAGCTTTTCGGGCGTGGTGGCCTCCTTAAAGGTCACGGTTACGGTACGGTCAGCCTCGTGGTGGATGATGTCACCCTGCTTGATGTCACGCTCGTTACCGGCGTTGTTGAAGATCGAGAGATAACGCTTGCCGTTCTCGTCGGTCGAAACCAGCCAATGAAGCGCATCCACGTAGCAAGGCATGGTCTCGCGGATAAGCGCGGGCATCATAGCCTCCAGCTTTGCCACGTCGCCACTCTCAAGGATCTTGAAGCCCTTATTCGCCTTGGCCTTGGCGAAAGCACCGTCGGGCGAAGCATCGATCAGATATTCATAACGGGAAAGCGCCTCGTCGGAAGCGTCCTCATAGATAATATCGACCACATCACCAAAGCGCGTGTTGGTCATCACGTGATCCTCATTGTCCCCCGCCACTCTCTCGTTATACGCGAAGAAGAGCTTGGTAAGATCCTCAATGTGTCCAAAGTACGCGGTGTCGGCCTCGTTCAAGGGGCTGTCCACGTACGTGCCGCGGTTCTCGCCGATCGGCAGATTGAGAATCTGGCGATTGATCTCAAAGCACTCATAGCGCTTGGGGATAACGAGTGCAAACGGAACCTTAGCCTCCATACCGCGGAAGTTCAGCGCGTTATTAATAAAGTTCTTCTTGATAATACCGTACTCCGAAAGCTCAAAGGTATTCATATCGTTGTAGCTACAGTTCAGACCCCACTCCTCGGCCAAGTACTGTGCGCCCGCCATGAGCGAGTAATAATAGATACGGTTCTGAAGCAAACGGGACGAGCCACCCTTATGTCCGTAGGTGGTAAAGTCATCACGGTGGGTCTCCTGCGTAAGGTACCACTCGTTGATCGGGTCAAGGTTGAAGCAAGGCATGGTGGAGCCGATGCCGGGCGTGGTGCGCCAGCACTCATAGTAAGTGCCCCAGGTCTTGCCCGTTGCCTTGGCCATACCGCGCGCCAAAGCCACGGCAGTACGCATAAGCGGAATTTGACAACCAACCTCTGGCATGAAAGTACGCATACCGAGATCGTTCTGCATCTTGGTAGCAAGATAGTAGCTATCACAAGGAATGATGTTGTTATCGGTATCGGCCATACGGCGCTCGAAAAGTTCTCTGAATTCCTCGAGGAATTCCTCGTGTGTTACAGAGTACCTGCGGTTCGCATAGTAATAGATGCTATCCTGCGAGAGAGAATGCAGATACTTTCCTTCGGGCGTTACCGCACTGTCACTGAGAAGCTCCTTATCCAGCACATTTACGTCATACGGGCCGTCACCGAACTTACGGAGTCTGGGCCACTCAGCCTTTCTGCGGTTGGATCCGCTCTCGTGAAGCTGGAATCCGAGGAACCAGTCGCCCAGCATATCTCGGTACTCGTGAATAAGTGCCTTGTCAAATTCATACGGATACCAAGTGATGCCGCCTGCAATTCGGTCAACGTAAAACGGAATTTTCTCCGATTTGATCAAGCTATGCAGCTTTGTTCCCTTTGCCGCATAATTGTTGAAAAGACGATGACTCGGCACAGCAAAGCAGTGCTGGATCTTAAAGCCCGTATCCTTGTTAATAAGTCCGTTCTTCTCAAGTCCGACAAAGCAATCATCGTTGTAAACGTGGAAAAATTTCATACCCCAAATCCTTTCCCAATTTCATCGTATTCATCTTGATTTGAAAAAAGATAGCGCCCTTTTGAATAGCGCTTTTATCTTTGTCAAAAGAATATCATATACCCCCTGAAAAGTCAAGGGATAAGGTAAAAATATTTCAACTTTTTGGCGATTTTCGCGTAGTTTTTAAAATAAATTTAAAAGCCTTCGATGAAAAGTTCACAGTATCGACATTCTAAACCGAAAAATTATTGCTATAATTAAAAAAAAGATAGAAAGAGTGTCATTATGCCAAACAGATGGAACAATATCAAATGGAAGCTTGCCGAATGGATGAGAGGGCGGTACGGCGGCGATGCCCTTACCAAAAATCTTCTCTGGGTATCGATCGTTATGTGGATGCTGTCCGCGCTTTTGGGGCGCTCGCCTTGGAGAATGCTCCCGCTTACGCTTGGATGGGCGGCGATCGTCTTTTCTACCTTCCGTATGTTTTCAAGAAACATTTACGCGCGCCAAAGAGAGCTTGCCCGTTACAATAAAATCACCGAGAAACCGCGCGGCTTTTTCAAGCTTTTGAAAAACAAATGGCGCGACCGCAAAACACACAAGTACTTCCGTTGCACCTGCGGTGCCGTGCTTCGCGTTCCCAAGGGGCGCGGCGAGATCCTCATCACCTGTCCCAAATGCAAGAAAAAAATTTCAAAAAAACTTGAATGTGAAAAGGAATGGATACTGCCATGAAGGACAACATCAAAAGTCGACTTCAAAAAAAGGACATTCTCACAATCCCCAACCTTCTGAGCCTCATTCGCCTTATGCTGATTCCTGCTATTGTGATCCTTTACGTAAAGGGGTTTCACTATCTCTCCGTTATTCTGATTGCTCTTTCGGCACTCACCGACGTTGTGGACGGCTGGATCGCAAGGCACTTTCATATGACCTCGGATTTCGGAAAATTCCTGGATCCGCTGGCCGATAAGCTGACGCAGATCGCCATGCTTTCCTGCCTGGTGATCCGCTACCCCCGGGCAATCGTTTTGGTAATTTTCCTTGTTGCGAAGGAGATCTTTCAATTTGTTTACGGCCTTATCGTTCTTAAGAAGACCAACACCATGAACAGCGCCCGGTGGTTTGGAAAGGTCAACACCGTCGTGCTTTATGCCGCTATGATCCTTCTCTTTCTGCATCCCGGCATTTCCTCCACGCTTGCGGAGATTCTTTTAAGTCTCTGTGCACTTACTATGCTCTGCTCCATGATCCTCTACGGGCGCTTTTTCCATATGACCATTAAGCAAGCGGAAATGCAGGAGTCACGAGGGACGATCGAGGAGACCTGATTTTAACGAGCAATATGTCCGTTCTCTAAGTTTTCGTGCCTTTTTTCGAATTTACTTTTTACCAGATCCATATTATAATGAGAAAAAGATTCTTTTGAGAGGTGCTTTATGACGCAGGATTTTTTCTTTGGCCACGCCGACTGGATCGGCTCTCCCACGGCCAATAAGGACTCTTTTTTCGTAGTACGCGGACATTTTGCCATACAGAACCCCAAAGAGGTAACGCTTTCTGTTCTGGGACTCGGTTTTTTCAAGTGCTACATCAACGGTGTTTGCATCAATCCCGACACGTTTTTGCCCTTGTCCTCGGACTACGAGGCCGGGTGCGATCCCAAGGACGAGGTGCTGAGCGGACACCGCGTTTACGTACCGAGCTATGATATTCGGAATTACGTCAAAAAAGGAGACAACGTCATTGCCCTGCACTTTGGCGGTGGATGGTACACCTGCCGACACCGCGTTTTTGGCATACCAAAAGCCATCTGGCGCATATCCGTTCTTGAGGAGAACGGTACATATGATTTTTGCTCGGACGAGTCCTGCCGGATCGGACAAAGCTATGTGAGCGAATACGATCTCACCGCGTTTGAGACACATAATTATCTCGATTTTCCCAACTGCTTGGATCCTGCCTTTGATGACAGCACCTGGGAAACGGCTGAGTGCGTTCCTCCTCTTGAGACCGAATATGACAAGACCGACTGCCCCCCCGACGCGCATATTGCCAGCCTTGCTCCGAGAAAAATCGGAAGCAGCGCGCGCGGCACGCTGTACGATTGCGGTGAAAATACCGTCGGTTATCCCACTCTGCGAATAAGCGCCGCGCGCGGCGAGCAGATATCCGTCTATTTCTCAGAGGAAATGACATCGAACGGAGAACTGGATGCCGCGCATTGCCACAGACAGCGCTTTTCCGTCATCAGCGACGGCAAGGAGTGCGTGGTTCAGCCGCAGTTCACCTGGTTTGGCTTCCGCTATTTTGAGGTAGTGGGAAATGCCGAGCCCATCGAGGTCAAGGTCGTTCACGCAAACGTTCCCGTTACCTCGACCTTCTCGTGTGATAACAAGACACTCAATTGGCTTTATAAGACCTTCCTGCACACCATGCTTTGCAATCTGCATACCGGACACCCCTCGGACTGTCCCCATCTCGAGCGGCGTGGATACACGGGCGACGGCCAGCTTACCTGTCACGCCGTTTTGTCCACTATGGATGCGCGCGCCTTGTACCAAAAATGGTTGCAGGATATTGCCGACGGACAGGATACCCTCAGCGGTCACATCCAGTATGCCGCCCCGTATATCCGAAGTGGCGGCGGTCCCGGTGGCTGGGGCTGTGCCATTGTTGAGGTTCCCTATCAGCTGTATCTTCATTACGGCGATCCGCAGATTCTTGAAAAATACTATACCCATATGCGCCGCTATATTGATTACCTCGAAGCACATTCCGAGTTTGGTCTTGTCACCGCCGACAAGGAGGGCGAATGGTGTCTTGGCGATTGGTGCGGCCCGGTCATCCTCTACCCCGATAAGGACATCACCGCCCACAATCAGCAGGTTCTTCTTCCCGCTCCGATGGTGAATACCTATTTTATGGTGAAGTCTCTGCAAAGACTGTGCGATATCGCGCGCATTCTGGGAAAGCAAGAGGACATTTCCGAATATAAGGAAAAGGCAGAACAACGAAAGAACGCCATCCGCGCAGCATATTTTAACGCCTTTGACGGCAACTTCATTATGAACGTGCAGGGGGCCAATGCCTTTGCCGTCGACCTTGGCCTAGGCAACCAAAAGACCTACGCCAATATGGTTGCCTACTACAAAAAGCTTGGGCACTACGATACCGGCATCTTTGCTACAGATATTGTCACCCGCGTGCTCTTTGAGCACGGAGATGCAGAACTGGCCATTGACCTTCTGACCGGAAACGGCGACCAGGGCTTTGAGCACTGGCGGCAAAACGGCGCCACCACCCTTCACGAATATTGGGACAGCAATCGCAGCCGCTCACATAACCATCAAATGTTCGGCTCGCCCGTAGCTTACTTCTTCGAATACCTGCTCGGCATTCGCCAGACACCCGATACCGTCGGCTATACGTCACTTGTGATCGAGCCAATGGCCGTTTCCAAATTCACGCATATGTCAGGAAGTATGCAAACACCAAACGGCATTGTTTCAGTCAAATATGAGAAGAAGGACGGCAGAATTGTCTTTAACGTCCACATTCCGCCAAGAACTCCGGCCGTATTCAAATACAACGACCGGGAGCTTGTGCTGTCTGAGGGAACAAACAGCCTTGCTTTTTCATCCGTTTGAGATGGAACGGATCGCTCCCAACCACCCGGCCGGAGCGATCCGTTCATTTTATTGTGATCCATTAAAAAGAACCGACACCTTTGCCCCACCGCTTTTGTCCACCTCAAAAAAAACTAAAAAAATTTAGCAATATGCCCTTGACAAGCCAAAAAGATTGTGCTATAATATCAAGGTCGTCAAGACATCTAGGTGTAGCTCAGCTGGGAGAGCGCTACCTTGGGGTGGTAGAGGCCGCACGTTCAAGTCGTGTCACTTAGACCAAAAGCCAAAGAGCTTGAAACGGGTTTCCGTCTCAAGCTCTTTTTGGTAGTTCGTACATTCCGCCGAGGCTATCCGCAAGAATGATCTTTCGTGTCTTGGCATAGTGCAGATAAATATTTGATGTTGTTTCTATGTCGGAGTGTCCGAGCCAATTCTTCACGTCTTCAAGTTGCCACCCTCGGTCAAAGAGTATGCTTGCCGTACTGTGACGGAGATCGTGAAAGCGCATTTGTGGGAGTCCGTGAGCCTTTAAGACGCGCTGAAATCCTCGCGTTACATAATCGGGGCGAAATGTTCTGCCGTCTGTCCAAGTGTTAATATACTCGGAATTGGCGTTCTCTTGCCTTTTTCGCAAGAAATCGCGTATTTCGGGGGGCATTGTGAAAGTGCGCTCACTTGTTTCGCTCTTGGTGCTGTCCTTCGCTTCTATCGTCAAGTTCTTGACTATAGTGTGATTTATCGTCAGCGTATTTCTTTCAAAGTCTATCGCCGACCATTTCAAGCCGAGGACTTCCGAACGGCGCAAGCCGTAAAAAAGAGCAAGTACAACAGTAGTCTGCAAGGGGTGTCCGTCAAAAGCGTTTATGAGGGTTTGCGCCTCGTTCGCTGAAAGCATTACCGTCCTCTTGGTCACAT
>JAEIGA010010633.1_pt1 | contig 13962 bp, 6 predicted proteins | sample 9270691 | NCBI WGS metagenome assembly JAEIGA01 (sample SAMN17057246, study PRJNA624740) | gut metagenome | biome: biome; isolation source: fecal sample | host: Bos grunniens | place: China: Xizang | collected 2019 | reverse complement strand
TTACATCCATACGGATAATCCTGTCCGATATAATACCAGTCCTCTCCTCCCAGAGACTTCCATATCTCATAAAGGGCATAGTAATCCTTGATATATTCATCACTCTCATGAAGTCGTACAGGAACCTTTGCCTCAGTCGTCTTGTTATCTTCCACGACAAAGGACGCTTCGACATCGTCATTGATTTCAAGAAGTTTCTTTCCGGAATCAAATACAGAATAAGATTCCACTGAATATTGTCCACCTCTCAGAGATATCAGAGAATCACACATAAATGTAGAAGTCTGATATCCGTCCTCAACATCATCTTCCTCATTGAAATGAATAGAGAACTTTGCAGGCAGCTTCTCGAATACAGTGGTGGTATTCGACGAAGACCTTACTGTAACAGTAACATATCTGATCTCGTCAAAAGTATACTCACGAGTCGCAGACTTGGTCTGAGGCGTACCATCGAAATCACTGAAATCCTTTACCAACGAAAACTTCACTTTTCCTCTTTCCACAACATCGGCCAGGAGATCATGTACACTCAGTCCGCCAGGAGTGACTGTAAATGACGCATGAGCGCCTTCTGGAGTAGCCTCGTATGCAACCTGATCAAGCTTATCATACAACGCATAGGTAACTACCTGATAGTCACCGGCTAAAAGTTTCAGTTTATCACTTCTCAATCCATATTCCGCTGCGAAGTCATCAGCAGCGCTGAGAACGAGAGTCTGGGATATAAGATTCTCCTCATATCTGAGCGTCACCTTGATTTTCGCAACCTGACTCAGGTAGTCAAGCTGATTTGCCCTGGTACCAGGATATGAAGCCTCCTTGTAAAGTTTGAACTGCACATATCCGTAATCCTGCTCACGATAATCCTGCACATCCTCCCTCGTACAAGCGTTGAGAATGAATGCGGCAATGATGCAGAATATGGATAGCAGACTGAATCTAAATGATTTCATATATAAATAACGGTAATCTTTCTATTAAATTATTCTGTCAGGTCCAGAGTGCATACCAGCACAAGTACAACAGTATCATCCGCAGAATGGAAGAAGATATGACCTCTTTCATAAAGCGATCCTTCACCTGGAATCATGTAAACATCCACTCCACCATCTATAAGAGCGAATTCTCCGACTGTCTCATCATAATCAAGTCCGTTGATGACAAAGTTATTACGCTTTGAATATGGATTCGGATTATACTTGACCGCTGATGTCGGAACCGATATTCTCATAGGTATTCCTGTTGCAGTATACTTAAGATGATAAATCGGAGCTACATATTCCTTGAACTCGTCATAGAGTTCCTTGTCAGTATCTGCAGTAACTTCCATCAATGTCGCACCGACTATATCTGCCAGATTGACTGATTCTCCGATAAACTCTACCTTGACCTCCGTCTCAACAACAAGCGTAGGATCGAAAACAGCCATAATTATAGCCAAAGTACTTCCATCCTCACCATAGAACACTACATAACCTATAGTCTTTGATGAAGACGGTGTCATGTCGCTGTACATATCGACAACTCCTGAAGTATGATCAGATGAGTCAGAATTAAATCTCAACCAGAACGAGTTGTCAGAAGTCACATCTTCTCTTGCCGAATTGAATATCTTATATGACGAGAAAGGCTGTGCAAAGGACATGAATGCCTTATCACGGGCATACGGATTTGAATAAGTAAGTTCATACTGATGACTGGTCTTGCCAAACCATGAAGCAAATCTCGGATTATCTGAAGCCTCAAATATCACTCCGGACTTTGCCATATCCTCAGGAGAAGATATCATTATGACATAGTCCATATCGGCACCATACTGCTCTACCAGGACAGCACGCTTTTCCATGTCCGGCTTAAGAGAGCCATCAGCATCGAAGAAATCTTCCGCTGATTCCCCATTACTGAAGAGCACATATGCTGAGCGCATCGATCCTGTATTGACAGATGGTCTGAGTTCTACACTTCTCTGCTGGAGGACAGATTCCCCCTTGACATATGTCTGGAGATCGACATGGAGCCAATCAGGTGCAGATCCTGAAGGTTTTGCATCAATGATTTCAACTGTCAGGACATCCGCTGTTTCTGTTCCTATAATCCATCCTGAGGCAATGACATCCTGGAATCCAGTCGAAGTCATCAACCTGCCTTCAGGATTATATTTCAATGATGTCAATGACATATCAAGGCTGAAACTGAATCTGTCACGGCATCCCGGTATGGTCACAGGAATCTCCCGAATCACCTGACCGTCGAATATGAATGATATCCTATCAGTAGTTTCATCCAACGGATAATGCTTCGGATCACCCATAAAGATAAAGGTACGCCTGCCGGCATTACTCTGAGATTCCTCGTCCTGCGTCTTGATAGTAAGCCATTCAGGCATATCGATATCCCAGTCGCATCTGGCATCCACCATTACAGGCATACGGAAATCACTGCCTGGCCATATCAAAGAAATCTCATCAACAGGCTCTGACGTATACAAATACGCACCTTGATCATCAAAAAGGAAATCTCCATTTTCTACCACTGTAGAGTAAATCTGAATCTGGGCACAGGACGGAACCTCTACCTGTATTTCCTTCAAGAGCGTATCTTTTGCTCTGAATTTAATACTGCCGGAATCACCAGATACAGAGACACCGGTAAACACGAGCTCGACTGAACCTGCAGTATGCTCCGGTACCTGCACGTCCGCCCAATCAGGTATATCAACTTCCCATTCGAAGTTCGCTTCTACTTTTACAGGAATCCTGAAGTCGGAATCCACATCTGACCATATCATCGCAACAGACTCAACAGGAAGTGTAGCATACTCATACTCTCCGGAAGCATTCAGGACAAAAGCCCCGTTCTCAATCTTTGCAGAATATACCTCTATTGTCCTGTTTCGGGCAGGGCGCATATATTTCGCAATGACCTGCGACTTTCCTCCCATAGCAAGAGTGACATCACAAGATCTGTTCGCATCAAACTCTTCAGTCTCAGACACTCCTATATATATAGTAACCTTCTCGACCGAACCCTCAGCCACTTTACCGGATACCTTATCTACCTTGAACGAGGAATCCTTGATCCAGAACCACTGCAGACCATCCGCCGGCACTGTCACAGTCCAATCCATATTGGCGTCGAACGAAAGTTCGAGAGCACTTCCGGGCTGAACATCATTATTCTGCACTAACGAAGGAAAAATCGGTTCAATAGCGGAAACAGGAGGATTTGGTTCCTCACATGAAACTGCCATAATGGTACAAATGGCTAAAAGCCATGAAAGTGATCTTAATATGCTTTTCATATTCATTGTCAAATTTATGTCTGTTACAATCCTTCTTCATTCTTGAGGCGTTCTGCCTCTTCGTCACTGATCCACTCCATGATATTATAGAAATGTCCTACGGTTCCTACCGGCTCTCCCATATTCTCGACATACATCTCCGCCCACAAATAAAGATATCCTCCACATGGATAGAACATGGAATCATTGATGGAACTGTCGGTCACCAGAATCTTGTCATCACCATGGGCAATTCCGAAAAATGATCCTTCATCACTTGCAACCTGTCCTCTGTCCATTGTCACAAAAGGTTTCATCGGATCTTCAGGATGGAATGTCAATGTGACATCATAACCATCATTGAGCCAATTCCTGCAGATGACCATATTTTCTTCTGTCGGATGTCTTTCAGTATAAATAAGTCTCTCATACTCTCTGGTAGGACTATAATTATATAGGAACATGGAAGTCAATATGCAGTATCCTGTGAAATCATTAATATCAAAAGGACAGCTCTTCATCAATACCGCCTTGGTCTGCTTTCCATACAGAGGCATTACCAGAGCATCGTTCATGATGAGCTGCAACTGAAAACCGAGGGAATCGGTAACACCGATATTGTCATAATATCCATGCACAAGCACATCTGCCCTGGTTTCACCTGCCTTGATCGTCACAGTATTTGACTGGAGACGGTAATGCAGGTTCTCGATTGCATTATTACCCTTATCAATGATTTCCACACCAAATGTGCGGTCATAATCTCTCACGACTGTAGATACGACAGGAATATTGAAATATTCGACATCCTTCTGTACCGGGTAAGTAGCCATCGTATCTGCAAACATTACATACTCGGCATCCGAATATGTTATATATCTTTCCTGGCATCCGACTGCAATGCCCACAGCCGCTACGGCTATCAGAATATATTTGAAAATGCAGTTCATATCTTTATCTGTTGCTTTCATTTGGCTGGATCTGAGATCCTGGAGACACTATTTCATGATTTGGTATAGGCCATACAAAGAGAGGATCGCCCGCCTCTATCTTCATAGAACTGCCCTCAGACTGAGTCTGGGACTGTGGAGTACGCTCGAATCCCTTGCCCCACCTCTTGAGGTCATGAAGACGGAAGCCTTCCATATAAAGTTCGCGTACACGCTCGTCGGAAATGGTTTCCCTCCAATTGCTGCCGCCTACTGAAATATTTCCTCCGCTTGAATATCTTGACATTCTGAGAGCAGTGAGGTCTGAGGATGCCTGAGCGAAGTTTCCTTTCTCACAGTATGCTTCCGCACGTATCAGATACTGCTCTGCAAGACGAAGCGGCTTAGGCATATTGACGTGGTAAATGAGATTCTGCATAAGCGCCTCATTTCCATAATACTTGATCAGAAGCGGCCACGTAAGCTGATGAGGATATCCGGTCTGGGCATTTGCAAAATATGCATTATACCTCATATCTCCTGATCCATATAATGAAAGTACCCACTGAGCCGGCACATAATCCGGATAATAGTAAGTATAGTCATTGGTGAAATTCAGGAATACCGATCCCTGTGCTCCACCATAAGATGTTGTCGTATAGCCGATTCTCCAGATATTTTCATAGGATGTGTCGTTTGTCCATAGGTACTGGAGGTATGTCTGACCAGCTGTTGCATAGCTTCTGGCTGTAGCTAAAGCAAAAGCATCTGATTCGATTAGGCAAGTCGAATGTTCGATAGCCGAATCCCAATCCTGCATATAGAGCGCCACTCTTGCATGGATAGCATGAGCTGATGCCTGAGTAAAGTATGGGGCATCATAATAATCATTTGCCTCATCCAGCATTTCCTCTGCCTTTTCGAGGTCACGGATCACGAAGTCATATGATTCCATCAGGCTGGCACGCTTGGCCGGCTTCTCTCCAAAATAGGTATCGGCCAGAACAACTCCGAGTTCCGAATCTGCCGTAGCTGGATCATATGCCTTGCAGAAGCACTTGAGAAGTTCTGAATATGCAAGTGCTCTGGCACAATAAACTTCTCCTGTATAATAATCCAGATACTGGATATCCTCATCATCAGTAAGGCTCTCACGAAGTTTGTCCACCTGATCAAGATAAAAGTTACATCTTCCGATGATCCGATATAGCGATGCATACACAGCTTCGATTTCAGAATTGGTCGATCTGATGTCCCAACGCCAAAGAGTTCCGTACTGGTTCGTATTTCCCTGAACAGCATATACAAGGTCTGCCTGGATATCCGGACAAAGAGTCAGATAACCGCTATAAAGAGCTCCGCTCATATAAGCGGAATATATACCCGTAAGAGTCTGTTCAGCATCCGCAAGCGATGCCATGCCTTCTTCCTCAAGTATAAAGTCACCGGGAAGTTTCTCAAGACAGGAATTCATGCAGAAGAGAGCAGCAGCAACTGTTGCCCACTTCAATATTTTCATATATATATTCTTCATCATTTTCTTCTTTAGAACAAAAGGTCCAGACCGAATGTGTACTGTCGTGACATCGGATACTGCGCCGCATATACATTGTTTACTCCTTCCGGATCAAGTCCGGAAAAATTAGTGAAGGTCAGAAGATTCTGTCCCTGGGCATAGATTCTTAGCCCACGGATGAAACCTGTCTTCTTCAGCAGACCTGAAGGAAGGTTATATGAAACCATAAGATTCTTCAGACGAAGGAATGAGGCATCCTCAAGAAGCCTGCTGTCAAACTCAGTATATTCCCCATGTCGCGGTATGTCTGTGATATCACCTGGCTGCTTCCAACGGTTCAGAAGTCTGCGTGACTGATTATATGTCATGAAACGTCCGTTCGACTCATCGAAATATCTGTCATTGTTTATCATCCAACGGTCACCTACCCAGCTGAACTGAGCACTGAGACTGAGTCCTTTCCATGAAATACCTGTTCCGAAACCACCCTGCCAAGGAGCATGGTATGACTTTCCGACCAGCACCTTGTCTTCGTCACGAAGTTCATTGGTAATGTTGCCGTCCTTATCATACCAAAGAGCATCACCGTTGGCAGGATTCACACCCGCATAGCGGTTGATATAGAACTCGCCGACCGGATGTCCGACAACAAGCTTGGTGCTGGTATTTGAAGTCTCGTACTCGTCAACTCCGTTATATAGCTCTGTAAGACGATTATGATTATATCCTGCATTGGCATTGATGTTCCATGAGAAATCCCTTACCTGGATCAAGGTAGCGCTCATATTCAGCTCGACTCCCCTGTTGACCATGGCACCGACATTCGACCACTTGTATCCGTATCCGTTTGACTGCGAATAAGCCAACGGAACCGACATGAGCATATCCGTAGTCTTCTTGTTATAAAATTCAAGATCAAGATTGAGTCTGTTCCAGAAGCCGAAGTGAAGGGCGAGATTTGTCGTCCATGTGTTCTCCCATGTAAGGTTCTCATTACCTGGCTGAATTGGGGCAACACCGGCATCTCCCACATAATCTGATCCACCACCTATCAATGCAAGATGCTCATAATTAGGAATTTCCGAGTTACCGGAGGTTCCGGAACTGAATGCAGCCTGAGCCATTGTGAGCCACTCACGTGAATCTGCCATGAAATCTTCGTTCCTGAGATTCCACATGAATCCTACAGCGCCGAAAAGTCCCCATCTGTTGTTCTTTCCGAATCGCGAAGATCCGTCAGTACGAAGCGATACTTCAGTATAATAGCGATCTGCAAAATTATATTCACCACGGCCGAAAAAAGAAACTCGCGAATAGTCGGAAGCCGAAGTGCTGCTCCACGAAGTTGCACGTGTTCCTGTAGACACATCCGTCAGCAATGAGTTTGTCTGTCCTGCCGTACTTACACTGAATGATTCGCTATGATAGTCCTGCCATTCATGTCCGAGAAGGAAATTGAAATCATGAATATTATCCAGATTAAACCTGTAGGTCAACGTATTTGTCAGATGAAGACCAAGGCCGTCTGCAGAACTTCTGGCTGCCGATCCTTCCCCCTGATTAGGAAGATAGTCAGGGAATGACTGGCTGAAACCCGTTGTATGCGAGAAATCAATAGCGAACTGTGATCTGAACACCAGATTCCTGTACAGCGTAAGGTCAGCGAAGACAGTCGATATCATCTTATATTTCTTGTACGCAAGAGGATTGTTTTCAAGCCATTCAAGAGGGTTCTGTCCCTGACCGGTCCAAGAACCGTCATTGATTGATGCCAGACTTCCATCTGCTCGGAAAGGATTCCAATATGGAAGCATGAAACGTGCGGCGGAGATCGGTGTGACAAGAGTATATGCTCCCTCATCCGCCTGCTTGATATTCTGATAATTGAACATCGTATTCGTACCCATCTTCAGCCACTTGGACATCTGCTGCTCGAAATTGAAACGCATTGAATAACGCTCGAACACCGAACCTGGAGCGATACCCTCCTGATCATAGTATCCTCCTGAGATATAGTAGTTTGTGGTTTCAGTAGCTCCTGACACAGAAAGCTCATGGCTCTGAAGCATCGCTGAATCATTGAAGACAGCATCCATCCAGTTTACATCTGTCTTGGAAAGGAAGTCATAATTCTGACCTGTCGTCATCCCGAGTTCCTTCTCATACTGGATTCGCTCAGCCGTGTTCATCAGGTCCCAGTTTCCATGAGCCATGGCAGACCATCCCATCTGCGCACGGTAGTTCACATTCGGGCGCTCCATGTCACGTCCCCTCTTGGTTGTGATTACAATGACACCGTTAGCAGCTCGTGCACCATAGATCGATGTTGAAGATGCATCCTTGAGAATAGACATGCTCTCGATATCGGCAGGGTTGATGGTATTGAAGTCTGCCGCAGAAATAGCCACTCCATCAAGAATGTACAACGGAGCGGTTCCGGAATTGATAGAGTTGGTACCACGTATCGTCATAGTAGCGGATGCACTTGGCTCACCAGTGCTGGAAAGCACAGTAAGACCGGCGACCTGTCCTTGAAGGGCCTGATCAAATGCAGCAGTAGGGGTATTCTCCAGCTTATCCGACTTTACTGTCGAAACCGAACCGGCAACAGTTCCCTTCTTCCTGACACCATAAGCGATAACGACAGCATCGTCAATATTCATGGTCTCGGTCTGCAAAATGACATTATACGTAAAATTCTCTACCGAAGGCACTACAACCTTTTCATCCAGGAATCCTATGCTTGAGAACACCAGTTCCGTACCTGGGGCAACCTCAATAAGATAATCGCCATCGATAGAAGTTATGACACCATTGCCCGGGCCTGCCATTACGGCAACACCCACCATAGGCAGCCCATCATCCGAAGATGTTACAACTCCGCTGACCTTCACAATACTCTGCGCCATCAAAGCTGCGCTGCTGAAAGTCGTAAGGAACAATGCCAGAAACAGTCTTTTTATATTTCTCATCAGTATATTTAAGAGTTTTATTCCAAATTTGGCAAATATACTGATTATTTTTGACTTAGTAAGAAATAACTCACCATCTGACTGAAAAAAATTTAAATACGTACATAAAAACGCCGGGACTTCACAGCCGCGGCGCTTCAAACACTAAATATTGCAACAAAATGAAAAACGAACTGACTGCAATCATTGCAGCTCATATTCTGTAAGGTTCTTTATTCCCGGTATACCATAATACGCCTCTACTATATCACCCTTAAGGCACACCTTCCTACCAAGAAGATCCGGATTATCTACCAGATTCAGTGCATTTCTCAATGATCCCGAAGGAAGTTGGACAGACAGGCAGGCATCCTTGTCCATTGTCGACGACCTTGGCCCCAGAAGCAGGTTTGTCCTGGATTCAAAAGGACCGTCAAAAGATGCGGACGAAGACGTAAGGTCACCTCCGACAATATGACCGCACACCCATACATCCTCAGCACCGATGGAAGACAGGGCTTCAGAAACCGTCATCGCATCATACGTCCAATCTCCTTTTCCATTATCGCCTCCGATAATGTACTCATCTGTCTTCCAGTTCCTTAAAGTGTCTACAGCCAAAGTAATTCCACTGGAAGAACCTGCTGTCCCTCCTGTTCCGGAAGACGCAACTCCGACTTTCAGATCCAATATTTCCTGAGCTTGCAGTTCGCGGGTCATCAGCACCTTGTCCGTCTTACCCTCATTAAGCACCAGGGACACATCACCGGGCTTGAAATACGCTATCCTTTTTTCCGAATAACCATAGACCAGGCGTCCCAAAGATGACTTCAAAAGCAGCACACCCTTAGGATAGGCATCCAGAAAACCGGAATCTATCCGGAGTCTGACACCTGAATTCATCTGCCTGCACACAAGCCTGACATTCATAGTCTTTCCTGAGGGAATGACTACACATTGTTCATCACCGAACTGAGGAAGAGAGAAAGCCGGTTTACTGAACTGACATGACAATACACGAATGACATAGCTGCCGGCATCGACTTCGAAAGACTCAGGAGAACTTCCATACAATCCGTCATAAAGAGTACGTCCTTTCGAGTCGGTAACAGTAAGAATGAAATCACTCGTATCCGGAATTTCCAGACCGGACCGGGTCAGAATTTCCTGCCCGCCGGCAAATGAAATCCGGAGTTCACCTTCAGGCTTCAGAGAGGCCAGTCCCAAGACTTCGCATGATTGAAATACTACAGAAAAAACAAGACAGAAAGCGACAAGCGCAACCATTCGCATCTGACTGACAATCAACTTCTTCATAATTCATCCTCCACTTTTTTGATTTATCCGTAACATTACGGATGCAGCAAATGTATGAAAAGAGAGGAAGAGCATGTTAAAGAAAAAGAAAAACTTTTCTTTGCTTTTTTTTAATGCTGTTTTTTCTTTTTCTTTAACAGATTGTCGTTTTTTTAATTATCAGATTTGACAGAAAATCCGTCAGAATTTACAACAGACATATAAAAAATTCACGAGGCACCCGCATCAACTGCGAACGCCCCGCTACTTAACCTAAACTTAAACTATGAAAAACTTCGTTACAAAGTTACGGATATTTAATTATTTTCCAAATCTACGGCACGAATTTTTGCATATTTAAGTATCAATATCTTCTCACCATGATCGTCAAAAGCTATTTTGGCCTTCAAGTCAGCGGCATTACCGGTAATCTCAAGAATGCGGCCAAAACCAAAACGGTTATGCTCAATCCTTTGGCCTGCCTTTAACTGAAGGATCGGAGTAGGCACGAAATCAACATCCGGCACCCGTTTCGGAACAGCCTGAGGCCTTCTGACAGGCATAGGTTCCAGACTCCTCACCGGCTCCGTTCTGCGCTGCTGTCCCTGATACTGCGAAGGCTTACGCTCAACCTGAGGTCTCGACGACTGGCCATAAGCATATCCCGGCTTGGTAGCATATGGTTTGTTCCAGCCACCAAAAGACGAAGCCGGCTTCTCATCTTCATCAGTAAGCAGGCTAAGAGGATTTGCAATATACTGAGAATCAACTTCCTTTACGAATCTGGAAGGTGAATTGGACTCATGTTTACCATTACGAAGTCTTGTCGAGGCAAAGGAAAGCTGCAGGACTTTCTTTGCGCGAGTCATGGCCACATAGAAAAGGCGGCGCTCCTCTTCAATATCCGACTCGGAGGCCATGAATCCACCAGACGGGAAGATATTTTCCTCCATACCGGAAACAAAGACATATGGGAACTCCAGACCTTTCGAGGAGTGTACGGTCATCAAGGCAATCTTGTTGGAACTTTCCTCATCGCTTACATCAACTGCACTAAGAAGCGACGCATTTTCCAGATAATCACCCATCGTTACAACAGGGAAATCAGACTCCGTCAGCTCCACACCATCGGATACCTGACCCTCCGCCTGCAAATCTTCCAGATACTCACCATTCTTTTCCTCAATGAAAAGCTTGATACTGTCTACCAGCTCCTCCACATTTGCTGTCCTTGACTGTCCCTCAATACTTGTATCCAGTTTGTAGAACATATACAGCCCCGAATCATCCGCTATTCTTTTAGCTATCGTATAGGCATCCTGTTCATTCGCCTTGAGAGCAAGTCCTGCTATCATATTGCAGAACTCCCTTATCTTCTTCACAGCTGCCGGCTTAAGGCCGAACTGCTCGAGATCTTCCGCATATGCCGCTTTAAAGAGAGAGAGCTTATGATTGGAGGCAGCCGCAGTGAGAGCGGAAAGAGATGTATCACCGATTCCCCTTGCCGGCTTGTTCACGATCCTTTTGAACGATTCATCATCATTGAGATTCACCACCAGCTTGAAGTAGGCCATCATATCCTTGACCTCCGCTCTTTCAAAGAACGAATTACCAGAATATATCATGTATGGCAGATTCTTCCTCCTCAACGCCTCCTCAAGCGCACGCGACTGCGCGTTGGTTCTATACAATATCGCAAAATCCTGATACTGAGCAGACTCCGCATGGATACGCCCCACAATGGCCGATGCAATAAGCAGGGCTTCTTCCTGTTCCGTATACGCCTGTATCAGCCTTATCTTCTCACCTTCGGCACCCATGGAGTAGCACTCCTTCGGAATACGCGCAGAGTTTCTGGCTATAAGAGAATTGGCGGCATCGACTATAACCTTCGTCGAACGGTAGTTCTGTTCCAGACGGAAGATATGATGATCCGGATAGTCCTTTTTGAAATTGAGGATATTCTCGATCTTGGCACCACGGAAAGCATATATCGACTGAGAATCATCACCCACTACACATATGTTTCTATGGAACTGGCTCAATTTCTTAAGTATCAGATACTGCGAGAAATTGGTATCCTGATACTCATCGACCATGATATAATCGAACCTGCCTGCCACGGACTCCAAGGCCTCCGGATTATCACGAAGCAGAATATTCATATTCAGAAGGATATCATCAAAGTCCATGACACCCGCCATCTTGCATTTATGGGCATAAAGGTCATATATGTCCACTATTCGGGGCTTCCTGGACGCAGCATCATTCTGCATCGCATTGGCATTACGCCTGTATGCCGCCGGCGTCACAAGATTGTTCTTCGCCATGGATATCCTCGAAAGCACATCCTTCGGCTTATACACCTTTTCATCGAGCTGAAGTTCTTTCAGGCATGCCTTTATAGCACTGACTGAATCACTTGTATCATATATCGTGAAAGTCGAAGGATATCCCAAAGACTCGGAAAATTCTCTCAAGAAACGTATGAAGACAGAGTGGAATGTACCCATATACAGTCTTCTGGCCTTACGCTCCCCCACCATCAGGGCGATTCTTTCCTTCATCTCGGAGGCCGCCTTCTTTGTAAAAGTCAATGCAAGAATCCTTGCCGGATCAAGATCCTTCTCCGAAAGTATATAAGCTATCCTGCTGGTCAAGACCCTCGTCTTGCCAGATCCCGCACCCGCCACGATAAGCACCGGTCCGTCCACACAGCTGACAGCATTTTTCTGCTCGCTGTTCAGCCCCTCCAATATTTGACTGCTCCTGTTTTCCATACAGGATGCAAAATTATACAAAACATTGTAATATAAAAACAGCCTTTTACTTCGTAAATAGGGAAAATTTCCGTATCTTCGCGGGCGCATTTTGAATTATACTCTAAAACGGTTTATATAATGTCAAACAACATCTATTTGAAAAAGGGCCTCGATCTTCCGATCAATGGAACTGCGGCCCAGAACACCAAGAAGGTGATCGTCCCTGACGTTGTGGCCGTGAAACCTACCGACTTCAGAGGTCTCGTTCCGAAACTTCTGGTAAGGGAAGGTGACAAGGTCCTCGCAGGAACGCCCGTATTGGCTGACAAGATGTCTCAGAACATCCTCTTCGCTTCTCCGGTAAGCGGAACAGTGGCAGAGGTTGTAAGAGGCGAAAAGAGAAAGTTGCTTGAGGTTCGCATCAAGGCTGATGCAGATCAGGAGTATGTAGATTTCGGAGTGAAGAAGGTTTCCGCTCTCTCTGCAGAGCAGATCAAGGAGGCTATTCTCGCAGCAGGACTCTGGCCTGCACTCACTCAGAGACCTTACGGCATCATCGCCAACCCTGAGACAAAGCCTAAGGCAATTTTCGTATCAGCATTCTCAACTGCACCTCTCGCAGCTGACATCGCATTCGCACTGAACGGTCAGGACGCAGATCTCCAGACAGCAGTGGATGCACTTGCAAAGCTTGCTGGCTGCAAGGTGCATGTATGTGTAAACTCATCAGCTTCAGCTTTCGCGAAGTTGCAGAATGTAGAGATCCACACTGTATCAGGAAAGCATCCTGCAGGAAACGTCGGCGTACAGATCCACCACATCTCTCCTGTTCAGAAGGGTGAAATCGTATGGACTGTATCTCCTGTAATGCTCGCAGCAATCGGCAAGCTTTTCAACACAGGAAAGTACGACGTCAGAAGAAAGATCGCAGTGACAGGTCCTAAGGCAATCAGCCCTGCCTATGTTGAAGGATACCCTGGCATCTCAATGAAGGATATCAAGGAATTCTACAACGCATCGGAAAACCTCCGTTATGTAAGCGGTGACGTACTTACCGGTACAAACATCGGAGCTGAAGGATTCACAGGTTTCTTCGACAATCAGGTGACTATCCTTGAGGAAGGTGACAAGTATGAACTCTTCGGATGGGCAAAGCCATTCAGAACAAGCCTCTTCAGTGCATCGCGCACATACTTCTCATGGCTCACTCCAAACAAGAAGTATG
>JAEIGA010010632.1_pt1 | contig 13963 bp, 14 predicted proteins | sample 9270691 | NCBI WGS metagenome assembly JAEIGA01 (sample SAMN17057246, study PRJNA624740) | gut metagenome | biome: biome; isolation source: fecal sample | host: Bos grunniens | place: China: Xizang | collected 2019 | reverse complement strand
GTATCAAAGGTTGCTCCTCCTAAGTACAAGGGTATGATGATGGGTGGTTGGTTTGCAGCTACTGCAATCGGTAACTACCTCGTATCAGTTCCAGGTCTCCTCTGGATGCGTATTCCACTCTGGACACTCTGGCTCGTACTCATCGTAATCTGCATTGTTGCAGGTGTATTCATGTTCGCTAACATGAAGCGTATCGAGTCTGCTACAAAGTAATTTTCCAGACAATAAATATTTATGGCCGGTTGCGGATGCGCAATCGGCCATTTTTGTTATATTTGTTGATTGCTATGGATAATGCGTTAAAAGAAACACTCATCGCCTGGGCGGAGGAATACAACGACCCGAAATATTTTCAGGAAGACCCGATAATCTTCCCTACCAGGTTTGCAGGCCTGCTCAATGAGGGCAAGGCCACGCTGGCCGATGTGGAGATTTCCGCACTGCTGTCAGCCCATCTGGCTTGGGGCCGCAGGGCAATGATAGTAAGGGACTGCGACAGGATGTTCGAGGAGATGGACTGGAGACCATATGACTACGTGATGAACGGAGAGTACCGCGATGAGAATGCAAGTCTGCACAGGACAATCAAATGGAGCGAATTTGCAGGAATATGCGGAAGGCTCCGTGGAATATATGAAGGTCGTAACAGTCTGGAAGGCCTTTCCGACACAGATTTCCGTTGCAGCATATTCGGACAGAAGGAGGACAGGAAGGCTCCCAACAAGAAGATCAGCATGATGCGCAGATGGATGGTCAGGGACGACGGCAAGGTGGACCTCGGGCTCTGGAAAAATTCCGACAAGAGCAAGTTGGTCCTGCCGCTTGATGTGCATGTATACACCCAGGCGACAGAGCTGGGATTGACCTCCCGCAGACAGAAAGATATAGTCACCGCCTGCGAAATCACTGATTCTCTCCGCGAAATCTGGCCTGATGACCCTTGCAAGGGAGACTTCGCGCTTTTCGGTTATGGAGTCAGCCGCGGATGACGTCCAAGTCAAACCCATAGGAACGAGTTGTAACAATATATAACGATGCCAAGATTGTACATAATTTCAGGATGTAACGGTGCGGGAAAGACAACCGCATCATACACCATGTTGCCCGAGATGCTGAACTGCAGCGAATTTGTGAATTCGGATGAATTTGCGAAGGGACTCTCGCCGTTCCAGCCGGAAAAGGCAGCCATCCAGGCCGGCAGGTATATGATTGCCAAGACCAGATATCTGCTGAAGAAACGGCTCGACTTCGGAATCGAGACAACTCTGGCAACCCGCACTATCCTCAAGACTGTGAAGATGGCACAGGAGGCGGGGTATACAGTGACACTGCTGTATTTCTGGCTCAAATCTCCGGAACTGGCAATCGAGAGAGTGAAGGCAAGGGTGGAGGCTGGAGGACATAATATTCCCGAAGAGACCATCCGAAGAAGATATATTGTCGGCATCGACTATTTCTTCCATGACTACGCACCGATATGCGAAAGATGGATTCTGGCAGACAACTCGCAGATTCCGTTCAGGGTGATCGCTGAAGGTTCAAAACTTGATCTGATCAACATCAAGGACCGCGAGACCTATATAAAGATCCGCAAGATGGCTCAGGAAGCACACAGATATGACGAAGAGAAAGGAAATATCCTTTCATTATAAATAACAGATGAATACGAAACAATACTATCTTGATATATTCAAAGTGTCCGAAGGACAGCTCAAGACCTTGACAGATACGGCTTTGTCAAAGGGCGGAGACTTTGCAGACCTATATTTCGAATACACCACATATTTCAACCTTCTTCTTAAGGACGGCGTCGTGTCATCCGGAGGTTTCCACACTGATTTCGGAGTTGGAATCAGAGTGCTCAAGGGAGAAAAGACAGGTTACGCATATTCCGAAAACACAGATATGCCTGATATGCTGGCGGCGGCAAAAGCAGCCTCTGCCATTGCAGTGGGCACGACTGCATGCAGGGAATATATGCCTGTGGTGGACAAGACATTCGACCTCTATCCTGTGCAGAATAACTGGCGTGACGGCAGCGCAGAAAACTTCCTCCCCTTCCTGAAGGAACTGGAGAAGGAAGTCCTTGCCAAAGACAACAGGATCATCAAGGTCATCGCCAGGATGTCTGATTCTGTCAGCGATGTGATGATGTACAATTCTCTGGGCGAACTGACCTGCGACTCCAGACCTATGGGCAGCGTAACCGTCACAGCAGTGTTCGAGCAGAACGGCAGGACAGAGAACAAGACAGCCTCGCGCAGCTACCGCATGGGAGCGGAACTGATCGGGCCGGCACTGGTCAAGGAACTGGCAGAGGATGTTGTAAAGGGCATTGACGAGAGATTTTCGGCCACCAGACCAAAGGGCGGACAGATGCCGGTGGTGATGGGAGCAGGTGCGTCCGGCATCCTTCTTCACGAGGCCATGGGACATGCATTCGAGGCCGATTTCAACCGTAAGGGCCAGTCGATATTCTCCGGAAAACTTGGACAGCAGGTCTGTCCGAAAGGAGTGAATGTCGTAGACGACGGAACTGTCGCATTCAACAGAGGATCCGGCAACTATGATGATGAGGGTGTTCCGGCACAGAAGACATATATGGTTCGTGACGGCATTCTGGAATCCTACCTCCATGACAGGATCAGTGCAAGCTGGTATGGAGTTGCTCCGACAGGAAACGGACGCCGCGAAAACTTCCGCTATAACCCGATACCTCGAATGAGGGCGACATATATGGAGAGCGGCAACGCCGATCCGCAGGCAATCATTGCGGATGTCAAGCAGGGAATCTATGTGGACGAGTTTTCAAACGGACAGGTGAAGATCGGAGAAGGAGATTTCACATTCTTCGTCAAGAGCGGTCATCTCATCGAAAACGGTCGCCTGACAACCCCTGTCAAGGATATCAATATCATAGGAAACGGCCCTCAAGCCCTTTCAGACATAGTTGCAGTGGGTAACGACCTGAAGATCGACAACGGAACCTGGACCTGCGGAAAGGAGCAGAGCGTGCCGGTGTCGTGCGGAATGCCGACCGTGCTTGTCAGCAACCTTGTTGTCGGCGGCGAATAATGTGCCTTTGCCCCAAACCTTCATCTAAGTAACAAATTTGAGTCATTAAAGAATGATTAACAACAACGAAATAAATATTGCCAAGTTTTGCATCGAGTCGGCATTGAGACAGGGAGCGTCTGCAGCAAGGGCCTCACTGGGCAAGACCATCATCGACAGCTATATGATGCTGAACGGAGAGCTGGACAAGGTGACCCATTCCGCAGACAGATCCATATACCTATATATATATGCTGACGGACGATATGGAAACTTTTCAACCAACCGTCTTGACGTGGAGGAACTTGAGGATTTCATCGGCAAGGCCATTTCAATGGTCAGGATGCTGGGAGAGGATGTCTGCAGAACGCTCCCGGAGGCTTCCCGCACAGCTTCAGATGCAAAGACCGGCCGCGAACTGGACCTTTATGACGAGAGCTTTGAGCATAGCAGTTCGGAGCTCAGGATGGAAAGGGCCGGTGAATTGACACAGTTCAGCAGTTTGAAGACGGAGTCAGATACTCAGGGGTTCATCACATCGCCAGAATGGGGACACTCTTTCCATCTGATTTCAGAAGAGTGTGAATACACCGAATCATTTGAAGATAACTATGTGTGTGATTCACAGGGATTTGAAGGAAGGCACACCGAGACTTCGTTCAGCACTTTCTGCGAAATGACAATCGAGGACACAGAGGGTAGCAAATACAGCGGATTCTGGTGGGAGGCAACTCCGAAATTCAGCGAACTGGATCTGAAGGAATGCAGCAGGAAGGCCTTGGAAAAGGCTGTAAGGCAGATCGGTCCAAAGAACCGACGCGGGGGACGATATAAGATGGTGGTCGACTGCAATGCGGCCTCACGCCTTGTATCCCCTATCTTCACTGCCCTGAACGCTTCATCTATCCAGCAGAAGATGTCCTTCCTGGATGAATCACTTGGCACTCAGGTATTCCCTGAGGGACTCACGATCATGGACCTGGCACGCACAGCCGGAAAGGCAGGATCACGACTTTTCGACACTGAAGGAGTAGCTACTGTTGACTCCCCGATAATTGAAAACGGAGTGGTGAAAAAATATTTCGTGAACACATATATGGCGAACAAGATGGGCATTGCTCCGACTGTGGAGGATATATCGCGTCCTTGTGTGCTGCCATATATGAAGGGAGAAGCATTGTCCGATGCAGAAAAAAGCATATCTTTGAAGGATATTTTGCAGCACTGTGGCAACGGTATACTTGTGACAGGCTTCAACGGAGGCAACTGCAACCCGGCAACAGGTGATTTCTCGTTTGGTGTGGAGGGTTTCGCATTCAGCAAGGGCAAGGTTACCCATCCGGTGCGCGAAATGCTGATTACCGGCAACTTGATCGAGCTGTGGAACAACCTGATTGCAGCAGGAACCGATGCACGCAGCAGTGCACGCTGGCAGATTCCATCACTTGCTTTTGAAGGAGTTTCGTTTTCAGCGTAGAAATCAGATATTGACAGACAAAAATAAGAAATATGAAGATTACACAGAACTCAGTAGTGGAATTCTGCTACGAACTTGAGGTGGACGGCCAGGTGGTCGATCACACAACAAAGGAAAGACCGTTGGACTATATACATGGCACCGGAAGCCTTCTTCCTAAACTTGAGGAGCACATCGAGGGCATGGAACCGGGCGCGACATTCGACGTGACACTCTCTCCAGAAGACGGATACGGCGAGGTGGATCCAAGCCGCATCATTGATCTTCCTAAGGCAGCATTCGAGATCAATGGCGAAATCCGCGAGGATCTCCTTGTGCCAGGCAACACAATCCCTATGCTCAACAGCATGGGTGCAGTGATCCCGGGTGTTGTACTTGAGGTGAATGAGGACAGCGTGAAGATGGACCTCAACCATCAGATGGCAGGCAAGACTCTCCGCTTCACAGGTGAGATCCTGACAGTACGCGAGGCAACCGAGAAGGAACTCACAGAAGGACTCCATGGTGAGTATGTACACACATGCGGCGGATGCCACGGACACGGCGGTTGCGGTGGCGGATGCCATGGTGGTGACGGAGACTGCGGATGCGGTGATCACGACCACGAGGGCGGATGCTGCGGTGGCCACGACCACGAGGGCGGATGCTGCGGTGGCCACGAAGGTGGTTGCGGCTGTCATTAACAGAATATGAGGACTGCGGTTGTCATACTGAATTGGAACACGGAAGGATTCCTCAGGGAATTCCTTCCGGGACTTATCAGCTCTGTCGGCAAGGTCGATGGGGCTGAAGTTGTTGTTGCGGATAATGCATCGACAGATGGCTCCATGCAGATGATGCAGGAGGAGTTCCCTCAGGTCAGGACAATCGCGTTTGATAAGAACTACGGCTTTACAGGCGGCTATAACAAGGCTTTCGAGGTATTGTACGGAAATGCAGGAAGTCCGAAGTCGGATGCTCCGGAATATTTCCTGCTGATCAATTCAGATATCGAGGTCAATGACGGATGGCTTCAGCCTTTGGTTGACTGGATGGACAATCATCCCGATTGCGGAGCCTGCGCACCTAAGCTGCACAGCTACCAGCAGAAGGATATGTTCGAGTATGCAGGAGCGGCAGGAGGATATCTCGACAGCTTCGGCTACCCTTTCTGCAGAGGACGCGTGCTCAGTCGACTGGAACAGGACGAAGGACAATATGACAGTCCTGCAGACGTACTTTGGGCAACAGGAGCATGCCTTTTGATCAGAAGCAAGGTATATGCAGATCTTGGAGGACTGGACGAGAGATTCTTCGCCCACATGGAGGAAATAGACCTTTGCTGGAGAATGCAGCTGGAAGGATGGAAGGTGACAATAGTGCCGGAATCAACCGTATATCACGTTGGTGGCGGCACATTACCGGCAAGCTCTCCTTTCAAGACATTCCTGAATTTCCGCAATAATCTCCTCATGTTGGAGAACAATCTGGCCAAGACATATGCTCTCCAGCTATATAAGAAAGGATACACAGCAGAACGGGCAGCAAGTAAAGGACTTCGAAGGGCTAATATGAGGATATTTCTGAGAAGGGATCTCGACGGCGCTGCTTGTGTCGGTTATATGCTACGCGGCAAATGGAAGCTTGCAGAGTCAGTGGAGCAGGCAAATGCAGAATATCTGAAACTCAGACAACCGGTAAAGAGTGCAGATATAGTTGTATACCTTGAAAATTTCGGAAGAAAGGCCACAGTCAGAGGTCTATATGGCAGAAGCATTGTCATAAGATCCTTGATTAAGAGAAAGAATATATTCAGTTCCATCAAGGAACAGGATTTCATAAAAGTATAGTGATATGAAAATCGTCATCGCTGGAGCAGGAGAGGTCGGATCTCACCTTGCAAAGATGCTTAGTAACGAGTCGAATGACATCACTGTCATTGACACAGATCAGAAACGTCTTGACGCACTCAGCGCCATTGCGGACATCGTGACAGTGGAGGGAAATCCATCCACAATCCACACTCTTCAGGAGGCAAGGGTGGCTGACGCCGATCTGTTCATTGCAGTGAACCCATCTGATTCTCAGGACGTAAATATCGTCAGCGCAATGCTTGCCAAGAAACTTGGCAGCAAGAAAGTGACTGCCAGAATCAACAATGAGGAATACCTTGCCTATGAGAACAAGTACCTGTTCACAGAGATGGGTATCGATCTTCTTTTCTATCCTGAGAAGATTGCTGCTGGAGAAATTGCGGACCTGTTGAAGAGAACAGCATCAACAGACTCTATGGATTTTGCCCGCGGAAAGCTCCAGATGGCAGTATTCAAACTGGAGGAAGAGTCGTCTCTTCTTGGCATGAACATGCTCGAATTCAGCCAGCTCGCAGCTGAAGAGGGCATGAAGTACAGAGTTGTGGCGATTTCGCGAAACAACCAGACCATCATTCCTAAATCCGACACCAAGTTCAAGTATCATGACCTTGTATTCATCATCTCAAAACGAGAGGGCATGGATATGCTGATGAAATATATCGGAAAGAAGAATGTCGAAGTCAACAGCCTGATGATTCTCGGAGGCAGTCCGATCGGAGAGATGGTGGCAAAGCAGATGGCCAAGGAGCTTGATTCTGTCAAACTCATTGAAGTCAATAAGGAGAAATGCCTTGCACTTTCAGAGAAACTTCCGGGCAATGTGATTGTCGTGAACGGTGACGGACGTAATTCAGACATGCTCATCGAAGAATCCATCAAGGATTTTGATGCATTCGTGGCAGTGACCAACAGTTCCGAAACCAATATCCTTGCCTGTGTTGCAGCAAAGAGTCTTGGTGTTGCCCGCACAATTGCAGAGGTGGAGAACATCGAATATATCCGTCTTGCAGAAAGCATGGGAGTGGACGCAGTGATCAACAAGAAACTCATCACAGCTGGACGAATCTTCAAGTTCACGCTCAGCAACAAGGTACGCTTCATCAAATACATGAGCGGAACAAATGCTGAGATTCTTGAATATATAGTAGCTCCGGACACCAAGATCACCAAGGTGCCGCTCAAGGACATGGGCTTCCCGCACAACGCCATCATCGGAGGTATCATCCGAGGCAACGAAAGTTTCATCGCAGTCGGAGACACCCAGATCCAGGCCTATGACCGAGTGGCGGTCTTCGCACTCCCGGAAGCAGTGAAGGAAGTCGACAAATTCTTTAGATAATATCTCATTTGTATAGGGTAATCTGCGTGTAAAACGAAGGTAGTAGGATACCTAGACTAGAAAAGAGAATGACTAACACTTATTAAATATTATAGAACCACCTTGCATCTTTTCGTATAATTTCTTATCTTGCTAGATAACATCTAAAAATATTGTATTATGAAACGGTTCGCTCATTTTGTTGTAATGGCCAGTGCTATATTACTAATTTCTTGTTCTATTGAAGATTCAATCAAAATAACCAGCAAAGAAATACAAGATGATAGTCCTATATTTTATCATAGTGGTCTACAGATGTATTTGCAGGAATCAAACAAGGAGGTCACCACAAAAAGCTTTTCAAGCAGTGAAAATACAACGCATATAGCTGTAAAGTTTTATCCTAATTCTATTGAGCAACAGATAATGCTAGCAAACAAACCGGATGCTTCAATATCTTATACCCCTTTTGGGTATGAACTCATATCAAGCAATATAAAACAAGATCGAGCATACCCGAATATCCAGAGAAGAATCCTCATAGTATACAATGTGATGGTCCTGTCATTGCTGACAGAATTGAGGGAATTCATACAAACACCGAACTATCATATATCAAAAGGGAGATTTTTTTACCAATAATGTATGCATATTGGCCAATAGAAGAACCTCTACCTGATGACGTTGATTATACAATTATCGATACCGTTTCCCTATCAAACGATATCGGTTCAATTACAATGATGGGGTTCCCATTACGCCTTACTACCTATGATTCATTACTAGGCACAGAAGTACCTTTACGAAATGTAAAGGTTAGAGCTACATTTAATTCATTAAGCATTGATAGATACACTAACACCGACGGTTACATATTAATAAGTCCAAGAGTAGATGGACTTTCTAACAACGATATTAGAAATGGTACTATTACGTTGATTCTAGAAAGCAATAATTGGACAATCACTTCTGGGAATGCGACAACAACACCTATTCATATTCCACTTGGACGCGTTAAATTTTTGTGGTCAATTACTAATCCATCCCAGCGAGACTACTCATTATCGTCAGAAGTTTACGAAATAGAAGCTCATAGAGCCATTGATTATTATTTCAATTCTGAACATTCTCTATCGGAAGGTATAACACCGTATGACTCCGGAACGTTGATACATATAATGCCAGAAGCCGATGATGAGTATTTGGGGCTAGCTTGGCCTGACGATAAAGTAATAGAGCTATATAATAGCGGATATCCACAATCAAAATTTATATCTACACTATTTCATGAACAAGGACATATTCGTCATTATGGTAAAGCAGATTCATTCAGTCAGATAGCATCTATAATCAAGGAATCTTATGCAAGTTTTATTGGATGGGTTATTGGTGAAGAATATTATATTTCAAAAGGATATATAAAACCATCACCCTCATATGAGATCAATCAACAAGGCCGTCATAATTGGAATATTTATTCAGAATTATATAATTACAGTCCACTATTTGTTGATCTTATTGATAACTATAATCAACACACGAAATCTTCCATTTATGTAAATGATTTAATATCAAATACTCCTTTTTCAGTAGTTGAAAATATGGCACTTGAATCGCATAATTTGGTGGAGTGTTTTGATTATTTAGAAAATTATGTAGGTACATATTTTTCTCAAAATGATTTAAATTTAATGAAACAGTATTATGAAGAATAGAAAATTCCATCAGTTCATATTGTTGCTGACAGCATCTATAGCGATTGGCTGTACCAAGCACCAGGAAACAAACAATGATGATGTTTCAGAAAATAAATACGAGATTGCCGAATGGGATAACGTACCGGTAAATCTGGTAAGCAAGGAGAAGTTCTTCATTGAATTGGAAGAGGATGTGATTTTTCCTGACAAGGGAAAATACAAGTTTGACAGTTGTCAGAACGGCCTTATTTCAGGAACAGTGACTGCAGAAGTGACACCGGAAGGTATCATTGAAGGCGGTGAAGTCGAATCCAAGGTACCAAGACGTCTTGCGGTACAAATTAAGCTCGATAAGATACCTTATACTTCTTCCGAGTCAAAGATTTCCTTGGACAGCAATGATGAATCCACAAATATTAACTTCATCGCCCTGGAATGGGATACAGCGACAGCCAATAAGACCACAGCTGATATCATAATTTTCGGAGATATGGATCAGAAGGCAATGATGAGCAATGGAGATATTTCCTGCAACATAACCTTGCTTCTGAAACTAAATGACGGCGAACTGCTCAAATTACATTTTACAGAACTTACTCCAGGTACTCCACCTGGTTCTATGAATTAGATATTTATACAATAAGCCCGGCTTTGATCAAGTTGTCAAAGTCGGGTTTATTGTTACTCCTCATCCGGAACCATGTTTTCGGCATATTTACGCCATTTGTCTATCAGTGCCTGCATGTCGGCAGGAAGCGGTGAATCGAAGCGGACCATCTGCTTTGTGGTCGGATGAACAAATCCAAGGGTCTTTGCGTGAAGGGCCTGACGCGGCAGAAGCGTGAAACAGTTCTGGATGAACTGGCGATACTTCGCATAGATTGTTCCCTTGCGGATCTCTGATCCATCGTAGCGCGAGTCATTGAAGAGAGGATGTCCGATCCAGTTGAAATGGACACGGATCTGGTGGGTTCGTCCTGTCTCAAGACGACACTCGACGACTGTCACATATCCGAAGCGCTCCAGCACCTTGTAGTGGGTCACTGCGTGCTTGCCATAGTCTCCGTCTGGGAACACCTTGAATCGCATGCGGTCGTTAGGATCACGTCCGATATTTCCTATAATAGTTCCTTCGTCCTCCTTGAGATTACCCCAGACGATAGCCACATAACGGCGCTCTATCGAGTGTACAAAGAACTGTTTTGCAAGATTGAGCTGAGCCTCATCATTCTTTGCCACAACCAGAAGTCCTGAGGTATCCTTATCAATACGATGAACCAGAACTCCCATTCTTTCATCCTGAGCATCAGGACCTTGGGAAATTCCCAGATGATGAGCAAGGGCGTTGACCAATGTGCCGCTGAAATGTCCATGACCAGGGTGAACCACCATGCCTGCTTCCTTGTTCAATACCAGCACATCATCATCTTCGTGAACTATATTCAATGGAATGGCCTCAGGAAGAATCTCAAGTCCTCGTCTCTGGTAAGGCATGACAAATGTCACTACATCTCCCGGACGTACAATATAGTTCGCCTTTACTATCTTATCGTTGACACGGATATATTCTGCCTTGATTGCCAGCTGGATACGATGGCGTGATGTATATTCCATGTGAGTGGAAAGGTACTTGTCCACACGCATCGGCACCTGACCGGCGGAGATATCGAAGCGATAGTGCTCGAACATTTCCTGCTGCTCGTCTTCATAAGCAACCTCATCTCCTGCCTGGGCCGAATCAAAATCCTCAATCGGTTCTTCGTCAAATCTGAATGGATTCTCTGTCATCTCTACTCCTCTGTTATCTCTTTTGTATCTTCTGTTACTTCCTCAATCACCGGTATCTTGCTGTGGTCCAATGTCAGATACAGGCTGATCTCTGTTCCCATATTGACAGGAATGCTGTCACATGCCTGCGGCATCTGCATGAATACAACTGCATTGAGACTATCCTCATAATCGGTCACAGTCTCATCGAACAAAAGAGTTCCGATATTGAGGGAATGATCATGGACAGCCTCCACTGCGCTGAGATTTCTAAGACCGGCAAGATAAGGAACGAAGGTCATGTTATCACGTGAGTTAAGACCTACAACGAGATCTATCACAGCCTCGCTCTCAATCATTGTTCCCGGCTCAATCACCTTTCCATCATGCAGCTGTCGAAGAACATTATTCGTGGCCATATCCTGCTCATAGATCAACCTTCCAAGCACAAGTCCACGAGAAAGAATCTCAGCCTTTGCCTGACGTGTCGAATATCCTATCAGATCCGGCATGGTGATCTGTCTTGGATTTACCGCATTGATTGTCAAAGAAATACGCCTTCCACGCTTCACCTTACTGCCTGGAACAGGATTCTGTCTGTACACTGCTCCCCTCTTCATTCGCTTTACGAAGGCAGAGTCTGTGACATCCAGGCGCACACCTGTCTCATCAGCTACGACCTGAGCTTCCTCAAGAGTCATATTTGCAAGATCCGGAACGCTGATTTCCCTGTTGTGCTGAGTCACGACATTAAGAAAAATCATTGAGCCCACTATCAGAACCATCACCACTGCAAGTGCAATGAGAAGGTTCTTCACAATCCAATTACTCACAAATCCACGCAAAAGAGATTTCTTTTCTTTTTTAGCAGTCATCTATTCTATAGTTTAACAAGTTCATATTCGCGGCAGCCGAGTCCTATCTTCTCACCATACTCCACACCAGCTTCCCAGTTGGTATCAGGGTGTACAAGACGGAACTTATCGTCTCCCTTATGATGGTGGTGATGTCCGCATCCGCATCCTTCTCCATGAGCATGGTCCTTGTCTGAAATGGCATTTCCCATAAGGCTTGGTGCCGCCTTCACGAGATCTGCACATGCACAATCAAGGGCAACAGGGTCGAATGAGGCTGCGATACCAAGGTCTGGAACAATGGCAGCATCGTTGTGTCCCCAGCAGTCGCAGTTAGGCGAGACATTCATGATGAAGCTGATATGGAAATGCGGCTTGCCGTTCACTACCGCATAGGCATATTCAGCAATCTTGCTGTTCAGCACCTCAGATGTATCATAATCCTTGATCACAGCAGCAGACTTCTGGCAGACAGCCACACACTGGCCACAGCCTACGCATTTGTCATAATCGATGACAGCCTTACGGTCTACCACCTTCACGGCATCATGACGGCAATACTTCTCACAGATTCTGCAACCGATGCAGTTTGCCTCATCGATGCAAGGCTGAGATGAAGAGTGGAGTTCCAATTTTCCACCTACACTCGCACAGCCCATTCCAAGATTCTTGAGTGCGCCACCAAAACCGCTCTGCTCATGTCCCTTGAAGTGGTTCATGGAAATGATGATGTCCGCATCAGCCACTGCCGCACCGATCTTTGGTGCAGGACAATATTTTCCACCTGCAGGGACCTCTTTGTAATCAGTACCCTTCAGACCGTCAGCAATGATCACATCGGCATGAGCTCCGATTCTGTTGAAACCGTTTTCCATGGCTGCATCCAGATGATCTACAGCATTTGAACGACCACCGGTATAAAGCGTATTGCTGTCAGTGAGGAAAGGCTTGCCTCCAAGCGAACGGATCACATCGACAACTCGCGCAACATAGTTAGGACGTATATAGGCAAGATTGCCAGGCTCACCGAAATGAATCTTGATTGCAGTGAACTTGCCATCAAAATCAATGTCACTGATTCCTGCACGCTTGATAAGTTTCTCAAGCTTTGTCAAAAGATTGTTTCCAGGAACTGTTCTCAGATCCGTAAAGAATACCTTAGATTTTTCCATAATTACAATATAGGTTTACCGTAAAACACAACGTTAAACAAGCCTTGGCCAAAGAGGGCAATTCCAAGGATTGCAATAAGACCTCCCGTTATCCTGCTGATCCAAACGATTGTACGCATCTTGAATACATTCTGGAACTTGCTGATCAGCCAGGACATACAGAACCAATAAGTTATGGATCCTGCGCTCACAGAAAGGATCAGCGGCACAATCTTCCATGTGTGGGGTTCGTCCTTGGCAAGACCGAAGAAGGCAAACAATGCGAACATCACGAATATGGCTCCGGGATTGGTGAAGGCCATTGCGACAGCCTGACCGAAATCCTTGGGCGATGCCGACATAGCCTCCCTCTTACGTTTCTTCTTATATGGGTTGGTCAAGGCCATCGATGCCCCCACGAGAACCAGGATGATTCCACCGGCAAGAAGGATAAAACTTTGATGCTCATCGATAAAACGCTGAGCGAAAGCAAGGGCGAAGATGGCTATGAACGCGTACAAGGTATCCGACACAGTTGCGCCAAGACCAGACACAAAACCCGGCATATGTCCCTTGCTCAATGATTTCTGTATAACAAGAATAGCTATCGGTCCGAGAGGGGCCGATGCACAGATTCCCACGAGGAATCCTTTGAGCATGTCGAGCAATACTTCCATAAGTTCAAAATCAAGCAAAGATAGCAAATTTATTTTTACCTTTGCAGAAGAAATACCATGCATATAATGAAAAGAGAAAACATATTGCTTTGGGGCCTGGTCCTGCTTTCAGCAG
>JAEIGA010010631.1_pt1 | contig 13964 bp, 4 predicted proteins | sample 9270691 | NCBI WGS metagenome assembly JAEIGA01 (sample SAMN17057246, study PRJNA624740) | gut metagenome | biome: biome; isolation source: fecal sample | host: Bos grunniens | place: China: Xizang | collected 2019 | reverse complement strand
GTAATGTTTATACTGCGGAATACACACTTGTAGGTGCAGGTGAGAATGTGCAGGTGGTATGCTCTCCTAACGAAGGATGGAAGGCTTCAGTTGCGCGTAAAGACGCCGTTTCCGGTACAATTACTCTCACTGCTCCGGCCGAGTGGGTTGATGCATCTGTTCTTGTCTTCGCTTATTCAGACGAGCAGATTGCAATGATAGTGATCTCAATCACTCAGGATAAGATAGAGATTGGACAGAACGAATATCCTGCAACCTCTGACGGAGGTTCATTCCAGGTGCCAGTTTCCGCTAACTTCGTTCCTTACGTTTCAACTACAGCCGAGTGGGTGTCTGTGGTGGAGACCAAGGCTATGACCGAGTATAAATATACAGTGAACGTACAGCCTAATGAAACCGAGTCAGAGCGCAGCGCTGCAGTGAACTTCTATAAGGGAGAGGGTGGTGCACTTGTAGCATCCATCGCTATTAAGCAGGAAGGCAAGAAGGCAGCTTCTGTAGAGCCTGTGACTCTTGCTGTTTCTGCAGACCTTTCAGGAAGTATCTGGCAGGAGACATCGGTTGCAGCAATAACCGTTACTTCTGAGGAGGCCCTCAATGAGGCTGGAGACAAGACCCTTGAGGTTGTTTCCGGCAGCGTGACAGTTCTTCCTGTAAGCAGCCTGAAGGTTGATTTCACTCTTGCAAACGGTCAGGCTTTCAGCTATCAGACTGCTCTTCCTGAGAACGGCCAGATTGCTCTCAGCGGTCTTGATGCGCTTGTTGAAGCAGGCTCAGTAGTTCCTGTATATTACAACCTTGCAGGTGCCGAGGGTACTGCACGTGCTAACTGCTACATTGTTCTGGATGGAGGTTATTACAAGTTCCCTGCAGACTTCCTTAACGATGGCACTACTGCCATCGATGCTGTGTCGGCAGACTGGCTCTGGTCTGAGGGCGAGGCTTCGCTTCTGAGCGGCGTATCCCTTGCAGACAAGTATGTGAAGTTCTGTGTAAAGGCTAACACAAAGGGTAATGCAGCTATTGCGACAAAGGCTCAGGCAGGACATATTTCATGGTCATGGCATATCTGGATGCTTCAGGAAGATCCTACAGCAAGTCATCATTATGCAAGAAACGTCCAGAACTATCCTTTGATGAACTATCATCTTGGTGCTACGACTACCGAGGCTACAGTTGACGCATTCGGACTCTATTACCAGTGGGGTCGCAAGGATCCGTTCCCAAGAGCAAACACAATAGGTCATGCAACAGATGCAGCAGCGGAGAATGGACAATTCGGTAATCTGACTCTTGCTCATGTCGAGAATACTGCAGTATTTGAGGGACTCCAGTTTGCAAAGGGTACCGTTTCTGAAGGCTTAACAGACATTCAGTTTGCAATACAGAATCCTACAACCTTCCTGCAGGCAACTACTGATAATGATAAGATCGGAGCAGAGGCTTGGCTTTCTACTTCCGCTCTTGAAGATGTGCGTGATTTGTGGAATAATTCACACGATGGGACCAACCAGGATCTTAATGCGATCAAATCTACAGATAAGACCAATTATGATCCGTGCCCTGCCGGATATATCGTGCCTTCTTCTGCAAGAATGGTATGGCATAACTCAAGTGAGTGGAAGTTTGACAACTGTACATTCAATACACCATATAACAGCAGCTTTATCTTCAAGAATACTACAGACCAGACATCTGCTTATTACCCGTCATGCGGTGTGAGGTCGGATGGAAAGCTTCAGCAGCTTGGTCAGCATGGCAGCCTTTGGGCTTCTTATTCGTTGATCGGCAGCAACCGCTTCCAGGGCCAGATCTGCAGAATAGAGATAACTGCCGCACAGTATGATGAAAATGGAAGTGCTACTTCTGCAATGAAGGTAGGATCTGCTTCCCAGCGCTCGGCTTGGGCCCTTCCGGTACGTTGCTGCAAGATTGTTGACTAACACTTCAAGGGGCTGAGTCTTCAGCCCCTTTTAAATTGCTGATATATGAAGAAATCAGTTATATTATTACTAATGTCCATCTGCCTGCAGGTGATGGCACAGGAGCGCCTGGTTCCTATAATGGAAAGGGTGAATGTGCAGGCTGATACGGCAAGGATATCTCAAGTCGTAGACGGGGAGTGGGTGTGCGTGGGAGTTGCACGTGAACACGCCATTTCTTATGACAATTCTCTTCTTTATAAAGGAAAACCTTCGTATAGGTTCGAACTCAAGGAGGACGATAACACACTCGCAGGCTACTCGAAAGGTTCCACCAAAGGTCGTGCGGAGATGTCTTACTGCTATGCTGTTGCTTCCGACTATGAGGGAGTGTCATCGGATGATTATCGGAAACAGCAGATTCTCAAGACTGTTTATCATGAAGGTAAGGGAATATGTGAGCAGGGATCTGCATATACGTACAGATTCGCTGTTTACGTGCCTTCCGACCTTTCATCTGAAGTGACGACAATTTTTGCGCAGTGGCATGGTATGCCTTCCAGAACTTTAGTGCAGACTCCTGATGGTGAGATAAAGACCCTGACAGTGGATGAATTCGTTGCACTTTCCGATACGGTGATGTTTAAGAAGAATGTCGGCCATGTGAAAGTTCCTGTAATGGATAAGAAGGGCAATCATAAAAGGAATAAGGACGGAGAACTTCAGTATAAGGCAGGGGATCCGAACGGATGGCTTGTGGAGCAGGGAGGGTATCCGCCTCTAGCATTCGGCTTTTCTGACGGACAGTTCTATATAAAGGCTAATTCCGACCGACGTTGGCTTACGGACAAGGATGACCGTTGCAATGCATCTCCGAAACGCCACGAGGTGCTGGTGCCTGTCACATCGGAGTATAAGGCTTCGACAATAGCCTATAAGATGCCTTTCGAAGAATTTCCTAAGGATTGCTGGGTCGAGTTTACAGTTGAGATAGACTGGACGGTTTATGGTCGGGAAAAGGAGACTATTCTCAAGCCAGGGCGCCTTGATGTGGTAATGCAGCCGGAAAAAGGAAGATCCGAGCATATCGTGGATAATGCTCGGATCCTCATAGGACGTAATGATGATTACGGATATTATTTTAAGTTCGGCATCTACAGAGTAGGAGACAGCACTGTCCCGGTTTCATATAATCTTGCCGGATACTCCCAGACTAAACGTTCCTTTTGACATACTCCGTAGGCAGGCATCCCATATATTTCTTGAAGCATGTCGCGAAATATGAAGGTGTGTTGAATCCTACCATGTCGCTGATTTCCGAGATACTGTAGCGGCCGTCCTTGAGCAGCCTGCATGCTTCCTTGAAGCGTATCTTGCGAATGAAATCCAGAGCCGATTCTCCTGTGAGAGCCTTGAGTTTGATGTGCAGGTTGGATCGGCTCATATTCATTGCCTGAGCGAACTCTTCTGTTGAGAATTCAGTGTTATCCATATTCTGCTCCACAATGCTTATGGCCTTGTTGAGAAGTTGCTCGTCAAGGATGTTGAAACTGATTTTTTCCGGTGCGATGTCCATTGATTTGGTAGCCTTGTCCTGCAGCCTGTGGTAGGTCCTGAGGATGTTGCGGATCTTGGTCACGAGGATTGCCATGGAGAATGGCTTGGCAATATAGTCGTCAGCACCTGTCTTAAGGGCTTCCAACTGGTCCTTGCTGTCAGTTTTTGCCGACACCATAATTACCGGTATGTGACTTGTGTTTATGTTTTGCTTTATCTGCGCACACAACTTGAGACCGTCCATTACAGGCATCATCATATCCGTTATGACGATGTCCGGTTCATTCTCCTTGAGCATCTGCAGAGCTTCTTCTCCGTTCTTGGCAAGCATGATGTCAAACATGCTCTGGAGGCCGTTCTTCATGTAGTTGCGGATGTCTTCATTGTCTTCCGCAATCAGAAGCCTGCCCCTCTTCTTGTTGTCGGTCTCTGCAGTTTCTTCGTCAGTCGCGTCTGCATCAGCGATATACATATCCGGTGTATTGCTTGTGTGAATTTCATAGTTGTTTGAATTCCCGAGCTCTTCAGAAGAATATGCGCTAAGCTGTAACGGCAGGAGAATGGTGAATGCGGATCCGTTTCCCTCTTCACTTACCAGACGTATCTGACCATGATGCAGCTCCACAAGTCTCTGCACGAGAGACAGGCCTATTCCGCTTCCGATGTGTTCATTATCCACTTGATAGAATCTCTCGAATATCCTGTCCTGTTTGCCTGCCGGGATGCCCGTGCCAGTGTCTGATACCTCTAATACCAAGTTATTGTCCTGCTGCGTTGCCCTGACAGATATTTCTCCGCTTTCCGTGTATTTAAATGCATTGGAAAGCAGGTTGTTAAGGATTATTTCAAGGTATTGACCGTCTGTATAGAGAGTTTTTCCTTCAAGGTCTGAAATCAGCGAATATTTGATTTTCTTGCTTTGTGCAAGCTTTTCGTAGTATGCCCAGTTTTCCTTTATTATCTTATGGACATTTTCTGGTCGTACGTTAAGTTTGAACACTCCAAGTTCGGCTCTTCTGTAGTCCATAAGCTGGTTTACAAGGTGCAGGAGTCTTTTCGCATTCCTTTCCAGATACTTCAGCTGCTTCCTCATCCATGTGTCCGAACTCTTTGCTATCATCTCCTGCAGAGGGTTGATTATGAGAGTAAGCGGAGTTCGCATCTCGTGTGAAATATTTATGAAGAATTTCATCTTCATCTGGTGGATGTCCTCCTGGTGAGCCTTTTCCTGCTTCTCGAGCTCCATCCTGCTTTCGCGCTCCTTCCGCTTTATAATAACCATGTATGCTCCTGTGATGAGCAGGATCAGAAGTGCGGCAAATATTGCGTTCGCTACAGGTGTCCTATACCATATCGGCTTGATCCGTATGTTCAGTTCGGTAGGAGAGTCGTTCCATTTGCCGTCGTTGTTGGCAGCCTTTATCAGGAAGCGATAACGTCCGTGCGGAAGGTTTGAATAGGACACTGAATATGCCCCGGTTTCATACCATTCCTTGTCGAATCCCTCCAGCATGTATCGGAAGGTATTGTGATGGCCGGCGAGATAATTGGGAACGGAGAACTCAATGGCAAAAGAGTTCTGATTGTGCTTCAAAGTGATTTCTTTCGTGGTCTCTATGCTTTCAGTCAGGACTCCTTCTCCGGGTGTCATAATCTTATTGAAAAGCATGAACGATGTCAGCACAGGCTGAGGCATGTAAGGGTTATCCTCCATTGTCTCTGGGGTGAATCGGGTGATTCCGTTCACTCCTCCGAACAACATCTCTCCGTTGCTTCTGCGGCAATGTGAATATGTATTGAACTGATTGCTCTGCAGTCCGTCTGCCATTGTGTAATTCCTGAATATCCCTGAAAAAGGATTGAAGCAGCTGAGACCTCTGTCCGTGCTTATCCAAAGGCGGCCGTAGGAGTCCTCTTCTATGCCATGGATGATGTCGCTCGGCAGTCCGTCTGCTGATGTGTAATGCAGCACCTGACCTTCGCGGTCGTCGTAGCAATACAGGCCCTGGCGGCTTCCTATCCATATCAGTCGTGTTGCATTCTCATATATGCACTGGATGAAGGCTTTGTTCAGGGTCTCGTCAGAGATGGGCAGTGTGTGAGGTTTCAGTCCCTTTTCCGTATTCTGAAGGCATATAAGCCCTTTGTCTCCTCCTACCCACAGCCTGTCCCGGGAATCCTTCAGAAGGGAACGTACGCTGAGCTGTCTGATGGAATTGCCGTTGATGTCGCTGTTTATGTCCTGATATTCATGTGTTCTTATGTCGAATGACTTCAACCCTGTCAGTGTGCCTATCCAAAGCGTATTGTCATCTGCAGGCGTGACCGCATATACATCCATAGGCACGTTGGAAGTACCGTTTTCCCTGCAGTGATGTACAGTTCCGGTACGTTTGTTTATGACACTCATGCCTCCGGACTGGGCTCCTACAAACACGAGCCCTCTCCTGTCATCGATGTGTATTGCCTTGATGTCGTTGGACTTGTTTCCGTCCACCTCGGATGCTCTCATGCTGAAGTAGCGGAACCTGCCCTTGGACGCATCGTAATGGTTCATACCTCCGCTGTTGGTTCCTATCCACAGGGAATTGTCGCTGTCTTCCGCAATGCAGCTTATCACGTTGTCGTTAAGCGAATTGCCATTGGGCTGTCTCTGAATGTTGGTGAATCGGTTCTTTAGCGGATGCCAGTAGTTGATGCCCCCGAACCATGTTCCGAGCCACATTCCTCCCTGGTGATCCCTGCTGATGCATCTCACCGAAGGGTGAGACAGACTGCCATATATAAACGGGTCGCTCTGCAACTGGATGAAACGTCCGTCTTCAAGTATATTGAGCCCGTTTACAGTTCCTACCCATAGCCTTCCGTAGAGGTCCTTGCATAATGTGCGTACATGATCTGCGTTTATGCCATCCATGCTGTTTTCCGAGTACCGGAAATTCCTGCTGTGGCCTGTGCGGTGGTTGTAGAGATAGAGGCCTTCTCCCTCCGTGGCTATCCAAAGACGCTCGTTGTCCTCCGATATCATGCACTGTATGGCGCGGCCCGCCTTGAACGCGGATATCCTTTTAAGTTCTCCCGCAGCTGTGGAATAGCAGAACAATCCTTCATTTGATGTCCCTATCCATATATGGTCTCCTCCCCGGTACAGTATTGTCGCTCCGAATTTCTCTGACTGATAAGGAGCCCCGTTGTCGCTCCATGCCCATTTGCTCCTGTCGAAGAACCTCAGGCTTCCTCCGGCCGCAATGAGCATCGTACCGTCTTCCGACACCTCTGCTATCCCGGTCACTGTCATCTCTCCCGTCGAGACGTTGCGGAAGCAGTCCATCTTCCTGTCATATAAGGCGAATCCTTTGGCCGTGCCTACCCAAAGGTCTCCACGGCTGTCGAGATAGACCTTTCTTATGATATTGTCATGGATTGATGTCGTGTCGGCGGGGTCGTGGCGATAGACCTTGAAGCGGTAGCCGTCATACCGGTTGAGACCGTCCAAGGTGGCGAACCACATATGGCCGGTGCTGTCCTGGCAGGATGATACCACGGTGCCCTGTGACAGTCCGTCGTTTACATAGAAATGTGTGAATGATATCTTGGTGTCTGTGCTTTGTCCGGCTGTGTCGGCGTTTAGATTTGTGCAGACGCCGACAGTCAGCATGATAGACAAAATTGCGGTTAGTTTATTTCTGGTTTTCATATTTGTCCAACTGTATTCGCAAATTTAATCAAATCTTTTGGACAAATGATGTATTTGTACAAATTTAATGGTTATTTGTAATCCTTTGGCAAAACCCCGAACTGCTTCTTGAAGATTGATGAGAAATAGGAGGGTTTGTTGATCCCCACCATGTATGATACTTCATTGATGCGGTATTTGCCTGTAGATAGCAGTTCTGCGGCCTTGGCAAGTCTGATCCGCCTGATGAATTCTATCGGAGAGAGACCGGTAAGAGCCTTTATCTTCCTCTGAAAACTTGATCGGCTGATGCGAAGTTCCGCAGCGACGCTTTCTACTGGAATTTCCGGTTCCTGAATATGATTCTGGATGTATTCGCAGACAAAATTGAGCCATTCTTTGTCTTTAAGCGTAGTTGTCCCATTGGCCTTTATCTTCAACGGGTCGTTCATGATGGCTTTGCGCAGGGTCTCCCTTCGGCTTATGATGTTGCTGACTGTCGCAAGCAGGTGCGAGGTGGAGAACGGTTTGGCTATATATGCGTCCGCCCCATATTCCATACCCTTTATGCGGGTCTCCAAAGAATTCTCCACTGTCAGCATGATGACAGGAAGGTGGCATAGCATTTCATCCGCCCTGATATTCTGCAAGAGCTCGAAACCATCCATGACAGGCATCGATATGTCACTGATTACGATATCTATATCGTTGTTCGATAAGATTTTAAGGGCTTCGGAGCCGTTGGCGGCCTTTAGAATGGAATATTTGCTGTCGAATATGCTTGAGATGAATTCGAGCATGTCTGCCGTATCTTCGACAATGAGTATCTTGGCTACGCCTTCTTCATCCGACGAGACTGTATCCTGCGGTTTGATGACCTGCGGCAGGTATGGTATTTCTACCCTCATGCAGCATCCTTCCTTAAAACTGTTATCTACATATATCTTTCCGGAATGTTTCTGTACCAGCATCTTTACAAGGGGCAGGCCAAGACCGACCCCTGATATTCTGCTGTTTGAAGAAGAACCGGTCTGGTAGAATGTGTCGAAGATGTGCCCCTGATCCTTCTCGCTGATTCCTGCGCCGTCGTCTTTTACCTCAACCACCAGATATTTCTGGCTGTTGATTTCCTCAAGTGCGAGCCTGACATGAATCCAGGACTTTGCATGCTTGACGGCATTGGTCATCAGGTTGCTTATTATTTTTGTGAAAGCTTCAGGGTCCATGATGCAGAGACATTTATCTTCAGGGAGTTTCAACTCGATGGAGATTCCACCCATGGATTTGCCGTCAAACCGGTTCACTACGTTCGCTGTCAGATCGGCAGGAGCGCATGCCACCATGTTGAGGTTGAATCCGTCGCTGCTTACTTTCTTGAAATCCAGCAACTGGTTCACAAGGTTGAGCAGCCTGTCGGTATTTTTCTGCACCAGCTCGATGTTGCGCTTCTTTTCCGGATCATCCTCATTCCTGCTGATTATTTCAAGAGGTGCGCTGATCAGTGTGACAGGCGTCTTGATCTCATGCGCTACATATGTGAAGAAATTGATTCTTGCTTCATATGCTTCCTGCTCCTGGACAGCCTTCATCTGATTGAACCTTATCCTGGATTTCTCTGCATATCGTCTCCGGATGTATAAGATGGCAAGAATCAGCAGGATTGCTGAAGTTAGAATATATATGCTCTTGGCAACGAAACTCAACATCAGAGGAGGCAGATTGCGTATCTCCAGAGTTGTCTCATTATTGCTCCAATATCCGTCGGCGGTCCTTGCCTTGACTCTTATCGTGTGCTTTCCATACGGGAAATTAACCAGTGTGACAGATGGTTCTTTTGTAACGGTCCAGTCTGATGCATCATCGATCAGGTAAGCATATTCGGTCTTGTCCGGAGCAATATAACTCAGGCATTCGAAATCCAGCGTAAAGGATGAAACGTTTCGTGGGAGACTTATTTCGCCTGTGTCTGAGTAGCGTGGAGAACATATCTCCTTCCCTTTACCTGTATTGTACACTATTCTTGCAGTAACAGTCGGCGAGGTAGGGCAGTCGTGCAGGCTGACCGGGTTGATGGTGTTAAATCCGGTCACTCCGCCGAAGTAAAGTTTTCCGAGCGAGGATTTCATCATTGCACCTATGTTGAACTGGTTGCTCTGCAGGCCGTCTTCATGAGTCAGGTGCCTGTCTATTTCACCATCAGGGCTGCATATCCATAGCCCGTTGTTTGATGAAAGCCACATTTTGCCTGAAGGGTCGCTGAGTATGCCGTAAACGATAGATAGGTCAGCTTGCGTATCCGAGTTTTTCAATATCAGCCTTTCAAAGGTTTCCGTTTCATAAATGAATCTGCATATTCCTCCACCTTCCGTGCATATCCACAGGTTGTCCCTGTCGTCGATGTACAGGCTCAGAGTCTTGTTATGTGAAAGAGATTCCGGATTGTCGGCGTCATGCACATAGTGACTCCACTTTTGCGTTTTCCGGTCATATCTGTAAATACCGTCATAGTATCCGGCAAACCAGATGTTGTCCCGCTTGTCTTCAAGAATGTCATAAATGAATACTCCTGACAGCTCGTCCAGTTTGCTGATCCTGCATGAATTCGGGTTGTAGATGCAGCACCCGAGGTCGGTTCCTATGAAAATCTTGCCTTCGTGACTTCTCTGCAGGGAAAAGATGTTGTCGCTGAGCATGCCGGGGGTGTTGGAACGGGTGAGTCGTGTGCTCTTTCCCGTGTTTCTGTCATACTTGATGAGCCCCTTGGAATATGTGCCTATATACAGGTCGTCGCCCTCAATGCAGAGTGCGTGGAAGTTCCCCGTACGGGTGTCTGTGGGCGGTTTTCTGAATGTTCTGCTTATTGGATCGAATAAGCTTAGGCCTCCGTTTTCAGATGTAATATAGATGTTTCCGTGCTCGTCCTCGCAGAAAGAGCTGATGGCGGAACCGGCAAGACCTTCTCCTGTATTGTTGCTGGTATAGCATTCGATTTGTCTGGCTTTGGGCGAAAGATAATATGCTCCCTGAAAGAATGTTCCGATCCAGATTCCTCCTTCGCTGTCTTTCGCACCTGTGTAAATATTGTCATTGGGCTGGGAAGTGGACAGATTTACCTGTGTCATGAGGTAGCTGCGGGTGTTGTATTGGAACAGCCCCACGTTGGAGCATATCCACATCAGGTCTGAGGTGTCGCTCAAGATGCCTCTGATGCGCATGCTGTCGGTCAGACTGTTGCCGTTTCTTGCATGTATGCGATGCAGGATATTGCTGCTCTTGTCTAAAGATGCCAGACCGTGGCTCCATGTCCCTACCCAAAGTGTTTCTTCCGGACCTTCTGAAATATAGGAAATCTGAATGTCCCTTTTGCCTCCAAATGTGGCGGCGTTTACTTTTGCCTTTGTGAAGTTCTGCGCGGATGGATTGAATCTGGCTATTTCCTTGTCTGTGCCCACCCAGATCACATCGTTGATATCGCGGAATATGTATCTGACATTGTCGGAGGTAAGGCTGCTGTTGGAAGACTGCCAGATTGTGAAGCTGTCGGAAGTTTCGTCATAGATATATATTCCGGCATCTGTTCCGATCCACAGATTGCCGCTGGCGTCATAGACTAAAGAATAACACAGGTTGGGGGTCTTTGTGCTGTGTCCTGCCAGTTCAAGAATCTTGAAAGTTTCTGTATCCGGATTGAAGAGCAGCATTTGAGAACTTTGTGTTGCGGCCCATATTTTATTCCCGTCCTTATGCTGGAGAATGGTGAGGATATTGAGAGCTGTGATGCCGTCCTTGCCGATCGGGTAGTAGGAGCATCCATAAGACTTGAATGAGTTGCCGTTGAAAGAATTCAGTCCATCAGATGTGGCGAACCAGATATATCCTTTGTTGTCTTGGATTATGCTTTTGATGGAGTTTGCGGACAGGCCTGAAGTCACATCGTACTTCCTGAAATATTGTGCATGTGCATATGTATGGATGTGGCAGATTGCCGCAATGAGGATGATTGCTCGAATTAGTGGTTTCATGAGGAACAAAAATATCAAATATTTACGAATATAGCATAAAAATCAGACGATATTCGGAGGGGTGTGCCGAAATCCTAATTTAAGGTTAATTTGACCATTCTGAGGTATTGTTCTTTGGAATCAATTCGTAAATTTGCATCATCAGACTATGTATGGAATTATGAGAAAGAAAATCCTTTATTTTGCCGCATTCCTTGCTCTTGCGGCTTCGTGTGCAGAGCCTCAGAAAGAGACGATGGATCAGCTGATTAACCGAGTTTTTACAGTGGCGGCAGAACAGGTCAGATTAATGTCGTCATCCCTAACTGAAGACCAGACTCCAAAGACTTTTGAAGAGGGTGAATTTGTGACAGCTCCTTATGAATGGTGGTGCTCTGGATTCTTTCCGGGCGTGCTTTGGTATGTCTATGAATATAACGGCGATGAGCAGATAAAGGCGCTGGCTGTTAAGGAGACCGCAAAGGTTGAGCCGGTGAAGTTCATCACTGACCACCACGATGTCGGTTTTATGATAAACTGCAGTTATGGTCATCAGTATCGTCTGACCGGTGATGAGCATGCTCTTGAGGTTCTCCGTACGGCAGCTCAGTCGCTCACCGGTGCTTTTACCGAAGAAGTTGGCTGCATCAAGAGCTGGCCTTTTGTAAAGAAAGGCTTCTCGTGGGTGTATCCGGTAATCATTGATAACATGATGAACCTCGAACTTCTTATGTTTATCGGAAATATGGATAATAACGAGTGGCTGCGTCATGTGGCTATATCTCATGCCGATGTTACCATGAAGAATCACTTCCGCGAGGATTACACTACATGTCATCTGGTGGATTATGTGCCTGGTACAGGTGAGGTTAATAAAAAAATAACTGTTCAGGGACTTGCGGATTCAAGTGCGTGGGCACGTGGACAGGCTTGGGCTCTATACGGATATACGATGATGTATCAGCAGACCGGGGACAAGAAATATCTCCATCTGGCACAAAATGTCGGTGATATGATTGAAAAACACCTTCCTGAGGATGGTATACCATATTGGGATTTTAACGACCCTAAGATACCTGACACTTACAGGGATGCTTCTGCGGGTGCAGTTATGGCTTCTGCCTATATCGCCCTTGATGCGGTTGCAGACAACGGCAAGGACTATCTTTCAATTGCTGAGAAACAGCTTCGTACTCTTGCTTCTGATGAATATCTTGCCAAGCCAGGCGAAATCGGAGGCTTTATCTTGAAGCATTCGGTGGGCAATCTTCCTGAAGGGGCAGAGATTGATGTTCCGCTTACATACGCTGATTATTATTTTGTCGAGGCATTGATGCGCTATCGCAACGTAAAATAGGCTATAACCACTGACTATGACTTTTAACCGCCTAAAATATTTTGTCTCTATCCTGCTTTCAGTCTGCTGCTCGTGTGTGCAGACTGAAAATCTGCTTGTGGAATCTCACGAGGGGGGGGCAGATATTATTCTGACTTCTGATTCTTCAGAAACAAAGACTGAATGGAATGGGGCAACCCTCATATGGTCGAAAGGCGACTGTATGAGCATGGCTTATACTCTGGATGGGAAATGGTCTTCTGACCTATATCCCTCGGCACCGCTTGGGCAGACAGCCGCAAAAGCGGTGTTTTCTGTAATGACCGATCTTGCGGCCGGTACTGAGGGCGCAATGTCTTTCTATGGAGTATATCCGTCTGCTGCTGTAATGACATCTTCCGCAGCCATACCTATGGTAGATGCGGCTGTGCCTGCTCTTCAGGTGCCATCGGCCGGGACTTTTGATCCGTCAGCCGACATACTCACGGCGCGAAGCTATAAGAGCTATCAGGCGCTTCCCGATGAGCCGGTGCATATGATGTGGGAAAGGGCGGTTGCACATGCAGAGATAACGTTGAAGTCCCTTTCTATTCCGAGTGATGAGACCCTGCAATATGTTACCTTGAAAGCCTCAGATCCTATCGCGGGCGCTTTACGGCTTGACCTTTCGTCAGGTTCCTCGTCTGTTATTGCGGATCAATCCGATGCTTCTCTCTTAAGCAAGACTCTTGCTCTGGATGTATCTGGCCTGACATTGACTGACGGCAGTCTCAATGTCTGGGCAGTGCTTATCCCTGCGACTATCACGAGTCTTGAAGTCGAACTCATGACTTCTAAGGCACTCTATAGACGCACATTGTCTGATTGTCAGATGACATTCAAGAAAAATGTGCGTAATATGCTGTCTATAAACATGTCTTCTGCAGATCGTGCCCTCAAGGATGATGCTGCAGCACTTGTGCGTAGCGGGCATCCTCGTCTTTTTATTAATGAAAGCGACATACCGACTCTCAAGGCAAACGCTGCCGGCATCTATAGCGGAGTCTACAACGACATGAAGAAGAGGGTGGATAATCTTATGAATGCCGGCATTGAATTCCTGGACCCTCTCGCAGCATCGGGTGAATACAACAAGAATCATGAGGTCGCTTTCCGTGCGGCTGAGGCAGCTGCCATCTGGCTGATAAGTGAGGATGAGACATATCTGAACCATGCCAAGACTATCCTGAAGGAAATCACGGAGTATTATCAGTTACGTGTTGAAAATAATCTCAATATCGCTTGGTACGTGTTCTCGCAGATAAGTGCACTATGTGCATATGACTGGATCTATAATGACCTGACCCCTGCGGAACGAGAGGAATACGGTGTACCGCTCTATAATGTGATGCACGAGATAGCATGGCATGGCAAAGGTTACCGGGAGAGCAGGTACAGAGAGAATACATCTGCACCGACAACTGGATGTTATG
>JAEIGA010010630.1_pt1 | contig 13964 bp, 12 predicted proteins | sample 9270691 | NCBI WGS metagenome assembly JAEIGA01 (sample SAMN17057246, study PRJNA624740) | gut metagenome | biome: biome; isolation source: fecal sample | host: Bos grunniens | place: China: Xizang | collected 2019 | reverse complement strand
CGCTGGCTGGCGGACGAGCCATTTGGCCGACGCATTCGCCGAAACGATGCCGACTATCTGACCCTGACCCGGAACGAGATTAATCGGGCCAACGCATCCGGATATAAACCGCATCACGAATATTCACAACTGTTGCATGCCGTTCGTACTATGCCAGCGCAAACAGTGACAGACCTGCGAAATCGGGCACTGGTTGCGCTGGTAATACTGACCAGCCCACGTGTAAGCGAACTGTGCAACTTTCGAATTGATACGATTATGCAGGAGCCGTTGGTTGGTGTATACTTTCTGGACATAAACCCACGCAAAATCAAGAATGTAAAGTTCTGTCGTGCACGCGAGGCAACCTTGCTTAGCGTCCCAGACCTGCGGCAATTTGTTCTGGATTGGCGGGACATGCTGGTCAACGAATACGGTTTTGATAAATCAGACCCACTTTTTCCCAAGATTGCAACCAATCCGTTCCAAACGAACATCTTTGAACGCATTGTAAAGCCCCAGCCAATATCCGTATGCACCGCCAATCAGATATTTAACGGCGCATGTGTGGCAAATGGACTGGCACCGCTAAGCATCCACAGTGTCCGTCGCACCCGTGCCAGACACATTGAAAACATAACGCACGACGACCGCATAGTTGCCCTGCAACAAGACTTTGGCCACAGCAGTATCGGCACCACCCGATGCAATTACGGCAACATCACCCCATCCCGCCAACGCGAACTAATCGCCGGGATTAAGGTTGAGTGAATCGCATATACTTCTCTTGCCATACGACTAATCAAGCAAACTCAAAAGATACTTGTTTTATATCTTTTGCATATTTCTGCGCAAGTTTCTTGTCTGAATACTCCCAAAGATATCCGCCTGCTTGATTTCTATGCCCCCTGCATACCATACCTATGTTTGCAGGGTTTATATTCATTTGTCTTCCAGCATCTGATATGGATTTAAACGTTTTTATTATGTGGCCCGTTTTAAGATTTATCATGTTTACCGCAACACTTTTTGCTAGATCGCTGCGTTCCTTGCCACATATAGGGCATCCTGTTGGGATTTTTTTGCTCGTTCTATGACTGATTGTTGACTGATACTCATAAGCACATTTTGGACATACCCACCATACTTTATGATCAGAACCACAACTAAACATACTTGGTTGCAAATTGCCATTTTTAGTTGGATGCCATTCCATTGCGATATCTGGCCGAACAGAAACAAGAGAGTTGCATATCTCCGATTTTTTATATTCTAATATTTTAAATCTGTCTCTTTTTAAATTTATTAAATTATCTGGTATTGGTTTATACAAATTTAAAAGCATTAACAATTGTCTTAAGGCAAATTCCAGATTCTTATGCTCGTACAGATTTTTCATACCAACTATACGATCTGCAACATCTTCGCCCGACTCCGGCATTTGTTCTCGCATTCTAATCAGAGTTATACCATGTTCTTTACATATTTGATATTTTCGCTTTTCTCTTTCTATTTTATTTTGCTTATGCCAAGCTTCGCCATCATATTCAATCGCATATTTGATTGAAGGAATATAAACATCCAATTCAAACTTGCCCAGAAAATCAGACTTATACCTGCTTATCGCATCTGGATATAACTGGTTTACATAAAAGAATACCGCTTGCTCTGCAAAAGACGTCTGTCTTCCAGAATAACATATCGGACAGCCTGTGCCATTCGGCGCTGTTCTGTGACCTATCGTCGCTTGATATTCATGTCCCAATGGACATTGCCACCAAACCTTTTTGCTTGCACCACCAGCAAAATTCTCTGGTAACAAATCGCCATTTTTGGTTGGGTGCCACTCTTTGGCTATATGAGGGAATTTCGTTTTAAAATCGTTTATTCCTGGCACAACAACACCACCAGAACAACATGGACACCCCCGTTTTAACAACGCACGATTAGATACTTTCGCTTTCCATTCATAACCACATCTTGAACATTTCCACCAAGCATATTTGTTAGAAGCGTACGATGTATATCTTGGATTTGCGGCATTTTTGGTCATATCCCATTCTTTTAAAAGTTCTGGTCTCGTGGAAGCCAGGTCTTTTATTCCTTTTTTACACTGTGGACACATTATTTGTTTTTTTATCTGGCTTTTTATTGTTGCCTCCCACTCATGATTACAGTCAGGACACCTCCACCAAACTTTGTTACGCGAGTACTTACTTACTATTTCAGGTTTTAATAATTTATTTTTAGAAAAATCCCAGTATTTAAGACGGTTTTGATGTGTCTCTACCAAATTAGACGAAATGTGTTTTTTTAATAAATATCTACATTTTGGGCAATCTTGTTTGCCAATAGCCCTATGATGAATAGCTGTTTGCCATTCATGGTCGCATTTGGAACATTTCCACCAGGCTTTCTTATTTGAACCCGGTGTCAATTTATTTGGATCTAAATCAGCATTAGCATCCCAGTCCCATTCAGACATGAGTTCTGTATTTTCAATAATGTATGATTTAGGCTTCATATGACCATTATAGATAATATGTCCAAATAATCAATTAAAGAACAAACACTTATATCGCTAGTTTTTCATTCCCCATCTGGGACATCTGTGCCGGACACATCTGTTATATCATCAAATGGGATTTTGGTTTTGACTATGGTGATGTATCGGTATTCGGGGTCTATGCGGGTGACCAGGCCTGTTATGGTGTCATAGGCATCGGTCCGGTAAAATCGCACCGTTATCATCATGCCTTTTTTAACCAGCGCAAGTTTCCGGGACAGTCGTTCTGCGGCATCGCCAATCAATTCCCGTCGGGGTTCAACCACCCGATTTTTCGCCAGCACCATCGCATAGTATCCACGCAGGGCTGCGAACGGCATAAACTGTTTTGCACGTGCGGTATTATCAGCCATTGTGTCCCCCAACCAAAGTATTACGTTTGCGACCGGTGGACTTCTCGTGATAATTTATGCCACGCAGGACGGCGTTCTTGCCAAACTTGCCCTTGATATCCAGCAGTGCGTGTTGCAGTTTGCTTTCGCGTTCGTCCGCCCTTGTGTCCGCAAATAAATCCAGCTGCAGATAAACCGTATCCGCATCAACCAGATTCCCCAACCCCACTGTCAATTTATGTATCGGCATGCGTTTGTCGGTTGTTTCTCGATATAGGCGCACAAAGTCCGCCACCAATGTCTTGTAAGACGATGTGTGCGCTGGCAATTTACGACTGCCTCCACTTGCCCGCCGCACATCACGTGAATACCCCACAGCCAGTGATATTTCATCCGCCACCAGATTCTTTTCCACCAATTCCAAGACCAGGTTGTCCACCATTTCCTGCATCACAATCATCGCGTCGTCAAAGTTATAATCTTCGAACAGAATCTGGCCGTTGGACAGGGAATGGGATTTCGCCTGATAATTGTGAATGTCGGCAATCGTACATGGCTCGATACCATTTGCATGGTCAATCAGGTATTCCGCATTTGTGCCAAACTCACGATACAGGGTTTCGGCCGGCAACTGCATCACCCCATACAGGTCATAAACACCGTACTTTTCCAGTCGCCGTGCAATGCCCGCCCCGATGTTCCAGATGTCTGTTATCGGCCGATGGTGCCACAGGTGCTGGCGGAACGATTCCGCATCCAGGTAGCCGATATGGTCAGGGACTTTCTTGGCCGTGATATCCAGCGCAACCTTAGCCAAAAACAAGTTCGTGCCAATGCCGGCGGTGGCGCATATGCTCGTCTCGGCCCGTACCGCATCCATCAGCATTATAGCCATTTCTTTGGGCGACCGTTTATACATTTTCAAGTAAGGCGTGATATCGATAAAGCATTCGTCAATGGAATATACGTGGATGTCTTCGGGCGAAATATAGCGCAGGTAAATCCCGTAAATCTGGGCGGACACCTCCATATACTTTTTCATTCGGGGCATGGCAGTGATGTATTCGACGTTTTTGGGGATTTCAAAGACCCGGCATCGGTTGCGAATCCCCAGCGCCTTCATCGCCGGCGTTATCGCCAGACAGACCGAACCCCGACCCCGTGACGGGTCCGCCACCACCAGGTTTGTTGTAAATGGGTCCAGGCCACGGTCAACAGCTTCGACCGAGGCAAAGAAACTCTTTAAATCAATGCAAAGATAAAACCTTTCCGCCATTCCAAGAATCAGTATAAACCGAATTCACCAGATGTCAAAAAGGATTGTATGGATAAAGAAACCCGCCCACATGGGGCGGATAACTAGTTATTATGAACCACTACATCTAATTGCTCTGCCTGGCTTATTGGCTCATACCGGGATAGATTTTCATCAAAAAACTTTTCGTCCACGGATAGCTCTTCTGCACTTTTACTGCGTGCCAATGTGCGTTTTTTTGCCAATTCAATATCACAGTTAACCTGATGCCACAGGGATTTTGCCCCCAGTTTTTGGATTCTTTGCATAACATATTTTCTGTCATCTGCAGACCAAGAACCTGCGTCATATATGACATCTTGTCCGTTTTTAATGGTCAATGCAATCTGTTCCCAGATACACTCGTCAACCTTGTTTGCCTTTTCCATAAAGTCATCGCCAACATCCGTACCAAATAATTCAATCATCACGTCATCTGGTGTAAATCTGCGTGCACCAGTTTCCTGTTCTATTTGTTTTGCAACAGTAGTTTTGCCAAAACCTATATACCCACACATCAAATGAATTGTAGACATTGAAACCCCTTTTGTACGAACTATTTTATTGACTTTTGTCATAATATTTATAAAATATTTCTTGAATAAAGACAAGGAGTATTACATGCAAATCATTAAAATGGACAAAAGCATTCAGGATTTGAACAAAATCGAAGCTTCTTTCTGCAACTGTTCTAAACCAAATGTTGTATCTCAGATGGATGCATGTATCTTGCAACAGAAGTTGGCACGCGCTTATTCACGTCCAGCTGCATAGTTGGCACTGAGGCTTTGTAATGTTATCAAAATTTACGCATAAAATAAAAATTGCGCATGGTCGTTATGCTGTTTTTAACAACATAATTTTCAAACCCGTCACCTTGAACACAGATGAAGTAAATCGTTTATATGCGGGTGATTTGGCTTGTTTTTCTGCAGAAGAAATTGATTACTTATACCAGGCAGGCATTTTAGTTGACAATGAGCAACAGGATGAAAACGCCAAACAGATTTTAATAGACAGTGTAAACGAACAAATCGGCGAGAAAGTAAACCTGCTTTATATCATCCCAACCAACACCTGTAACCTGGCGTGTAAGTATTGTTTTATAGGCAAGCTAAACCATCAATGTCCCCAGGTTATGACAAGGGAAACCATTGATAATACTCTGAGCAAGTTTTTTGAACATCTGAAAAACATCAACGCACCCAAGGGCAGTCTTTTGTTTTATGGGGGCGAGCCAACACTAAATTTTCCGTTAATAAAATATACTATTTTAAAAACTGAACAAGAATCAGAAATCCCAATTGAATTTGCGATTGTTACAAACGGAACCGCTTTGACGGATGAGGTTATAGACTTCTTTGCTGAACATAAAATGAACATTGGAATATCGCTGGATGGCCCAAAGCACATAACTGATGAAAACAGAATATTCTTTGAATCTGGTGCCAGCGTGTATGATACCGTGATTCCAAAAATCAAAAAACTGCAGGAACGCAAGATCAATTTCGGTCTGTCTGTTACTATTTCAGACACAACATTAGATGACGACACATTTCTGCCATGGGTAAAAAGTCTGGGCATTGAAGCTGTTAATTATAATTTGATGCAATTTCATAACAAGGATGCCGATTGGAAAACATATATCCCCAAGGCAACAAAACTGTTGTTTGAATCGTACGATTTCTTGGCAGACACGCCAACAAAAGATAACAGATTGGCAAGAAAGATAATCGCATTCCACAGCCCATCATTCTGCTATAGTGATTGTGCGGCATCTGGCGGGCAACAATTGGTCGTTCGACCAAATGGCGACCTGAGTGTTTGTCATGGCTATTGGAATACCCCCAAGGAAATTTGCGGAAACATAAACAAAGACTCTTTTGAAACAATATTTAAAAACAAGTTTTATAAAGACTGGGCAAAAAACCTTACGATAAACAAGGAAAAATGCTGGAAGTGCCCTGCCTTTTATATTTGTGGCGGCGGATGCCCATTAGAAGCCGAGGTTTTGTTTGGAAACAAACATAAATTGGACCGTCCATACTGTATGTATGTTAAACAGGTGCTAAAAGAGCTGTTGAAACGCAATGCTAAGTCTAGCGAAGCTTCGCATGATAAGAATTAAATATTTTCTTCAGTTGAGCGCAACTGTACCTGGTTGCAATCGCCCCACCTAGCTTGGTCACCAAATTTTTCCCCCGTTCAAAATCACGGACAACATGCTTACAATTATGGGAATCACTGCTTAAAATCAATGGAATTCCCCTTTGAATACAACCTGAAACTATCTTGTTAGACGGCAACTGCTCGCCAACCAAGGACTCATAAAATCCAGACATATTAACTTCTACAATTTTATTATTGACCTTAGCCACATCCAGGACATTTTCAATTTCGGGGATAAAATATTGTTCTGTTTGCGCCCCTGACACTTTATAGACATCCAGATGCCCCAGTATTTCAAACAGATCAGATTGTGCCAAAGAATAAACCTGCCTCCAGTAAACACTGTGTTCTTTTAATAATGATGGCAAGTCTGTATCAAATTTATTTTTCATTGCTAATTTGTCTTCATAGCAACTGAACGGATGAACAGAGCCTATAAAATAATCAAATTGATATTTTTGTTTTAATTCCGCACATAATTTCCATTCATCATCTGTTATAGGCACGTCCACCTCAGCCCCTAACAGGACATGTACATTAGATTGATTTCCAATTTTTCTAACATGCTGAACATATTTTTCTAAATCTTTTTGACCCATTGTACCCGGCTTCCCAGGATGTAAACACAAATGATCAGAAATCCCAACATATTTTACACCCGACCGAACTGCAGCACAAACAACATCTTCAACAGAACTCTCGCCGTCACTAAAACTAGAATGGTTATGCAAACTAAAGTCCTGAAAATACCCATTCATGACAAACACCTATTTTTGATTTGCAAGCATACCGTTCTTTATTACGTACTGTGCAGTTAATGGCAACGCATTAACAAATGCCTTTTCATGAGATATTAACACAAATGCCCCAGGATACTGCTTTAAAACATCCAGAATATAATTTTTTGTATCCAAATCCACATTGTTACTTATTTCGTCCAACACTAATAACTTAGGCGGTCTGGCCGCAATTTGAGCCAGCGACAAACGCGCTTTTTCACCACCTGACAATGTATTGACCTTGGAAAAAACCTCTTCATTTTTTCTGAATAAAAAGCTGTTCAAGTGTTTACGAATTTCTTGGTCTGTCACAAAGACATTTGTATCTTTTATCGTCTGAAATACCGTACTGTTAATATCCAGATTCGCATAATGCTGGTCAACATATCCGATTTCGTTGCTTTTTGGCAGATGCCAGTCGCCATCATATATGATACCTGGACTCTGCATCAATGCACGCACAAATGTGGTCTTACCTGACCCATTGTTACCATTAATCGCAACTTTATCTTTTGGCCCCATAGAAAAATATATATTGGACACTACTGGCGCACCAACCGCATATCCACACGAACCAAACGACACAGAAACCAGAGTCGAAGACGAAGAAACATATGCACTGTCCAGAACAAAATTTGGTTGCAGGTTTTCGGGCAATCTGTTTTGCGAAATATTATTCTGAACTGTTTCTAACTGCTCGCGCAGTCGTGCTATTTTCGCCCCAGATTTCAATTGATTTTTATCTGCCTTGCCATCAAACGCCATTTTATTTTTATCTTTAATAACGCGTTTTTTATCCATACGTTGTTGTTCTTTTTGTTTTTCAACCTTGATTTGTTTTTTCTGTTTCTTTAATTCATTTAATGTATGCTGACGAACGCCAAACAAAATATCCTGTTCTGCAATATAATCATCATAGTCACCAGAAAACACGGTTATTTTACCGTCTTTTATATGCCACAGTTTTTCAACAGCACCCGTTAAAACATCCAAATCATGCGACACGATTATTAATGTCCCTGTATAACTATCTAACTTTCGCAACAAGGAATATTTTATATTTTGATCTAAATGGTTTGTAGGCTCATCCAAGATTAAAACATCAGGATTACATGCCAAAGCTTCTGAAAAAGCCTTGTTAAATCGTTCGCCACCACTTAAATTATCGTGTTCTAGCACCGTTTGTGGAACATAACCAATATTCAACCCATCTAACCCACTGATGCGTCCGGTTGTTCCGTCCATCTCGCCCAGCAACATTTTTACCAAAGATGATTTGCCCGTCCCATTGCGACCAATAATAGCAATCCTGTCACCCGGTAAAATCTGGGTAGAAAAACCGTTAAAACAAACCTTGTGCGGAAATTCAAGAGATAAATTAACAATACTAATAGGTCTATGTGCCATAAAAACACCCCCATAAATTATCTATAAAAACAAACTAGCATAAAAGTTAAAAAAATCAATATATTATTGTAAGCTTTGTGACACAATTAAGTCTGCAGGTAATTGTGGGTGGGATGGCAGGTCGTGGACTGGCACCCAGTGCATATCATCGTGGACGCGCAGTTGGATTTCGCCGGTGTAGGATTTGATTTCATACGCGTGCAGTTCGATTACCTTGCCAGAATCCGTGGTATGCTTTGCAATGGTAATCAGGTCGCCGATTTGTGCATATATCCCCAATTCTTCGGCCAGTTCCCGGTGCAAGCATGTTGGGCCGTCTTCGCCGTCTTCAAACTTACCGCCGGGGTATTCCCATTCACCCGCCAACGGCTGGTCAACCGCCCGTCGCATCAACAAGACTTTGTCCCCACGCTTAAAAATTGCAGCAGTTACTTTCATTTGTTTCCTTAGGCCTTGGTATAAAACGTTGTGCGGCCATTGCCGTGTTTTTACACGATTTTACACGATTTTACACGAAAAGGAACAAATTTCTATCATAACAGAAACTTTTGGAATAATTCCGAAAATTTCTATCGGGCCAGAACCCCTAGACTTTTTGCACATTTTTCAACCCACTTTTTGACATTTTTGCACATTTTTCGACCCACTTTCGGCTTTTATGACAAAAATTTCTGTCATAATAGAAATTTTCTGCAGTTTTACATAAAATTTCTATTAAGGTAGAAAACTGCATCTTCCTGACCCACCCAGCACAAGAATACACCAAACGGTTTGAAACCCTGTGGCAGACATATCGATACAAATAAGTTATTGAAGTTGGAAAAAAGTCCTTATCAATAATGAGTTCATGGTATATAATAGATATAAAATTATTACCATAGGAAGGGATTATGCTAAACAAAGATAAACTGGCCACATTATTATCTGAATACAAAGCTGATTTTTCAGCACGTTGGAAAAATGAAAATTATAAATGGGTTGCAATCAAGACTTTTCAAGATAATTGGAATATAGATGCAAAAAACTTTTATGAAATGTTGAAGGCCAGTCTGAGCAAAACCGGAAATTTGTTGGCAAGTGCCGGGTTCTTTCCCGCCAAAATGATACTGTTGTTCGCCGAAAAAAATCCTGAACAGGTTCGCAAAATGTTCAGAAATCTGTTTGATGAATCACTTGAACTGACACAGCGTATAGAGGGTTTTAAGAAGACATCTGATAAATTGTTAGAAAAACACAAGCAAAACAACAATTTTGCAAACCATTATCAAACAGAAAATACAATCAGCACATATCTGTGGTTACACAATCCGGATAAATATTACATATATAAATTCAGCGAATATAAGGGTGTTGTGCAGGCATTGGATGCCCAATACGATGTAAAAAAGGGACAACAAGATAATATCACATCTTGTTTTGCACTGTATAACGAGGTTAGTAAAACAATTAAGCAAGATACAGAACTGGCCGAATTGGTACAAAAACATATCGAAGCAAATCATTATAAGGATAGGAAACTAAAGGTAACAACTGTCGATTTTTGTTTCTTTGTTTCACGCAAAAAGGATACAGGAGAGCCTATGGCAAAAACAAACAATCCATCAAGTCAAATAAACTACTGGTGGTTAAGTGCAAATCCAAAAATCTGGAACTTTTCAAACATTACAGTTGGGGCAGAACAGTTTTATACTCTGTTGAACGAAAACGGAAACCCAAGACGTATTCCGCAGAATTTCCGTGACGCCCAGGCCGGCGATATCGTAATTGGATATGAAGCAAGCCCAAACAAAAAGATTATGGCGTTATGTAAAGTTACAAGAAAAGATAAAGACAACCTGTATTTTTCCAAGATAAAAGATCTGGAAACACCAATAGAATACCAAGACCTAAAATCAATGCCAGAATTGGCAAATCTGGAATTTTTTAGAAGTTTACATGGCAGTTTGTTTAAGGTCACGGCCGAAGAATATAACATCATTATGGATTTGATAGATGAAGCCAACGCAAAACCAAATTTATTGAATGCGGCGGTTGCTTTGACCAAATATACAAAACAAGACTTCTTGAACGAAGTATTTATGACAGAAGCAAAATATGACGAAATCGCAGAACTGTTAAAAGTAAAGAAAAATATTATTTTACAGGGTGCACCTGGAGTTGGAAAAACATTCGCCGCAGAACGGCTTGCGTATTCTTTGATAGGCAAAAAAGATGAGTCACGTGTAAAATTCATACAATTCCATCAAAACTATTCATATGAAGATTTCGTTATTGGCTATAAACCGGCCGGGGATGGTTTTGAGCTGAATCGGGGTATATTTTATGACTTTTGTATCAAAGCACTCAACGATCCAGACAATGACTATTTCTTTGTAATTGATGAAATCAATCGTGGGAATATGAGTAAAATTTTCGGCGAATTACTGATGATGATTGAATCAGATTATCGTGGTAAACCTGTTCAATTGGCTTATGCAAAAGATACATTTATTGTGCCAAAAAACCTGTATATTATTGGTATGATGAATACTGCAGACCGCAGTTTGGCAATGATAGATTACGCACTGAGACGCAGATTCAGCTTTGTTAAGATGGAACCAGGATTTGAAACAGCAGGCTTTAAGAAGCATCTGAAGAAGAACCCTATCTTCAATGACTTAGCCAAGAAAATCATTGAATTAAACGAAAAGATTGCAAATGATTCTGCATTGGGACAAGGATTCTGTATTGGCCATAGTTATTTGTGCAATCCGGAATCTAGCATCAAATCTATTGTTAAATACGATTTAATCCCATTAATTGAGGAATACTGGTTTGATAATGTATCTGTGCAAAAACAACATATTGCTACCCTGGAAGAGCTTATTAAATGATAATCGACAAGGGAATCCGTATCAAAAATATTTATTACATGCTCAGTTATGCTTTTGAATTTATAAAGCATACTGGGTATGCAGATATGGCCACCGAAGATTTTGACAATATACATGATTTGTTTGCCGCTATTTTGGCCCAAGGGGTTACATACCAGCTAAAACGTGGGTTATACAAAGAATATATCCATAAAAAAGATGATTTAACAACCATTCGCGGGAAGATAAATATTCAAGAAACTATTCGTAATAAAATCTTGAAACGCCAACAGATAAACTGCGAATTTGATGAATTGTCAGAAAATAATATCTATAATCAGGTTGTTAAGTCGGCCGCATCATTATTGTTGCGTAACGACAATGTTAACGACAGGCACAAATCACGTCTGAAACAATCCTTGTTATTTTTATCAAATGTTGATGACATTGACTTAAAAAACGTTAAATGGGGTTCGATAACATTTCATAGAAACAATCAAAATTACAGAATCTTGATAAATATATGTAATTTATTGGCACGGGGTCTGTTGCAAACAACAGATACAGGGCATTCAAAATTAGCTACGTTCATCGACGAACAAAGCATGTGCCGTTTGTATGAAAAGTTCATATTAGAATATTACAGACAGGAACACAGTAATATTATCAAATCGGAAGCGCTGCAAATTCCGTGGGTTCTGGATGATGACAACAGAAACCTGCTTCCGATTATGCAGACAGACATTACACTGACAAAAAAAGACAAAAACAAGCAAGACGTATTGATTATTGATGCAAAATATTATCGCAGGGCTTTATCAAACAATAATCACTCTGACAAATTAACATTACATTCCGGCAACTTATACCAAATATTTACTTATGTAAAAAATAAGGAAGCGGAATTATTGCGAAATAAAACTCCCCACAAGGTATCAGGGATGTTGCTTTATGCAAAGACTGACGAACAAATAGCCCCAAACGATACTTATCAAATGAGCGGCAATCAAATAAGCGTATCAAATTTGGACCTGTCCAAGGACTTTTCCGAAATCCGGGCTCAGCTGGATAATATACTAGCCAAGCATTTTAACGCCTGATATCTCGTAAAGCAAAAATATACTGGATTCAGGCGGTGATATTTTCTATTATCAAATCAAAGGAAAGGAATACGTGATTGCTATACCCGCCAGATTGCCGGATTATGTTGATTGCAAACCTGTCTTGAAATGGGCTGGTGGCAAGGGTCAGTTATTGGACCAAATCGAACCTAAATTGCCATTAAAACTGAAAATGGGTGGCATCAAACGCTATATTGAACCTTTTGTTGGTGGCGGTGCCGTGTTCTTTGACATCTATAATAAATACCAAATCCAAGAAGCGTATTTGTTCGATATCAATCCTGAATTGGTTATTCTTTACAATGTTATCAAGCATAATGTTGAAGAATTGATTGTCGAACTGACTAAATTGCAGACTGAATATCGGTTAACCGAGAATCAAAAAGAATACTATTACGCACGTCGTGATGAATATAATGAATTCGACAAAGACATTGATGCGAATGTCTATCGTACCGGTTTTGTTCGCCGTGCGGCATTGACGATATTCTTGAACCGGACTTGCTTTAATGGCCTGTTCCGTGTGAACAGCAAGAATAAGTTCAATGTTCCAATGGGCAAATATACAAACCCACGTATATTGGATGAAGAAAACCTGCGTAATGTGTCTGATGCTTTGCAGATTGCAACAATTATTCAGGGCGACTTTGGCGATACATCAAAGTATGTGACGGATGACACCTTTATCTATTACGACCCACCATATCGCCCAATTCGTGAGACTTCATCATTTAATTCATATGCGGTTGGTGACTTTGATGACAATGAACAAATCAGATTAAAAAATGTTTTTGATGTCTGTCATCAAATGGGTGCTTTGCAGATGTTAAGCAATTCCGACCCAACAAACTATGTTGATGACCCGTTTTTTGACGACCTGTACCAAGATTATAAGATAAATCGCATTATGGCCAAGCGACTGATAAATTCCAAGGCGGACGGTCGTGATGCAATTCGGGAACTTTTGATTACAAATTATGAATAAGAAACAGTATCGACTTTATTGTGAAGATTGCCTGAAAAAGTTAGCCGAAATCCCCGAAAACACTTTTGACATGATTTTTGCGGACCCACCATACATGCTGTCCAACGGTGGTATCACCTGCCAGAATGGTTGTGTTGTTTCTGTGAACAAAGGCGATTGGGATAAATCGCATGGTCTTAGTGAAGATTTTGAGTTTCATAAAAAGTGGCTGTGTGCCTGTCATCGTGTCTTAAAGCCAAATGGAACATTGTGGGTCAGTGGTACACATCACAGCATTTATTCATGCGGCTATGCGATGCAGTTGCTGGGTTTTCATATCTTGAACGACATTACTTGGTTTAAGCCAAATGCCAGCCCGAATATGTCTTGTCGCTATTTTACAGCCAGTCATGAAACATTGCTGTGGGCCAGAAAGAACAAGAAATCTAAGCATACTTTCAACTATGAAGCGATGAAGAACGGCGATTTCCCAAAAGACTT
>JAEIGA010010629.1_pt1 | contig 13965 bp, 8 predicted proteins | sample 9270691 | NCBI WGS metagenome assembly JAEIGA01 (sample SAMN17057246, study PRJNA624740) | gut metagenome | biome: biome; isolation source: fecal sample | host: Bos grunniens | place: China: Xizang | collected 2019 | reverse complement strand
TTCTTCGGCTAATGTTTTTTCGTGAATTAGTTTATTTTCCGTTTCTTTTATCGACTCGGAATAAGGGAAGTTTGTTGTGTACATCATATTAAAATCGACACAGGAAAACCCATGTTCTTTTAATTTTTGGTATCTTTTTTCACCCCAACGACGATGACTGTCTAAACCGATTCCGATTTTCATTTTTTTACCACCTCAAGCGAATTTTAATGTATCAATAGGGAATTGTCAAGGCAATGTGGAAAATTTTAATAAAAATGGAAAAACTTTAAGTCGAAAAGACAAAAAAGTGCACTTGCAGATAAATCTTGTTCATTGAGCAAAAAGAAAAAATCTATTATAATTAACTAAATATATGAAAATTGGCCATTTATGTCCATAATTTTTGTATCTTTTTATCAAATTGCAGAAAAGAGGAATGGATTTGAAAAGAATTGTATCTTTTGTGTTGGCTTTGATTATTTTAGTTATCTCAGCCGAAGTTTGCTTTGCTGATGTGAAAGATAACGCTCAGTTGTCGAATCAAGCTACCGATGATTACAGCGTATATCTAAAAGAGTGCCGTGATTATAATAGCGGCGTTGGCACAGTTTCTTCCGATATTACAAAAGTAATCGCAAAAGCAGGCGCTTCTACAAAAATTGTTTCAAATTTCGAAGGAAAGAACACGGTACTTAAATGGAATAATGGTAAAGGCAGTGTTACGTTTACATTTAATGTTGCTAAAACCGGTCTTTACAACATTGCGCTTGAGTACTGGATGCTTGAAACCAGTACAGAAGCGGTTGATTTAAGTCTTTTGATTGACGGCAAGGAACCGTTTAAAGGTGTATCCAATATTTCACTTCCACGTCTCTTTGCTGATGACGGAGATGTTCGTTCGGATGGTATCGGCAATCAGTTTGCACCTGAGCAAAAAGAAATTTTTGCTTGGCAAGAAAAACGCCTTACCGATTCTGAAGGTCTTAATGCAAAACCGTATTTATTTGCATTAACTAAAGGTGAACATACAGTTACAATATATAATTGTACTTCGGCTATGGCTATTTCTTCTATTAAACTTTGTGCTGAGGAAAAAATTCCTTCTTATAAAGAAGTTTTAAAATCATACGAAGAAAAGGGCTATAAAAAATACAATGGTAATCAAATTGATATTCAAGGCGAAAAGGCATATTTAAAATCTGCATACAACCTTCTTTCACAATCTGATGCTACCAGTGCAAACGTTACTCCTTACGATGCTCAGGTTGCCAAGGTAAATTATATCGGCGGTAACAACTGGAGCGGAGCAGGGGATACAATAAGTTGGAAGGTTTCTGTACCGCAGGATGGTCTTTATGCTATAACCTTTGCTTATCAGCAAAGTTACATAGTTAACGGTAGTTCTTATCGTGTTTTGCGAGTTGACGGCGAAATACCTTTTGCGGAAGCCGCAGAAATAGATTTTAACTATTGCAATTCTTGGAAGCTTAATCAGTTCGGTGATAAATCAGGCGAACCGTATCTTATCTACCTTGAAAAAGGCGAAAGAGTAATTTCCTTAGAAGTCAATCTTGGTTGTCTTTCTAATTTTGCAATTGAACTTAAAAATCAAATATATGAACTTGGCGCAGTTTATCGTGAAATTGTTATGGTAACGGGCGAAACACCTGACGCTAATCGAGATTATGCTTTGTTTACCCAAATTCCGGATTTGGAAAAGCGCCTTACCGATTCTTATAATAAGTTGAATGCTCTTATAAAGGAAGCGGATTCTTTAAGCGAAAAAGGAAGTTCGGGCAATACTACTACTTTGAAAAACATGGTAGCAGTAATTAAAAGAATGCTTGATTATAAGTATCAAGCACAAATATATAAATCCAGCTTTTATGATAATTATTCCAGTATAAGCGCATGGCTTTATGAAATAATTAGTATGCCACTTGATATTGATGCTATCTATATTACCGATCCTGAACAAAAAGCACAGCACTTGGGTGCAGGATTTTGGGAAGGAATATCATTTGGATTTAAGAGATTTTTGTCTTCTATGATATCTGATTATAATAGCATTTCCGGTGATGTTGGTGATGATGGAATTTCACTTTGGGTGAACTGGGGACGTGACCAAGTTCAAGTACTTAATTATCTTGCTCAAAGCGACTTTACTACTAAAACCGGTATTAGTGTTGATATAAAAATGACTAATGCAACACTTATCCAAGGTATACTTTCGGGTAATGGACCTGACTGTTATTTACATATGTCAAGAACCGAACCGGTTAATCTTGCTATGCGTGGCGGTCTTCATGATTTGACACAGTTTGATGATTTCGAGGAAGTTTCATCTCGTTTTATGAAAACAGCGACTGTTCCTTATACATATAAAGACGGCGTTTATGCCTTGCCCGATACTCAAACATTCTCGGTAATGTACTACCGTAAGGATATTTTAGATGAGTTGGGTCTTGAGGTTCCTAAAACTTGGGATGATTTTATTGCGGCATCCGCTGTAATAATGAGAAACAACATGCAGGTTGGTTTACCGTATACTCAAATTACCGATATGAGTCAGGTTAATCTTGGTTTAGGTGCTTTGAATATTTATCCAACCCTTCTAATGCAAAAAGGCGTAAGTCTTTATGACAAAAAATTAGAAAGTGTTGAAATGACATCTGAAGAAGCGGTTAATGTTTTCAGTATGTGGACTGATTTTTATAATAAGTACAGTTTCCCAAAAACTTATGATTTCTATAATCGCTTCCGTACAGGTTTAATGCCATTGGCAATTCAATCTTGCACACAATACAACACCATAAGTGCTGCGGCTTCAGAAATACGTGGACTTTGGGGTGTTGAAATGATACCCGGATTTGAGGATAAAAACGGTAATATCAATCGTTCACAAGCCGGTGCAGGAACAGGTTGTGCAATTTTGAAAAGCACAGATAATAAAGAAAAGGCATGGGAATTCTTAAAATGGTGGACATCAGATGAAGTTCAGTTGAAGTATTCACAAAACATTGAAGCCATTTTAGGTATCACAGGCCGAAATATGACATCTAACGTTAAAGCACTTTCAGGTCTTGCATGGAACGACGGCGATTTTGAAATTTTGCAAAAACAATGGGCTGCGGTTAATGAAATGCCGGAAGTTCCGGGCGGATACTACATTCCACGTGTGGTTGACCAAGCATTTTGGAATGTAATAGGTAACAGCAAGGGAATTGAAGAAATGTTACTTAAATGGGATAAAGTAGCAGACAATGAAATTGCTGAAAAACGTTCACAGTATAATTAAGAGAGGAGAATTGCTATGAAATTAAAACGCTTAAAACTCGGCAATAATAGTGACTTGGCTACTGGTATGCTGATGTTGGCTCCATTCTTGATTTTGTTCTTTGTGTTTACAATTCTTCCGATATTGTCATCTGTTGTATTAAGTTTTACAACTTATGATATGATTTCGGCTCCTAAATTTAACGGCATTGCAAACTATATTAAAATGTTTTCTGCCGATGATATGTTTCCAAAGGTATTGCGAAATACATTAGTATTGGCTGTTGTTACAGGACCTATAGGATACATACTTTCGTTTATTTTGGCATGGATGATAAATGAGCTTAATCGTGGAATGAGAACATTGCTTTCTTTCCTTTTCTATGCTCCGGCTCTTTCTACAAACGTGTACTTTATATGGCAAGTTCTATTTAGCGGTGACAGTTACGGTTATATAAACAGTGCATTACTTTCTTTAGGATTTATTTCCGAACCAATTCAGTGGTTTAAGGACCCAAGTTATGTAACTGTAATTGTAATTATTGTACAGTTATGGATGAGTATGGGTATATCCTTCCTTGCTAATATTTCGGGTCTTCAAAATGTTAACCCCGAAATGTATGAAGCGGGATGTATTGACGGTATTAGAAATAGATGGGCAGAGTTATGGTATATTACAATGCCTTCTATGAAATCAATACTTTTATTCGGTGCTGTAATGCAAATACAAAGTTCGTTCTCAATCGGTGCGGTTGTAACTGCTCTTGCAGGTTTCCCAAGTGTTAACTATTCAGTTGATACTTTGGTAACAATGCTTATGGACGTTGGTACAAGCCGTTATGAAATGGGTTATGCAGCTGCTCTATCGGTATTCTTGTTTGCCTTGATGGCAATCGCCCGTGTAGTTATAGGCAAGTTGCTCGACGCAGTTGGTAAGTAGTGGAGGATTAATATGAAAAATAATAAGCCACAATATAGACGATATACAAGAACAAGCTGGGGCAATTTCTGTTATTTCTTCTTCCTTATCCTCTTTGGTTTGTTTTCGGTTCTACCTATAATATATACAATATGTACTTCATTGAAGCCCTTGGAGGAAATTTTGATATTCCCACCTCGCTTCTTTGTAACAAGACCAACCTTAGAGAATTATGCGGCATTGCCCAAGCTTTTATCTAATTTAAGAGTTCCGCTTTCAAGATATCTTTTCAACAGTGTTTTTGTAAGCGTTATAACAACAATTTTGCATATTTTTATTGCTTCAATGGCGGCATTCGTTTTGGCAAAACTCAAATTCAAGGGTAGTAAAGTATTGTTTATGATTATTCAATTTGCATTGCTTTACAACACTTATACATTGGCAATTCCACAATATGTAATATTTTCAAAATTAAATATGATTGATACATATTTGGTGTATATTTTGCCTTATTTGCCGGCAACTTTGGGTGTTTTCCTTATGAAGCAATTCATTGATAGCAGTATACCTGATGCATTGCTTGAGGCCGGGCGAATTGACGGTGCAGGATTCTTTAGAATTTATCGACAAATTGCTTTTCCGATTATGAAACCGGCATGGCTGACTCTTACATTATTTGCTTTTAGAGATTTGTGGTCTATGCAACCACAGGGTACTATCTTTAGTGAAGAATTAAAAATGCTACCAAACGTTATGAGTACCATCGCTTCGGGCGGTATTGCTCGTTCGGGTAGCGCAATGGCGGCGACGGTTATACTTCTTATACCACCTGTTGTTGTATATATGTGTACGCAGGGTAGCGTAATGCAAACAATGGGAAGCGCCGGTATTAAAGAATAATGGCAAATAATTCAAAGGGGGCATAACTGTGAAAAAAATCATAATGCTTTTTTTGGTTTCTTTAATCTTGGCTTGTTCAGTTTTTCCTGTAGTTTCTTCTGCTGCTGAAACTGTACCATATAATACATATGCATATTGGGAAAAAGATGAAGAGCGAGAAGCAGTTAATATCAAAACAGTGTATGAAACTGTTGATAAAATCAACGGTAACACATTAGGAGTTGGCAGTTTAGCCGCTCCTGCAGATATTGATTGTGACCAAAAAGGAAACCTATATATACTTGACAGTGATAACAGCAGAATTTTAGTTGTGAATAGTGATTTAAAACTTGTCAAGGAAATTAAAGATATTAAATATAAGGGTGAAACTATCTCCTTTAGTGGTGCCAAGGGTATCTACCTTAAAAAAGACGGTAAAATTTTTATTGCCGATACTAATGGACAAAGGGTTTTAGTTTTAAATGCTAACGGTACGTTAAACAGAATAATTGGTTTGCCGGACGCTTCGGTTATTCCTGAAGATTTTAACTATGCACCAATTAAAGTTTTGACCGATTCAAGAGATTATATATATGTGTTAAGCAGCGGTTCGTATTACGGTGCGTTAGTGTACTCCAATAAAGGCGAGTTTTTGGGCTTTTACGGTGCTAATACTGTAAAGGCATCTGTGCTCGACGTTTTTGGAAAACTTTGGGACCGTTTAACACAAACTGAGGCAAAACGTGCAAGCGGTATACAAAAATTGCCATATCAGTTTATAAGTATGGATATTGATGACAGTAATTTCATCTATACTTTAACCGGTCTTACAGATAGTATCTGGGATGTTGGTACAGGACAAATCAGACGTCTTAATCCTGCAGGTAATAATATTTTGAAGGATAAAAACGGCAACAGTTCAGACACGCTGAATTTTGCTGATGAATCAGATTTCAAGGACGATGACGAACATCCTGTTATGACTAACTTTAATAAGTTATGTGTTGATTTAGATGGTTTTATATATGCAGTAGATATAACTTACGGTCACGTGTTTGTTTATGACAATATGTGTAATTCCTTTGCAGTATTTGGCGGCGGCTTCGGTGAAGGTACTCAAATAGGTACTTTTGTAAGACCCGAATCTGTAGCAGTTTACGGCGATAAGTTATACGTTTTAGACTCACTTGATTTAAGCGTTACAGTTTTCGAGATTACTGAGTATGGAAAACTTTATAAACAAGCACAAACCCTTACTCTCGACGGTAAGTATACGGAAGCGGCTGATATGTGGAAAAAGGTTTTAAAGGAAGACAAGAATAATCTTTTGGCATATCGTGGACTTTCTAAAGCATCTTTATTAACTGAAGATTATGACAGTGCTTTAAAATATTCTAAATTAGGTTTCGACCAAGCCGATTACGCCGTTGCTTTTGAACAAAAGAGAGGCGAATTCATCAGTGAAAATATTTGGTGGATGTTGCTTATTGCAGTAGCGGTTATTGCTGCGGCAGTTTGGCTTATGTTACGTAAAAAACCGGAAAACGCAGTTGTAAAGACAAATAACATTTCATTTGCACTTTCTACTGTTACACATCCGTTCGAAACGTTTAATAAGTTGAAATATAAGGGTCAAGGTTCTGTTTTGACGGCGCTTATAACACTTATATTGTTCTATGTTACAACAGTACTTTGTGATATTTACAGCGGATTTTCGTTCGAGATTTTTGAATCGGCTACCTATAATTCAATTGAAACACTTTTAGGTACTGTGGGAGTTGCGCTTCTGTTTGTTATAGTAAACTGGGGTGTTTGTGTTCTGGCACAAGGCAAAGGTAAGTTAAAAGAAATATTTATGGTTACTTGCTTTGCCCTTATTCCCGAAATTTTAGGTTCAGTAATTTATCTTGTACTCACCAATATATTGGTACCTGAAGAAGGTGCTATACTCACAATAGTGACTATAGTATGTCATATTATGGCGGCAATAGTATTGTGTGTTGGTATAATGATTATTCATGAATATGATTTCTTCAAATTCCTTGGCACAACAGTAATTACGCTTTTAGGAATGGTATTGGTTGTATTCATAATATTTATGTTATTTATTCTTTTCCAAGAACTTTTTGGATTCCTAGGTTCTTTGTTTAGTGAAATTTTCTATCGTTAGGAGGCGGCAGTTATGAATAAATTTAAACGGTTTATATCAATTTTACTCGTTTTGTCTATTGTATTAAGTTTTGCCGCCTGTTCAAGTGAACAACCAAGAAAAATCAGAAAATACACATCTAAAATTGTTGTTAATAAAGTTGATTCCTCGGTTGTAGCGGAAAACGATAACTATGAAATGTATTGGGACAGCGAAAAAGCGTGTGTCGTTGTTAAAGATAAAAAAAGTGGATATGTTTGGTCTACAATTCCAAATGATTTTTATAAAGGAGTTCCGGCCGGTGCAAGAGCAAATGCGCTTTTAAATTCACCGCTTATCCTTACTTACGTAACATCTCCAAACAACACCCTTAAAACTGTAAACGGTTCAAGTGTTTTGGAAGATGGTATGATTACCGCAAAAAAGCTTAAGAACGGTATACAAGTAGGATATTTCTTTAATAACATTGAAATTTCAATTCCTGTTATATATGAACTTTATGATGACCATTTTACCGTATCGGTAGAACCAAAGGGTATTTTGGAAAACGAAAATAAAGTATATCAGGTTGAAATTGCACCATTCCTTACTGCAATTCCGCAAAGTAAGAGTAAGGATAGTTATTTGTTCGTTCCATCAGGCAGCGGTGCGCTTATCTACGCTGATGAAAGAGACGGAAGCGAAAGACTTTACGAAGAAGCGATTTACGGCGACGATCTTTCCGCATTTAACGATCATATAACAACAAATACAAACAAAACAGCATTGCCTGTTTTCGGTGTGAACAGGGGACAAAATTCCTTGTTTGCAATTGTTGAAAAAGGTGCCGCATCTTGTGAAATTACGGCATCGGCAGGGGATAGCACAATAGGATATTCAAACGTATGCGCTGCTTTTTCTTTAAGAGGTCAAAGTACTGAAGTTGTTAAGATGGCGCAATATGGTTCTAAGCGTGTTAATACATACAGTGATGGCTTAATTGATGAAAAGTGCACTATTGCTTACTATCCTTTGTCAGGCGAAAATTCGGGCTATTCAGGTATGGCAGAATGTTATCGCAACTATTTGGTTAACAGATATAAAATGAAAAAGGACACTGCTGATTCACCTTTGTATTTGCAAATTTTAGGCGGTGCAATGGCAACCGAATCTTTTGTTGGTGTGCCTTACGATAAATTAGCAGTTGCCACTACTGCTAAGGAAGCAAAGGATATAGTATCCGATGTAATTAAATCAACCGGCGTTAAACCCGTAGTTCAACTCAAAGGTTTTGGACAATCGGGTGTTGATATTGGAAAAATCGGCGGTGGATTTAAACTTTCTTCTAATCTTGGTAGTTGGAAGGATATTAAAGCATTAAATAAACTTTGCGAAGTTTATTTCGATTTTGATTTAATTCGTTTCCAAAAATCAGGTGGCGGATTTAGCACAGTTTCTAATTCTGCAAAAGCCGAAAACGGCGGTACTGCTTATCAGTATTATTACGACGTTGCGGCAGGCAATCGTGTTGAAGAAAAGGGAAGATATCGTTTACTTTCAAGAAATCAAATGTCAAAAGCTTTAGATAAAGCGCTGAAAACGGTTAAGAACAAGGATGTTTCAGGTATTTCATTGTCGACAATCGGCAACATGGCTTATTCTGATTATTATAGTCCTGATTATTATGCAAAAGGTAATTTGGACGCTCAGGGTTCTAAATTGTTCGCTAAGGCAAATAGTAAAAATAAAGTTATGACTTCAAATGCTAACGCCTATGCAGCGGCCAATTCGAATCATATAATTTCCACACCTTCAAGCGATTCAGCGTTTGCATCTCTTGATGTTAACGTTCCGTTCTATCGCATGGTGTTTAAAGGCGTTGTATCCTTGGCTTCAAATCCGATCAATACTTCGGCAAATCCAAGAATAGAACTTTTAAAAGCGGCAGAAACCGGCTGTGGTTTGTTATATACGGTAACAGGCAAGCATAACAGTAAATTCCGCTTGTCTGACAGCTCATTTGCTTTAAGCGTTTATTCTGATAATAAAGAGAAAATTGAGACTGATTGCAAAGAGCTTTCTGAATTTTTATCAAAAGTTTCAAACACCAAAATTAAGAAACACACTATTCTTGCTGACGGTGTAAATGAAACTGTGTTTGAAAATGGCGTAAAAGTTATAGTAAACTATACTAACAAAAATGTTAAAACATCTTTGGGTATGGTTGCGCCAGAAGGTTTTGTATATCAGTAAAAAAATTTTGGTGCAGCAGCACCTGGAAAGGATGAGAATATGCGCAAAAGAAAAGTTTCAGGTATAGAACGGCTCAAGGTGCGTTACGGAAGAATGTTTGCAATTCCGTGGTCAATTGGATTTCTTCTGTTTTTCTTGGTTCCGCTTGTAGAGTCAATAGCGTATGCTTTTTCTAACGTATCACTTGTTGATGAAGATATGCTTAAGTTTGCCGGACTCACACATTTTAAATATCTTTTACAAGAAGACCCCAATTTTATTGATAACTTGGCAGAGGCAGTTACATCTTTTGTTTACTCCTTGCCGATTATAGTTGCATTAAGTTTGATTTTTGCACTTATTTTAAACCAAAAATTCCGTGGAAGATTGTTTGCTCGTGCAGTATTCTTCTTGCCTGTAATAATTGCAACAGGCGTTGTAATGAAATTCGTAACAGGCGAAGCAATCGGTAATCAAGCAGCATTAAATACTGCAATGGGTGATACCCAATCCTATTCGGGCATACAGTTTGACCAACTTCTTATCAATCTTGGACTTCCGCAAGCAGTAACCGAAATGCTTTCGGATTACATTGCAAGAGTGTTTAACCTTGTATGGAGTTGTGGTATTCAAATACTTTTGTTTGTGGCTGGTATGCAGTCAATTCCCGATCAGTTGTACGAGGTTTCTAAAATAGAAGGCGCTACTTCTTGGGAAGAGTTTTGGTTTGTTACTTTCCCAATGCTTGGAAACGTAATTTTCTTGGTACTTATTTACACTATTGTTGATTTGTTTACCGCTTTTGATAACCCAATTATGAAACAAGCGTATGACCTAATAAGTCTTAACAGTGTGTATGACCGAAGTTCAGCAATCTTGTGGGCATATTTTGTGGTTGTTGGTGTTATAGGTGGATTGATTTTGTTTGCTTATAACAGAATACTAATGAGAAAGTGGAATTAAGGAGGGGAGTTTAAATGAAATTAGAAGCATTAAAACAACGTATTACCTCCTTGAAGGATAGTAACACTGACTACAAGAAGATTTTTACAAAACTTGGAATAAAGATTTTCAGATTTGCAATGTTGATTGCAGTAGGATATACGGTTTTGTCACCGCTTTTCCAAATAATCAGTAACTCACTTAAAAGTGAAGCCGATTTTATGAATACAAGCGTTGTTTGGATACCTACTAAGGCATTTTGGCAAAACTATGCTGATGCAATATTTGTAATGGATTATTTTAAGTCATTCTTAAACACCATTATAGTTCCGGTGCTCAGCGGTTTGATGGAGGTTATATCCTGCGGTGTAGCAGCGTATGCCTTTGCAAGATTTAAATTCCCGGAAAAGAAAATACTTTACCCATTATTGTTGATAACAATTTTGGTACCGGTTAGAATGACTTTCTTACCTTCCTTTGTTAATTATGTTGAGTTTGATTTCTTTGGTCTAACATCACTAATAGGCGATTGGATAGGCAAGGACCTTACAATAAACTTAATAAATACTCCCTTTACGTTTTATCTACCTTCAATTTTTGGTGTAGGTTTCCAATCGGGATTGTTTATTATGATTTACATACAATTTCTTAAAGGTATTCCAAAAGAACTTGAAGAAGCGGCTTGGATTGACGGTGCAGGTCCTATTAAGACCTTTGTATCTATAATCGTTCCTTCATCAAGCGTTGCAATTCTTACAGTAAGTATTCTTTCGGTTATATGGCATTGGAACGAATACTATCTTATGGGATTATACTTTAATGAAAACAGACCATTAGCGGTAATTTTATCTGATATTATGAATTTAATTTCGTTAAATGGTGGGGATAAAATAAATTCTCACACCGGTGTAGCTATGGCAAGTTGTATGTTGTTTATCCTACCTGTATTGATATTCTATTTGATTCTACAAAAGAAATTTATCAAGAGTATTGATAGCGTAGGTATAGTTGGTTAATTTTTCCGCTTGCGGATTAAATAAAAATTGAAAGGATTTTAAGTTATGGCACAATTATTAAAGTTCAAAAAGGCAATTTCAGTATTTTTGGTTTTGGCAATGGTTCTTTGCTTCACTGCAGGATGTAAATCAACAGAAGATGATTATTATTCCTACTATGAAGTAATTGACGAAGACGAAGGCGCAGAAAATAATGATGCTGCTGCTGAAAAAACAGATGACGCTGACAAAGACGCAGATAAAACAACCGATAAGAATACCGCATCAGATGAAAAAGATGCAGGTAAAAAGCCAACAACAAATAACGTTTCTACAGACCTTAAAGGTACAACCCTTAAAGTATTATGGTGGCAACCTTTTATGGAATCTGAAAAGAAGGTTATTAAAGCGTTTGAAAAAGAAACAGGTATTAAAGTTGTTTCTAAAAACTCTACAAATGCAGGTACTTACGGCGAATTGATTTCTGCTTCTCTTGCAGGTAAAGAGGGCTACGATATTGCTATGTTTAACAATATCGACTTCCCCGGCAGACCTATTAACTATTTCCAACCTTTGAATGATGTTAAGGGCTTTGATTTGAAAGATTCCGCTTGGGATAAGGGTGTAATGGACACTCAAAAAATCAATGGTAAATACTATGGTGTAAACATTAACGGAAGCAACCATACAGAGTATGCTTGTATGTACTTTAACGAAACAATGTTTAAAGACCGTGGCGTTAAAACTCCTCGTGAATACTACGAAGAAGGTAAGTGGAACTGGGATACCTTCCTTGAATGTGCAAAAGCTATGACATATAAGGAAAACGGTGTTCAAGTTTACGGTTACGTAAACAGAGGTACCGGTTATATCACATACTGGACTCAAGCTGCAGGTACCGACTTTATTAAGTATGACGGCAAAAAATTCACTTCAAATCTTGGCAATTCAAAACTTTTAGATACTGTTAAGTACTACAACGAATTTGGTAGCAAACTTAAGGTTATGGATAGCAATAACGCTTGGGGTATTCCTGATTTCCGTTCAGGTAAAGCTGCAATGCATTCTGTAATCAGTTATGCAATGCGTAAGGATTCTTCAACCAAGTTTAATCAAATGACCGATAAGATCGACGCAGTTCCATTCCCAATGCCTAAGGGCAAAAAACAGGTTGCTATTGTTGACTCAACCTTGTTTGGTGTGTTAAAGGGTGCTAAGAATCCTGAAGCTGCAGGTCCATTCTTACGTTACTTCTTAGATCCAAAGAACTATGATATGTCTTCAAACTTCATTAACAAGAATATGGAAAAGACATTTAACGAACTTTCAAAAATGGACAAACGTGTTTCTATTTCTGAAGGTGTTGTAAACCATGCAGCGCTTGTTGACTTTGCAAACGTATGCCACAATATTGCACTTACAAATGCAGACCAAGTAACTGCAAAGGTTAAATCTTATGCTAACAACTTTGATATTGCTGTAAGTAAGGCAAATAAAGCAATTAAATAATTGTAATTTTAAATATTTTTGCTGTGCTGAATATTTCAGCACAGCAAATCACACTTAATTTAAGTGAGGTGTTCTAAACTTATATGCATTTTAAACATTTTAAATTTAGCAACAAAAAAATCATTAGTATTTTATGCGCAATAGCAGTTTTGGTTACAACGCTCCCATTAAATGCACTTTTAATGCCGGCGGCTGCTACCAGCGAAATACTTGATTTTGAGGGCGAAAATGCTTCAAGCATAGTAACAGGCAATGATGAGTTTTCATTAGCAGGTTTAGATAAAGAGGATAAGTATTATTTCTATTCAAAAAATAATACCAACAATACTTTAAGCATTACTTTTGATGATATTAAGCTTGATGCAGATAAAAAATACACACTTGACTTTGACGTTTATACTTTAAGAGTATCAAAAGCGGAAGATGATTCTTTGTTGGGAATCAAGGTGTACGGTGATGATAGCGTTTCTCTTGAAGAAACTGTTACCAATTTAGATATTTGTGAAGAAAATTGGGCAAACTATCACACAACATTTACCGCAAAAGAGAAAAATAACAAACTTGATTTTTCTCTTTATACTTTTGGTAAAGTATTTATAGATAATTTAGTACTTATCGATGAAAAAGGTAAGGAAACAGCACTCGATTTTGCAAAAGCGTGTGAAAAAACCGAGCATCCTGACCATTTCTCATCCTCAACCCTTTATGACATTGCCTATGATGAGGTAGACGTTGTAGACGGTTACTTAAAGGCGGTAGTACCTGAAAATGCTAACACTATTCATAACGAAGGTGTTGACATTCCTTTCAATATTGGTAAAAATATTGAAGCAGGTCATTATACTGTTAAACTTGATGTTAAATTTACCGCAGTAGGTAGTTGCAGAAACTCTTTCTGTGTTTCTGTAGCAGGTATGGGCGTTGATATTCAGCAAAAGTGGATTGACGCAGTAGACGTTACATTAAATAAATACGAAACTTTTCGTTACGAATTTGATTTACTTCCTGAACATAGTTACTTTAGATTTAACGTATATCAAGGATGTACAGCATATATCGATAACGTTTATCTTATTGATGCTACAGGTGACGAAATTGTAAAG
>JAEIGA010010628.1_pt1 | contig 13965 bp, 12 predicted proteins | sample 9270691 | NCBI WGS metagenome assembly JAEIGA01 (sample SAMN17057246, study PRJNA624740) | gut metagenome | biome: biome; isolation source: fecal sample | host: Bos grunniens | place: China: Xizang | collected 2019 | reverse complement strand
TGTTTGAAGAGTTTGAGATCATGAAGACCAAGATGCCATTTGAGGCGATGGTGCTGCAGCAGGATTGCGCGCCGGTGATGATGCTGTCTAACTGTTCCACCGCTATGTTTTCCGTGTATCTTCTGGACAACCTGCCGGCGGCAAAGTGCCCTGCTGTTTTCCTGAACCGGTATGTTCCCAATCAGAATGAGCACTTCAATAACGCACTGGCCAGATATCGTGTTCTGGTGGATCGAGACGGTGAAAACCAACGGATCTTTACTCCGGAAAATGAGCAGCAGCTCCAAATGATTCTGGATAGGATCGCTAAGAACAAGGCTGACAATTAAGGGATGAGTCTATGCAAAATCTCGATAAAAAAGCTCTGAAATCCGGCTTTTTTTACACTTTCTCTAACTTTTTAACCAAGGGAATCGTATTTCTCACGACACCACTGTTCTCCCGGATCATGTCGGAGCAGGCCTTCGGTGCCTACTCTGCCTTTATCACATGGCAGACTCTGCTGCTGTGCGTTCTGCCATTGGGCTTGGATACTACGGTGACTCGTGCGCGACTGGACTTTCCGGACAAGCTGGAGCAGTATCTTTCCTCGGTTTCTGTGGTCTGTATAAGTTTTACGGCTGCTGTTTACGGCGTTGTACTGCTGTTCCCGGCATTCTTCTGCGATCTGTTCAGCATGAATATGCCGATGATCCACATTATGTTCATTTACATGATGTTCCATCCGGCTATGACCTTGTTCCAGGGTAGAAACAGTGCGGATTTCCGCTACAAGATCTCCACGGCCATATCCCTTTCCTCGGCGCTGCTCGCCATTGGCGCTTCGATCCTGCTGTCCTGCTTGATGCCGGATCAGCTTATGGGTCGGATCGTCGGCTATAACGGCGTGTATATTGCTTTCTGCGTGGTGCTCTTTGTATATATCCTGTGCAAGGGCCGCACCGTGAAGATGGAGTATATCCGCTACGGCCTGCGGCTGTCGCTGCCCTATGTGCCCCATATCGTCTCCATGTATGTGCTGTCCGCATCCGACAAGCTGGTGATCCAGCATCTTTGCGGTGACACGGCGGTGGCATTTTACAGCATTGGCTTCACCTGCGCGGTGGTGATTTCCATGCTTTCCAATTCTGTCAACAGCGCTATGTCTCCGTGGCTGTTTCAGCGACTCCATGCCAAGGAATACGATAAGATCCGCACTGTCAATAAGATCTATATCGGCGCCTTTGTTGCCGCTACCGTAGGCCTTTTGCTGGTGGCACCGGAGATCATGCTGATCATCGGCGGCGAGAAATACAGGGCGGCTCAGGGTGTTCTGATGCCCATTATGGCCGGCTGTTGCTGCAATTTTATCTACACTTCCTATGTAAATGTCGAAGCGTATTTGAAAAAGCCCGGTATGATCTCCCTGGGAACGGCGACCACTGCCGCCATCAACCTGGTGCTGAACTTCATTTTTGTGAAGTTGTATGGTTATGAGGCCGCAGCCTATACGACCATGGTGTGCTATATGATCCTGCTGCTGTTCCATTACAGCATGGTTCGCCACTACCGGTATCACGAGATCTACGATAACCGCTTTAATTTGCTTTGTGCGTTCGGCATTTGCGGATTTGGTCTGCTGATGCGGGTCATTTATCAGTCGCCGCTGAGATTCGCACTGCTGGCGGTTTATGTGCTGGTTCTTTTGTTTGTGTGCCATAAGTTCAGGCAGAAGATAATGGACAGCATTCGATCCGTTTTGAAAAAATGAAGAAGCACCTCCATACGGAGGTGCTTTTCACTCCAAAGGAGATGATGGTTTTGAAAGGGACCAAATCAGCCAATGAATGGTTTTACCGTCGGTTGGCAGAAGGGGACTCCGCACTGGATCATGATGCGATCCATAAGATCGCCGGTCAGCTTGGGATCACGTTCCGCAGCTGTGGGTACTTCTGTGCTGTTGTCCGGGAAATGACCGGCAACTTGCCCTTTGCGCTACTTCAAAGCTGTAGGGCAGCTTTGAAAAGTATGCAAAATGACAGCTTTTGTTATATTGGCGACGGCCTGTGCGTTGTGATCCTTCTGTCTGATGATCACGGCAGCCGCCAAGCCGTGGTCGCCAAGCTGCAGGCTATTCTGAAAAAGAATGGTGTTTCTCAGATTCAGATCGGCGTCGGCCGTACATATGAGAATTTGGAAATGGTGAGTCATTCCAGAATCGAGGCTAGCGAGGCACTCAGCGGTGTTGGTACGGCGGCCTGCATTTCTTACCTCGACGATATTTATGTAATGCGCAGCCTCACCACGAGAAAGCTGGACGGCGAAAAGCGTAAGATCGTGGAACACTTCAAAGCCGGGCGGCTGGAGGAAATGATGACGGATCTGACGCTTTTGGCGGAGATCGTTCGTTCGGAATCTCCGGTCAGAGAAGGTATGCCCTATCCCACCAGTATTCGGCGCACGATCCTGGAGCTCCTATTTGAGATCATGCATATCAGCGCGGATGCAGGCGTGGATGTAGATAAGCTTCTTGGCTATCAAGATCCTTATGCCCGTGTGTTCGCCTTTAACGGCACGCCCTTCATTTTGTCGTGGTTTTCTGAAGTGGCAGGGGAACTGTACAAAAGCATTTGCGAAATCGCCAATAACAATCAAAATATGATGCTTCTGAAGGCGCAGCAATGTATGGAAGCACATTTGTCTGATCCTGAATTGTGCCTGTCATTGGTAAGCGATGCACTGGGTATAACGCCTACTTATTTTAGTGCCTTCTTTATCCGGGAAGTTGGCGTTGGCTTTAATGAGTACATTACGAATCTGCGGATCGAACGCGCTAAGAAACTGCTTTCTCTTACGAATCGTAAGGTTAGTGATATTGCTGTGGAATGTGGCTTCCGCAGCGCCAGCTACTTTAATTCCGTGTTCCGAAAACAGACCGGTATGTCTCCCGGAGCCTTCCGAAACATGAAATAATGCAACGGATATTGAATTCTTGCTATAGAATTCCAGCGATTTGATCATTATAATACCCTTACGCTTATGAATATTTAATTTGCTATATGCGTTAAGGAGATTATTATGACTGATAACAGAGTTGTGGCCATTATTCAGGCCCATATGAGTTCCACCCGGCTGCCCGGCAAGATCATGAAGGATCTTTGCGGTGAGAGTGCCCTGTATCGCATGATCGAGCGTGTGCGTCACTGCAAGCGCATTGACGAGATCGTTGTAGCCACTTCTACGCTGCCTTGTGATGATATCATCGTTGAGAAGTGTAACGAGTGGGGCGTCAGCACCTACCGTGGCAGCGACAGCGATGTGCTGTCCCGGTATTGGGGCGCGGCGCAGGCTTATCCTGCAGATACTTATGTCAGACTGACTTCCGATTGCCCGCTGATCGATCCCGACCAGCTGGATGAAGCCATCGACTACTTCTTTGCCAATGGCTACCGGTATGTTCACAGCGACGGAAGGCTGCCCGGCGGCATCGGCGGCGAAGTTTTCACCGCTGAGCTGATGAAGGAAGCGGCGGAGAAGTCTACCGAGCCCTATGAGCACGAGCATGTGACCCCTTATATGTACTGGAAGCAGGATTCCGTGGGCAAGGTGCCCTCCAAGCGGGATGGCTCCATGTACCGGATCACCCTGGATACCCCCGAGGATTATGAGGTCATCAAGCGGGTCTACGAGGCGCTGTACCAGCCCGGCAACCGCTTCACGCTGGATGAGATCATGGACTATCTGGAGGCACATCCCGAGGTTTGTGCCATCAATTCCATGATCGTTCAGAAGAAAGTAAAATAAAGATGACCGGCAGTTCCGAAAGGAACTGCCGGTTTTTTAGATCCTATTGGATTCAATATCGGGGAAGGTGATGCCGCTGCAGCCCTGTCTGCGGGCGATGATGCAGCAGGCTGTAAGATAATCCACATGATTATCCACATCCGCGGAATCTTCCTCGTTCATGATGTATGCCAACGAATTTGGCCCCATGAAGTTTTTATCTTTCAGATATTGGGCTGGCTTTGCGATGTAGATCGCACCATTGAGAGTATATTCCTGAAAATCCTGCGTTCGTGTGTGCGTCTGACTGGCGATAAAGTGCTTCATGCTTCCGTCTTCCGCAATGGGTTTGATATATCTGGAAGGCAGGTGAGATTTTACAACAGAGATCAGGAAATCCATGTCGGACATTCTGGACTCAAACAGCTGGCACGCTTCCAGAATGTTCTCCACTCTGCGCAGGGGAGAGGTGGGCTGCAGCAGCATAAAGTAGTCGAAATCACCGTTCAGCTTATGAATAATATCCTCAAGGACCATATAGGTCGTCGCGGTATCGCTGGATAGTTCCGCACTGCGCATAAATACTTCCGCACCATATTGCAGAGAGATATCTCTGTATAGCTCAGAGTCGGTTGAAACGATGACACGGTCAAACATTTTGCTTTGCAGCGCTGCCTCTATGGAGTAGGCGATCATGGGCTTGCCGCAGATGTCGATGATATTTTTGTCCCGCAGGCGCTTGGAGCCGGAACGGGCAGGAATGATTGCGATTCTTTTCATGGTTTGCTCCTAATGTTTTTTTGCAGTATACCATGTTTTGGGGAATAAGTCCACCTTTATTTCGGTTATCCTATGGAAAAAAGGAGGCTTTATCATGGAAAAGAATAATGCGGACATGAAAAAACAGGAACAGGAGCAGATCGTTGAGCTTGGCTCCGATATTACCAAGAGCAAGAAAGGAAATATCTACACGCTGACCATTATCGGCCAGGTAGAAGGCCACATGATCGCACCGGAAACGGTGAAGACAACGAAGTATGAGCATGTTCTCCCACTTCTGGCAGGCATCGAGGAAAGCGACGATATCGATGGGCTGTTGCTTCTTCTGAACACCGTTGGCGGTGACATTGAAGCGGGACTTGCCATTGCGGAAATGATCGCCGGCATGAAGAAGCCGACAGTATCCCTGGTGCTGGGCGGCGGACATTCCATCGGGATCCCTCTGGCCGTTTGTACTAAGAAGTCCTTTATTACACCGACGGCCAGCATGACCGTGCATCCGGTGCGAATGACGGGGCTTGTGGTGGGTGCGCCTCAGACCTTCCGTTACTTCCAACGGATCCAGGAGCAAATCGCGGATTTTGTCACCAGCAACTCCAAAATCAGCCGGGAGGACTTTGAAAGCTATATGATGGCGACGGGGGAGATGGCAACGGATGTAGGTACCATTCTGTACGGTAAAGAAGCGGTAGCCTCCGGTCTGATCGACAAACTGGGTGGTCTGAACGACGCGCTTTCCGCACTTCATCGTATGATCGACAAAAGTAAAAAAGGAAATCCGGAAAAATAAAAATCGGGGTGGAAATTTCTGCGGAGATATGTTATTATAAGTTGAACTATTATCATTAAGGGGGAGAGTAGATGGCCTGGAACTGGCTGCTTAGCATGATATATGGCTTAATATTCGGCTTTTCCAGCCTTCTGCCCGTCTCTCCGGAAGCACATGAGCGCTTATTTCAGGAACTGACCGGTGTGGAGCCGATATTTGGCGGTTTTCGCATCAGTTGCCGCATCGGCGTGTTGGTGGCGTTGTTTATGTTATGCTGGAATGCGCTCCACCGACTGAAGCAGGAAAAGCGGATATCCCGGATCCCGGCAAGAGTTCGGCGCAGACATCCGGACCAGTCCGCATTGCGGGAACTGCGGTTCCTTCGCACAGCGGCTGTGCCTGCCGTCCTGGCAACGATCCTCTTTCGGTTCCTGTGTCGCGACATCGCACCCTTGTGGCTGTTGGCGCTGACTTTGGCGCTGGGCGGCGTGATCCTGTATTTACCGCCTTATTTCCGCTCCGGCAATAAGAGCGCCAACACGAGTTCCGACCTGGACGCAACACTGACGGGCTTCTCCGCTGGTATCTGCAGTGTACCCGGTCTGTCAGGTCCGGCAGGAATGTTGACGACCGCTTCGCTCCTGGGATTGGACAGACAATTTGCGGCGGGGATGAGCCTGCTGCTGATGGTGATCCTGGTCCCAGTGATGCTGGCATTGGATGTTGTCGGTGTTGTGGTTCTCCACAATGCTGTGTTTTCCACCGGATGGCTCGTGGTATATGCGTTGTCTGCGCTTGCTGCCTTTGGAGGCGCCTACCTGGGCATCATGCTTCTGCGCTTTCTGGCGGTACGCCGGGGGTTCACCGGGTTTGCCTACTATTGTTGGGTATTGGCGCTCTTTACATTCGCTTTGTATTTGTTGATTTGACAGGAGGTTACTATGGCTGATAAAAAGAAAAAGACAGAAGCTGAGAAGGCTGCAGCCGCCAGAACGAAGTCCGCTTCCTCTGCTAAGAAGAAGCAGCAGGAGAAGACCACGGATTCGCTGATGGGCCAGATCCCCGTGCGTTTCATTTCCTCTGCCGTCTGTTTTATCCTGTTTGTTCTGTTTTTGACCGTTTTCCTGTGGCCGGATAACGGCTGGTTTGCCGTTGGCTTCCGTACATTTGTGACCGGCCTCATCGGACAGGTGAGCTTCTATGTTGCGGTTCCCGGTCTTTTGTACTTATTCTGCATACAGGCATTCAGCGGTAAGCGCCCGGTCAAGATGCGCAGCATTTGCATGATCTGCTTCATCCTGATCTGCGGTTGTATTTCCCAGTTGACTTATCACGGTGTAACGCTGCCTACCGGGATCTCCTTGCTGTCCTTCCTTTACGAAGGCGGCAGCCAGGGCACGACTGCCGGTATGATCTGCGGTGCCATCGCTCTGCTTTTGAAGGGTGCTTCTGAGCCTCTTGCTTGGGTGATCCTCACGGTTTCTGCCGCGCTGACCCTGCTTGCGTCCTTCCAGATCACCATTCCCAGCGTGGTTCGGGCTGTTCAGAATCGTCCCAGAGCGGATTGGGAGGAAGAGGAAAAGAAGGAAGTCGCCGAGCCTGCTGCGGTAGTTGTGAATCATATTGCCAATAAGCGCATTGAATATGTGGAAAACAAGCGCCTGCGTCAGGCAGAGGCAGATCAGCTGGCCCAGGATACGCCTGCTGAGCAGCCTGCGTCTTCCCATAAGCGGAAGAAGACCAAGGCTGATGATTTCATGAGCCGTATCGACGAGGAGGTGGATACCCCCGTCGGCGCGGCAAGTGAGCCTGTTACCGACGACACGGAAGTGGATGTGATCATCCGCAATAACAAGCCTTCCGAGGCGAACATCGAGAAACTTCCCGCCGTCCCCGCGGAGATGCCGGAGCTGCTGAAGACAGAGGAGCCTGTGGTTGCCAAAGAGCCCGTATCTGAGCCTGCATCGGAGATTCCGGCAGAGGCGCCTGCCAAAGTCATGCCCGAGCCCGCAAAGAAGTCTGCCGGCAATATTGAAATGCCAGAGATCCCCGTGGACGAGCCGCCTGCGGTACAGGAATACTGCTATCCCCCTGTGGATCTGCTGCTGAAGCCCTCCAAGGGCGCTCAGGACGGTTCCGTGGAGATGCGGGAGAATACCCGTCGCCTGAACGAGACACTGGCCAGCTTTAAGGTGGAGGCCAGCGTGATCAATGTGACCCGTGGCCCCAGCGTGACCCGTTACGAAGTAGAGCTGGAGCGTGGCGTCCGCTTTAACAAGCTGACCAGCGTTGCCGACGATATTGCGTTGAATCTGGGTGCGCCTTCTGTCCGTATTGCTGCTGTGCCCGGCAAGATTTCTGTGGTTGGCATCGAGGTGCCCAACCGCACCGTTAATACGGTCTCCCTGCGGGAGGTCATTGATTCTCCTGAATTCCGGAAAGCCAAGTCCAAATCCAGCTTTGCGGTTGGTAAGGACATCGGCGGTACTTGCATCATTGGCAACATCGCAAAGCTGCCCCATATGCTGATCGCCGGTACCACCGGTTCCGGTAAGTCGGTGTGCATGAACTCCATCATCATCAGCCTTTTGTACAAGGCAGGTCCTGAAGACGTGAAGGTCATTATGATCGATCCCAAGATGGTGGAACTGGGTATCTATAACGGCATTCCGCATCTGCTCATCCCTGTGGTCACCGATCCCAAGAAGGCTGCAGGCAGCCTTCAGTGGGCGGTCAATGAGATGATGCGCCGGTATAAGATCATGTCCGATGCCGGTGTCCGTGATCTGGAATCCTACAATTCCATCGTGGAAACGGAAGAAGAGGGTGTGAAACTGCCCCAGGTAGTAGTCATCATCGACGAGCTGGCAGACTTGATGCTGGTGGCCGCCAAGGAAGTGGAAGAATCCATTTGCCGTATTGCCCAGATGGGTCGTGCTGCCGGTATCCACCTGGTCATCGCCACCCAGCGTCCTTCCGCTGATGTGATCACGGGCCTGATGAAAGCCAACATTCCCTCCCGTATCGCTTTTTCTGTGGCGTCCGCCATGGAATCCCGCATCATTCTGGACACCCAGGGCGCGGAAAAACTGGTGGGTCGCGGCGATATGCTGTTCTCTCCCATCGGCATGGGCAAGCCTGTGCGTGTGCAGGGTTGCTATGTCAGCGATGAGGAAGTGGAGGCAGTCGCTAACTACGTAAAGGACAACTACATGTCTTCTTACGATGCTGACATCATGGAAGACATCGACCGCCGCGCCACCCAAACCGGCAATAACGGAAAGGCATCCGCAGAGCCGGAGCCGAATTCCGAGGAACTGGATGGCGACGAGATGCTGACTGCAGCGGTGGATGTGTTCATGGAGACCGGCCAGGCTTCTGTTTCCATGCTGCAGCGCCGTTTGAAGCTGGGTTATGCCAGAGCTGCACGCATTGTGGATGAAATGCAGGAGAAGGGCATCGTTGGTCCTTTCCAGGGCAGTAAGCCCCGCACCATCCTTGTGACCAAGGAGCAGTGGGAGGCGATGAAGGCAGGTCAGCCCGCGCAGATGAATATGGACGAACTGACGGAGGAAGATCCGTCGGATGAAGATCCCTTTGTGTAAGCAACGGCTGTAGCCGCTGAATAAATGATGCATCCCATCCGGAGCGCCGGAGGGACAGCAAGGAGGAAATTAAATTGAAAAACAACACAAAGAACATGGTAGGTGTGGCACTGTTTACCGCCATCGTGGTGGTTTTGCAGCTGCTGGGCGGCGGCATCAAAGCCGGTATGTTCTCCATATCGCTGGTGCTTGTGCCTATCGTAGTTGGCTCCGCAGTGTACGGATGGAGGGCAGGCGCATGGCTGGGCTTTGCCTTCGGCGTGGCAGTCCTGCTTTCAGGGGACGCCGCAGCTTTTCTGGCGGTGGATGTCTTTGGCACGATTCTGGTTGTGTTACTTAAAGGCACGCTCTGCGGACTGCTGGCTGGCCTTCTTTACAAGCTTTTGTCGAAAGCGAACCAGGTCATCGCAGTGTTTGGCGCTGCCATTCTCTGCCCGTTTGTAAACACCGGCGTTTTTCTGATTGGCTGCCGGATCTTCTTCTACGAGACCGTTGCCGAATGGGGCGCCGCTCTGGGCTTTGAAAATGCAGCTGCTTACATGTTCTTCGGCCTTGCGGGTGTTAACTTCCTGATCGAGTTGGCTGTTAACATCATTCTGGCACCTATGATCGTCCGTCTGATCAAAATGAGTATGAAATAAGAGAAAGCCGGCAGAGCCTTCTGCCGGCTTCTTTTGCGCCCGATGGTATTTCCATACCGTCGGGCGCATAGTCTTTTGCAGGAGTGATGCAAATGAAGTGTGAATGGGACAAACTGTTGGCGATCCTGCCGCCTGATCTGCGGGATCCGGTGGACAGGCTGGGAAAAGAGGGGCTGCAGGAATTGCGCCTGCGGAAAGGCCAATTTCCGCAACTGGTACTGCGAAACGGTGAAAAGCAGCTGGACAGACTTGTCAAAACGGAAGATCTGTTGCACGTGATCAACACAGCCAGCAGGTATTCACCCTGGGCGGCATCCGGTATTGGGATGGGGTACATCACCGCACCGGGCGGACACCGCATCGGCATCTGCGGTGAAGCAACAGTGAAGGAGGGGAAGGTGACGGGGATCCGGAATCCCAGATCTTTGTGCATTCGCGTGGCACGTTGTTTTCCTGGAATTGCAGGTCGTGCTGGCGAACAAGCAGGAAATATCCTGATCGCAGGACCGCCGGGCACTGGGAAAACAACACTTCTGCGGGATTTGATCCGTCAAATCTCTGATCGGCAATGCGGCGCCGTGGTGGTCGTGGATGAGCGGGGGGAACTGTTTCCCGAAGGCTGCGATTTTCCGGAGGGGAAGCATACCGATGTACTGACCGGCTGCGGAAAGCCTGCTGGGATCGAAATGGCGCTGAGGACCATGGGGCCATCTGTGATCGCTTTGGATGAGATCACTTCAGAAGCGGATTGTGATGCCTTGGGACAGGCTATATGGTGCGGTGTTCGACTCATCGCAACGGTTCATGCATCCTGCAGGGAGGATCTGACCGGCAGGAGGATATACCGAAGACTTTTGGAAAGTGGACATTTTGACAGATTGCTTGTTCTGCGACAGGACAAGTCTTGGACGGAAGAGAGGATGTACGCATGCAAATACAATGGATCGGAGCCGCATTGATCGTAGCCGGCTGCGGTGGGGTCGGATTTTCGATGGTGATCTTCGATAAGCGGGAGCTGGATGCAATTCGCAGCCTACTGGATGCGGTTGCGTTCATGCGGAAGGAATTAAGTTATCGGGTAACACCACTGCCGGAGCTCTGCAGAAAAGCTTCTGATGCCTGCTGTGGCTGCGTCAGACGCTTTTTCCGCCTGCTGGCAACCGAATTGGAGCGGCAGATCGCACCCGATGTAGCCTGTTGCGTTACAGCTGCGATCACAAATTGTTCCGACATTCCCGGAAAGACCCTTGCTCTCCTTCAAAGGATGGGGACAAGTCTTGGCTATTTCGGTCTTGAAGAGCAGCTGACTGGTCTGGATGCGCTGCTCGCAGAAGGAGATACCCTCCGGCAACAACTGGAACACAATCGTTTGCAAAGACTCCGTGGTTATCAAACACTGGCGTTGTGCGCCGGAGCCGCTCTGGCGATCCTCTTTCTGTAGCCTATGGAGATTGACCTTATTTTTAAGATCGCCGCGGTGGGGATCATTGTTTCGATTTTAAACCAGGTCCTGTCCCGCTCCGGTAGGGACGAGCAGGCGACGATGACTACATTGACGGGCCTGGTGGTGGTGCTGATGATGGTGGCACAGAAAATATCTGACCTTTTTGAGCTGGTGAAGGCTCTGTTTCATTTCTGATGGATGGATTTATACGTGTTTGTGGAATCGCACTGCTTTCCGTCGTGCTCATTGTGATGCTGGGAAAGCAGGACAAGGATTGGGCGCTATTACTCGCTATTGTTGGATGCTGCATGATCGTTACCGTGGGATTGTCGTACCTGGAACCGGTGCTTTCTTACTTACGTCAGCTGCGGGACATGACAGGGCTGGATCCGGAGCTTTTCGACAGGGTCTTAAAAGCGGTGGGGATCGCCTTGATCGCAGAGGTGACGGCGCTGGTCTGCGTGGATGCTGGAAACAGTGCCATGGGTAAGGCGATACAGATCAGCGCTGTTTTTGTGATCCTGTGGTTGTCGATTCCTTTACTGAATGGGATCCTGGAACTGGTGCGTGAACTGCTGGGAGGCGTATGAAACGAATACTGATGTTGCTATGCCTGCTGCCGATGCTCGTTATGCCGGTAAAGGCATTGGATTATACCGCCCCGGAGCCGCCGGATAGTGCCCAGGAGCTGATGCCTGCCCATGATGCTACATTTGCGGAAGGATTGTGGATGATCCTGCGACAGGGCCTTGGGATCGCACTGCCGATCGTAAGAAATACCGCTGCCACCTGCACCTGCCTGATGGCAGTGATGCTGCTGACGGCGTTGCTCAGGAGCATTCCCGGAAACACGGGAAACGCATTGGAACTGGCTTCCGGTGTGGCGACCGGTCTGATACTGATCAAGGGAAGCGGATCACTGATCTCCGTGGCATCCGACACGGTTTTGGAGCTGAGCGAGTACGGGAAACTGTTGCTGCCGATGCTTGCGGGGGCGTTGGCATCACAGGGGGGCACAACAACAGCAACGGCATTGTATGCGGGAACGGCCGCCTTCGATGCGGTGCTGACAAGTCTGCTTCAAAAAGTGCTGATACCGGGTGTGTCCATGTATTTGATCCTTGGCCTGGTTGCTGCCGCTACCGATGAGGGCGGGGTCAAGAAATTGAAAGCGTTTTTGAAGTGGTTAACGGTGTGGATGCTAAAGTGTGTCCTTTACATTTTTACGGGCTATATGACCATCACGGGTGCGGTATCCGGTTCTGCCGATGCGGCGACCATAAAGGCGGCAAAACTAACGATCTCCTCCATGGTGCCGGTGGTGGGTGGCATTTTGTCCGATGCCTCCGAAGCCATCGTGGTAGGGGCGGGTGTGATGAAGGGAGCGGTCGGCGTCTACGGTGTGCTGGCGATCACGGCCATTTGGCTCACTCCCTTTGTGCGCATTGGAGTTCAGTATCTGATGCTGAAGGTCGTCGGAGCGTTCTGCGCCGGTTTTGACCTGAAACGATCTTCTGGGCTTATCGAGGATTTTGCTTCCGCAATGGGACTCCTGCTGGCAATGACGGGAACGGTGCTGGTGCTGCTACTGGTCAGTACGGTTTGTTTTATGAAAGCGGTGACATAATGGAGCGGATCGGGGCATATCTATTGCAGGTAACCGCGGCAGCGGTGATCTGCGGCATCCTGAAGACCATCGTGGGGCAGAAGGGGAGTACAGCATCGCTGGTACGGATCCTATGCACGGTCTTTATGGCACTGTCGATGCTGTCACCCTTGGTCGGCATCGATCAGGGGCGTTGGGATGTAAGTTTTTCGAATTTTGGCGATGATGCGAAGAGCGTAGTTGAGGGCGCAAAACTGACAGCGCAAAAGGAACTTTCAACAGACATAAAGAAGCGGACAGAGGCATATATCTTGGACAAAGCCAATTCTTTTGGCGTGACGATCTCGGTGGAGGTATTTGTTTCACCGGAGGACCTTCCGGTGCCGACCGGTGTCCGGATCACCGGTGCTGTGCCGCCATACACGAAAGAGCGGTTGTCGATATGGCTCCGGGAGGAACTGGGAATACCATTGGAGGAACAGAAATGGGTAAACTTGCGGATCAGCTTTGCCGCACAGCCGGGATTCTCACAATAGAGCTGGTGGGTACCGCCGGATGTGGTCTTGGCAACAAGAGGCTCACCGCAGCAGGGACAGGTCATAGGTAGTACAAAGGTGTTGCTCTGTGTCCGGTTGCTGTAGATCTGCGGGATGATCATATTCGCCTTGTAGACCTGGATCCGGTCGCCGATACCAAACTGGAATTCATCAAAGATGTCCAGGTTGTGCAGATAAGCGTGGGTCACCGTCGTGCCGCCAAGCTCCACAGGCTTGAATAGACCTGTGATGCTCACCATACCGGTTCTGGTAGTTGCCAGTCTGACACCCAGGAATTCGGTTTCAACCACTTCATCCTCCCATTTCAGGGCGATCATGCGGTTCTCGTGATGTCCGGTTGCTCCCAGACTGGAACCGTAGATCCGATCATCATATTCCATAATCAGGCCATCGGCTGGATAAGCAAACTTCTCGGGATCAAACTTCTGGATCGCATCGCGAATGATGTCCGGCTGATGCAGTGCATCCAGATAGACATAGGGGACCACAGAAAAACCGTTGCGTTCCAGAAGCTGAAGCTGAGCCAGTTTGGAGCGAGGCTCCAGGTAGTCACTGACAAGGTCGAATGCGAAGAACTCCAGGAACCGTTTCCCAGACTCACTTGCATCCAGCTTGCGCGTGCTGCCGGCCGCCAGGTTACGGGCACTTCTGTACGGTTCCTCCAAACCGGAATTGATCAGGTCGAAATGTTCCCACGAGATGACGCCTTCACCGCGGACCTCGAACGCATCCTTTGTGGGAATCGTAAGAGGGACATTCAGGAAGGTTTTCACTGTATGTGTTACATCCTCACCGATGATG
>JAEIGA010010627.1_pt1 | contig 13966 bp, 11 predicted proteins | sample 9270691 | NCBI WGS metagenome assembly JAEIGA01 (sample SAMN17057246, study PRJNA624740) | gut metagenome | biome: biome; isolation source: fecal sample | host: Bos grunniens | place: China: Xizang | collected 2019 | reverse complement strand
GTTTTGAGTACGAACATGAGCCAACACTTCACTAATCATATAGTTTTCATCTTCACTAATGTCTGTGATACGGTTTTGGTCTACCTTTTCAAGTAATTGTAGTACCCCACGTTCAACTGCGTCAATGAAAGATACAATCATTTCAGTTTGGTTCTTCTGTGCTTGAATTGCCCATACAATTTGTTTAGCGTCCTTTTCATCTGATTCATGTTCAGTATTGATAGTATCGTATGCAGGTAATTCTCTACCAGTAACAGGGTCAATTGTACTCATAGTTAAACAGTCTAGTAATCCGACCCCTAATCCATTTATATCCAATACTACTATTCTAGCATTGTAATGTAGTTGGAGTCGTTTGATTTCTAGTGCCTGTGTTTGGAAGTTTGCCCCGTTGGGTAATTTAATCATATTCACTGCTTGAATATATTTTACTTTTTCCTTCTTATCACGCTTAACCTTTAATACAGTAATAGCAGTTTCGTTGTTACTATTCTTTGTACTTCGTGCAACGTCAACTGATAAGTAGTATTCTCCACCTTTAGTGGGTTTTAGTTCTGGTTTAGGTAACACTTGTAGATTACCCAACTTCTCCATGTCAACAATACATGAACCATTCGTGTTTAACCAACGTGAACGGTAGTTGGTATTGAAGAACATGAACCCTACTTTTTCCTCTAGTGCTTCTACCTCTTCGGCAGAACGACCACGACCATACTTTGCAGGTAGATGGTAGTCTGCCCCTAGACAAAACGTTCTTTTTAAATTTACCATGTCGTCAAACATTTTCAAACATCTTTCATATGCTTCATTCTTCATGTAAGCAGTAGTAATGAAAGCCTGTCTGTTTTGCACAAACGGGTCATAAGCAAAGTCTCGGATATTCTTATAGTTTTCAGACACTAATGGCTCTAGTGCGTCTCGATATGTGTGTTCGTCCATCAGCGCACACTCTTCAAGAAATACTAAATTCCTTCGCTTCCCTTTGGCTGTTTGTTTATTCTCTAAGTTTGTGATTTTTGCTCCCGATTTGAATACAATGTAAACTCGGTCTTTACTAATCTGCTCTACCACAATCTCACTTGCAAGAATAGGGTAGAACTTTTTAATCTCTTCAATCTTATCTGAAAACATACCTGCCGAAGCCATAAGTGTTTGTGCAGACATTGAGATTGTTAAGTCTGGAGTTAGCGTTGCCGAGACAAATAAACTTAACAACTCAATTAAGGTTTTTCCGTACCCACGAGGTAGTACAATATGTGTGTACGGGAATCGACACATGGCTCTTAGTATTAACTTTTGGTCGTCTCCTAAGCTAATACCCTGTCTACGTCCGTCCTCGTCATAGGGGGTGATACACTCTAGGAATACGTCTGGATAGAATCGCCAATAGGCTATCAATTCATTCCATACGTCCAACTGTTCTTCATGTGATAATTCTTCATTATTCATGCCATCACCTACTTAACTTCAATATACTTTGGTTCTTCACTGAATTTGACACCATGCTTTTTCTCATACTTAGCAATGTCTTCAAGATACCATTCGTAGATTTCGTCATAATTAGGCTCTGGTAAACCTCTCAATGCACGTTCATAGGCAATGAATTGATAGATAGCATAATCAATATGGTCTGTTGGCTTTTTGTAGTATCTTAATGGAAGTTGACAAACTCCATCACGTTTACTAACAAGTCGTGCAATTTCACCAAAGCTATTTGCCCCACCTGCTTGAAAGTCTTCTTTCTTTAACTGGTTAGGGTTTAATTTAGCGTCTGCACGAGCCTGTTTAGCTAAGTCTCCATATAACTTAGCTTCCTGTGTATTACCTTCTTCAATAGCTATCTCATATTTAACCTGTAACTTACAGTAGGTTGTTAATGCTTCTTCGTGCATTACAGTTAATAATGGATAACCTTTACTCATTTGTTGGTACTTCTTCTCAAAGCGAAGTAAAATATCGTCTGGGAAGTTTCCCCACTTGTCTGTTAAATCAATTCTTTGCTCTGGAGTAATATCAATATAATTCCTTACAAAGTTTGGGTTCATTGCCAGTTTCTCTTCATGAGTCTCAAACAAACTATCCTTCCATGTTTGGGTCTTATATTGTGTCATAGCAATATCTTTTAAATAGTAGCCTACAATTGCTCTTGCAGTATCTACACGGTTTGCATTTTTTACAAATAGATGATGAATATAAGGTCTATCCATCAGTTGCATAGTCTTTTTGAAACGCTCTACATCAATGGCTTCTTTGTCATCACTTAAACATTTGTCAACGATACATTCTTTGCAAAATGGTACAACACCAGAAGCAGATGTGTAGCTTTTGTAAAACTCTGTTGTCTTTCTTTCTTGATTACACTCTGTACAAGTGATTGTTTTTACTTCTCGTCTAGGTTTTGGGGGAGTTTTAATATTATCTAAACCTTTTCTTGCCATAGAACCCCTCCTACTTTAAAATAATCTCATACAATGCCTTATTTCCATTCTCAAAGTGAATAACCAATGTTTGAGATGGAGCATTGTTGAATCGTAAATTGTTAGCGTATTCATCTGCTCCACTTAGGCAACCATTAACAATAACATTGTTCTTGACTGCAAAGTTGTGGAAATGACCCATCATAACAATGTCAATCTTTTTACCTAAGAAGTGAGACAACTCTTTTGCACTCTCAAACATTTTGCGTTCTCGGTGTCCGTGTACTATTGCCACAGTACCATTGTATGTTTCATAGGTGACAATTTCTTTGTCAACGTCAGATGTGTTGAAGCTAACATTTTTGCTATTAGCAAGACGTAATTTTAAAAACTCTAAAATTAAGTATTCAAAGTTCTCACTATCTAGTGACTCTTTGATATTTGCAGACACTCGACCATGATTTCCAATTGTATAATTAACATTGACAAATTGAATTTCATTTGCTAAATCATTAATTAGGTCTGCCAATAATTCAGAACATAGTGTAACTTGTTTCACTACATTCTCTTGGTTGTTTAATCGTGTAGTAACATGAATTACTCCAGAGATTAAATCCCCCATTAAGTTTACATTCAAAGTCGTTACATTGTGAATTTTGCAATATGCTAATGTATCGTACTTCAATTTTTCTACACGTTCTTTAGCTACGTCTGTGTTAAACTTGTTATGTGGTGTATCAATGTAGCTACCAATATGCCAATCTGATAACATTAAACTTGCTTGATGGCTATTGTCAATAGACTGGTGTTGAGGTTTATTCCAGTTTAATGAAGGTAGCTTTGCAATTTCTTCTTTGATTAAATCTAGTAAAGTTTCCCAACGTGCTTCTGTACGAATTAAACTATGGTATTGTCTACGTTGGTCTTGTAACTTAACCTTCTCTTTCATTAACTCAATCTTTTTAATTTCAAGTTCATCAATTAAAGATTGAATGTTTGTATCTGTCTCCCCCTGTTCACACATCATAGCTTCAATCTTGTGTTTGTAGTATTTAGCTACTGCAATACCACTATAAGGGGTTACGTTTGTTGCTTTTCTTAAAGAATCTCTGTGTACATCTAAATCTAGCAATTCAACAATGTCTTGCCATTCTAAATCTATCTCACCGTCAATCTTAGATTCGATAATTCGCAGTCCAAACTCCCACTGTGTTTCATTGTCACGTTTCTTTAAAATCGCTTTCATATTAAAATCCCCCTGTGACTACTTAGTGATTACTAAAACTTTAGCAGGTTCATATTCAAAATTAAATTCATTCATAACTGCATACTCTTCAAAATAGCAGTCATACCCTAATTCTTCAAAGTGGCTATAAACCACATCAAAGTCAATATTATCTAACTCGTATAAGTCATCTCCTTGAAAGTGTAAATGAACATAGTCTTGATTGTCTTCTAACATATCTGTTGCTAATTCAATTAATCCCTGTGTTGTATACTCTTCCATATTTAAAATCGCTCCTATTAAAATCTGAAAGTTAAAAACCAACCACTTAATTCTAAATGAGTGGTTTTTAACTTAGGATATTTTTTGTGGTTAGTTTCTGTGCAACCACAAATCACATAGTCATTAAATTAGTAAGTTACTCCCTCAACATGGTAGTTGTGGTCTACTAAGAATGTTTCTAATTCTTCTACTGTTGATGGTACTTGAACTTCACCATCTTTAACCTTGTTTAAAACTTCTTCAACTTTAGCGATAGTGTTGTCTGATAAGTTAGGATTTTCACTAGGTAATCCTACCCCATTGTCTTCAATTCCCAATGTGAACACTTGCCCACCTTTGAAATCATTTTCAATGTAGTAAGTTAAATGCTCTTTTACTGCTACGTCAATATTCTTCATAGCAGAAGTTAGCATGACTGAACTTCCGTTGTCTAATAAACCTTCATGGTATTGGTCTACGTCTACCCCAACTATTTTTACATCTCCACGAGTTTTGGCTTCGGTAATTGCTCCTACTCCAACTCCTCCTGCGGCGTGTAGAATGGTGTCAACACCTTTGTCAAATAATCCTCCTGCCAAAGATTGTCCCATAGCCACGTCTGAAAAGCTACCACTGTAAATGTAATCTGTAACATGGGCATTTGTTCCTAAGTTTGCATTGGCATAAGCAACCCCCGCTACATATCCAAACCCAAACTTCTTAACTGCTTCATTTGGAATACCACCGATAAAACCTAATTGACCTGTTTTTGTTTCTAAGGCACTAGCGACTCCTGCTAAAAACGCAGACTCATGCTCTTTGAAATAGATAGAAACCACATTGTCAAAAGACTTGTATTCTCCATCTACCATAGGTTGCCCATCAATCAGAATGAACTCAACCTCTGGATATAACTCTGCCACTGCACCTGCTGTTTCTTCAAATGTAAATCCTGTTAAAACAACTACTTCGTTACCAGACATAATTAAATTGTCTACTGAACTAACTAAAGTAGGTAAAGCATTGTCGCTAGGTGTTACATACTGTGCTTCTACATTCTCATGTTCTTCTGCAAACTCTGATACACCCTTCCAAGTAATTTCACTAAATGATTTGTCATCAATTCCTGCAAGGTCTGAAACCATACCAATTTTCATTGTTGGTTGGTCTTGTTTTTCTCCACTGCACCCTGTTAATAATGAAACTGCCACTGCCATTAAAGTCGTAAGTTTTTTCATGTGTACATTCCCCCTATTATAAGAAAGCTAAGTCTTCAATATCTTCATTATCAAGGTCTACTTCACGTTTTGCTTGAAATGTTAAGACACCTTCTTTACCGTCTGCTTTTGCTAATAGGTCTTGAATAAATAATACTCCTTCGTCTTCTGTTTCAATAGTCATGTCAACAATATTGAAATGACCTGTTGCTTTCATAGAATAAGTTTCTACAAGTTTTTCTTGTACTGATTTAGCCATATTAATATCTCCTTTATTTTATAATTTTACTTCAAATCATGACTTTATCTTTTTAAAATGGTAACCCATCTTAACCTGTATCCCAGTGTAGGGAGGTGTAGTCACCGTCTCGCCATTTAGAATACGCTTCATCTCTGGTTTGTGATGTTTTTTAAACTTGATAAAGTTTCCCACCTTTATCTCGTCATATTCTATTATGGACTCTAGCACACAATTTTGGATAGCTTCTATAATAACCTCTGCAACTGCTCGGTCTACATCAAGACGCTTTGCCAACAATCGTGTGAAATGTTTACTGGGCATTTTGTTAGGTGAGTTGTCTTTTTTTCTAGCCATTAATATCACCCTTTAAAATCCGTTATATGTTAATAAAAATAATTTGTAAAAGAAAGGACAACCATTAAGGTTGTCAAAATGTAAGGAAAAGAGAGAAATGAAAATGAAATGAGTTAGAGAGTGTAACCTCTGTTACTTATCCTCTCCTTATAAGACACATAGCAAAACCCCTTCAACCCCAAGTAGTTCTTGGGGTTTTGAGGGGTTTACGATTTCTTCCTATTCAATTTTTACGATTTTTCCGTCTTTTTTCGACTTTTACACTCTCTTGTTTGTCGTAATTTAACCTTTTTACTGCACTGTTGGCAGTATTTGGTTGAAGCATTTCCTTTAACTAATACTCTACCACTACATTCCTTACACTCTATAACTTTATGCCCTATATATTTATAATAGTCCAAAATAAAGTCATTAAATGAAGTTATAGTAATTGCAATATCCTCACTGTTGTAATCTAGGTTGATATAGTTTAAAATAATGTCAGTTCCCACAAGTGGACACTCAACCAATTCTAAATCACTAAGGGTTGCAATCATTAATTCCTTGTCACGATTATTTTTATTTACTTTAGCGTCAAAGAAGATTTCCTTTGTTGGGGTTTTAACTCGATTAGTGCTAGTTTGCTTCATAGCATTTCTAATCTTGCAGTTTACCAGTAGGGAAAACAACACACGTTGAATTTCAACTCTTCTATTTTTTAAGATGGTATCCATTTCTTTTTTAGTAACGTGTACCTCTGTGACTTCACTAAGTGAATAATCGTCCGAACAATACTGTTTAACAAGTAGGTAGAATTTCTCCTCCCAGTTGTTTAGTTTGTATTCCCCATCTGCTTCTGTCATAAACTCGTCTAGCTTATTAATGATGGTTTCTTTTGAGTGTCCTTCTTTGTACCAATACTTAACAAGGATAACAAGGGTCTTAACCTTCTTGTTATCAATGTATTTATTTTTTAAACAATATTCTGCATACTCTTTTTCATTTACTATTTTCTTCATTATACTCTTACCTCCACTACTTGCTCTTTCATTGAGAATTTTAATCCTTTAAATTCAATAGTCCCTTCTTCATCTAGTGCAGGGTATTGGAACTTCCCACCTGTTCTTTTTAACAGATTTCTAATGATTGTTTTCCCACAAATGTCCCAAGCAAACTGTTTAGAACTTGTCTTTCTATAACATAGGTCTAATACAATGTTGCAGAGTTCATCTTCATTTGAACAGATGTTTGTAGCTTCATCTATAAAGTATTGCTTAAAGTTTTCTCTAGCCTGTTGCTTTTCATCTCTAGTTAGTTTAATCTTATCTCGGCTTTGTTCAAATGATTTTACTTGTGCTATGTATTTTTTATATAAGGCTTCCATCTTCTTGTATGTCGTAGGTGAATATTTTACATCTTCACTCTTTAAAATAGCGTAGTCAAACTTTTCATCTTCTGTATAACGTTTTGAATAGTTTCCAAATTCATTTTCAACAATCCATGTGATTTTGTTCATAATACATGGAGATACATCACTAGGCAAACGTAGGTTGTGATAGTATAGGAATTGTTTTTCCTCTTCTGATTTAAAAGGTTTACATTTCAGTTCTTCTACACTCTTTTTAAATAGTCGTAAACATCTTACCTCTTCCACCTTTAGATAGTCTGTATATTTTTTCATGAGTGATGGATAGACGTAGTTGAAGAAGTATGGCTTTTTGTCTGCCATAATACCAATGTTAAATTGCTTGTGTTTTGCCACTTCTTCTGTATCTGTATCTAAAATCTTGTTAGGGGCATACATATACCATTCTTTAGGCATTGGCTTAGAAATAATACCCTTTGCCTTGTCTATGGCATTTTGTTGGTAGTTTTGTCCACACTTGATACGATAGTCTAGTTCAATCCATTCTGGACTTCCTACTTCATACCTTGCTAAAACAGAGTACATTGAAGTTACTCGATTGGTAACAGACCCTATATCGTCTCCGAAGCTGTTCTTATTGGCTTTAATGAAGTCTGACTCGGTTGGTAGTATTTTATCTGTATTCTTTTGTAAACACACTAAAGCCTTTGTAGGTTTGATTCCTTTAAGGATATAAGGGTTGTTGGTTGTCATGACGGTATCCCCATCAAAGTCCATACCATTCAACTTGTGACAAGTTGTATCCCAAGCATTAACAATGACTATTGTTGTCATATATTGATACCAATATTTCATTTCATCAGTATTCATAATATTTAATACTTGAATATTGTTATGATTACTCATAGGTGCTCTAAATCCCGCTACCTGTGTTACTCCTTTGTCAGACCAAAACTTGTGATAGAACTCTCCCGATTTTAAAAGTCCTTTAGGCTCTAATCCAAAGATGTGTTCACATAATAAGTAAGGGTCTCCACTGGCAATAGCAAAGTTTCCATCTACTTCTAATACACCAATTTTAGCGTCATTAATACGTTGAGCAATCAACCCTTTAATTCTGTGTCTAACGTGTGGGTCTTTCATTAATTGTGGTTCAATCATTAACCCTTTAACATAATCATATCCCCCACTGAAAGCGTTCTTTTCATTCAGTTCTATCCCTCGTAAGAAGAGTAAAGCCTTTTGATAATCCAAGCGTAAAATATCATGTATCTCGTCTATTGTTGGTTGACATAGACCGTAAATATCTTCATCATCTAACTCTAATGATTGGATAAACTGATAGTTAAGTGTTTGAACAGGGTCTAATTCCTTTGGTGTAGACTTAGTAACTGCGAAAGTGAATCCATTCTCTTTGCAACATTCTAAGTAGTGGTCTATACTATTGTATGAGTCGGCTAGTTTGAGCATTGAGGTAGTCAATACAATCTCAATATTTCTTATATCGTGCTCTTGCCCCCATACGTCTTTAACTATATAGCCAGTATTGTGCTTTTCTGCAAAGTCTATAAAGTCAAAGGTAAACATCATACCCTTACAGAAAGCATTTCGCAAACAGAAGCCAGATGGCAAATAGTCCTCGTGCAGTTGCTCATTCCAACGTTGGGCGATAGATGGCAACATTAAACCAAAACCGTCATTGGCACATAGGTTAATGTCATAGTCGTCAATCTCTGTCATTTTAGGATAACCCTCTACCGAATCGTCCAACTCAATAACATCTGATTTGAATGTTGTTTCTACATCATTGACTACTAAAACCCCTTTAGGGTTGCTTACAGGAATAGAAGCCGAACAAACTAGCGATATGTATGCTTCTAATTTTGCAGGGACGAACTTCTTGCTCATGTCTCGACCATTGTTAATTCGCTTGTATAATTCATCATGGATACGTTTGCTACAGAATACAATGGTTGATTTCTTCACTCCACCACTTGTAGCCAATAAGCGTACATACTCTATTCCATTGATTTTAAACCCTTTAACTGCTCTGTCATAGTCTTTGTTGTTATTAATGACTAAACAGAGGTAGTCTTCCATAAACAATAAATCTTGCAATTGTTTGTTTAGGGAAATAAGTTCACGTCTGCTATGTATGTTGTTTTTCATTTTCTTTACAAAGGATATTCGAGTTTTTAACTCCTGTACTTTCTCTTCTGTAAATTCATTTCCATTAATTTCATCAATCATTCTGATTAGGTTACTACTAGCTAAACTAATCATTTCCTCATTCTCTATTGCTTCTTTCTTTGTTAATTGTAAGTCCCAGTTGACTTTCTTGTTTGAAAGTCGTTTAGACTCAATCTTGTAAAGATGCCTTAAACTAAGCAAACTCTTCATTTCTCTTCTCCTCCATTTGTTAGATAAAGATTATTTTAACTTCTTCACCTGTAATGCGACAAAAACAATCATTAACCATTCCACTGTATCTGATACAGTCTACAATTTCATTTGTTAAATCTTCAACATATTCAATTTTATCCTTACACTTGTCTCCGAACCCTAACATACGATTAGGTGTAAAATACAAACAGTTCATTCCCACTCGTGTTTTGACTCCGTAATGCTTTTGAATACTATTTGCTAATGATAGTAATTGCAATCTTGTCATAATCTCACCCCTGTTTTATAATATTACTGCTATACGGTATTGACATTCAGTACCGTTGATTACACACTAATTATACTATAAAATGGCATTATGTGTCAATACCATTTTATAATATTTCTACTTATTGTAATAAACTATGTATGTGACCGATTAAGTCTTTAAAGTCAGATTCAAACACTTTTGCAACCAACTGATATAATTCATTTGTCATGTCCATTACATCACAAATGTAGTCCATTCGGTTTATAGATTTGCGACATACTCCATTTTCAATATCACGTTTCATACGTCTGGTTAAAGATACATGATACTTGTCTTCAAACTCTTTATACAATAAAGCGTAGCGTTCTGCATATCTGCCCCTAGCACCGTGTCGTAAAACTCGATTGATACGTTGACGTTGTTCTGCAAGAGTAATGTCTTTGGTTAAACCGATAATCACATCTTCCTTATGTATAACCTCCTCTTCCAACTTCTGATTTTCTAATAGTAATTGTTGACGCTCTTTTTGTTCTTCAATCCAACGCTCTGCACGTTTGATAGGGTCTTCAATCATATACGAATCTCGTTTAACTTCTATCACTTGCTTTTCACATTCAAGGAAGTAGTTTCTTACACGCATACCAATTTCAGTACGTTGAACCATTGCAATATGTTTAGCCATATCTAGGGTTAAGATGTAGTCTACTGAATATCCTCGTTTAACCATTGAATTGCTATTTCCATTGTACTCTACAACGACCCCCGTTTTGGTGTCGTTCCAAATTGTAGTGAAATCAACATTCTCTTGAAAACCATACTCAATCATTCGTTTAATCCATGTGGTGAAGTCACGACCTATCTCCAATACACTATGTAGTTCACGACCACTGACTAGCTTTTGACCTTGTTCGTTTGTTACAATCGTAATCAATTCATTGCTCATTATTCATTTCCTCTCTCTGTAAGCGTTTTACACGAAACATTAATAATTAATCCAGTCAATCTATGGAACTTCTCTACAAGCCTTATATTGGCTTATAGAGGTATTCTATGAGGTCTCAACTGGATAATCGAATTATATCATTCTATGTATGTATGTGTCAATACTATTTTATAAATTTACTGCAAGTTTTTGCTTACTCAATTTCTTCTCTTCTAACCTCTGTTTGATTTTAGGCTCTAGGTCTTTCTTATTATATAGATTGTTACAGGCTTCAAATAGAATATCTCCATCTCGTAACCATTTGGGTAATGTAGCTTCTCTTAGGTCTCTATCTGCATGACTTCCCAAACTTGGCTTACTGTCAATGGCAAACTGTTGACGTTTTAGAAAGGTAGATGAATTACTGTCTCTACTTAAATCATTAATTTGCATATGTAGGTGTTCTAAAGTAATGCCATTGGCTACATCTTGTTGATAGATTTCTGTAGCATAGGATTTGAAACGGGAAGACAAAACAATATTATAAGCCATATAATGATACTTAATACCTATCTTGTTTAATCTACGGTTTACCTTACCTACATATTCACCCCATCTATTGTGAGCCATAACCATACCTTCACCAGTTTGTTCATAACCCATTTCAATAAGAACCTCTTGCTTAATGTCTACAATAGCGTTCATTGTATCATTGTCTGCAACGTGATGTTCGTCATTCATGTCACAATACTTGCATAAGTATGTACTCATTAACAACCCACGTTTAGCTAATCGACTTAGCAAGAGTTCTACCCTATCATTGGCTTTATCATAGGTTCTTTCAAAGTAGTAATTGGTTGCACTGTTGGAAGTTCCCAATACTTCTCTTGTGACTGCCTTGTTACGATAGCAAATGTTGAAATTGTGGTTTATATATCCTAATTTATGAAATAGTTTCAACTTGGTAATTTGAATGGCACAACCGTCTGTTGAAACTTCATTGGCTAAGGCATGAATAAAGATACGTTCAGTTAGTTGTTGAACTTCACTCACCTTGTTTTTACGGTTGTCTATTTTCTCCAAAGGATTTTCATGTAATGAGGTAATAATAATTTTGTGACCTTTCTTCTCATAGGTGCAATGTCGTTCTAGTTCTTTCATTTGAGTTTTGAAACCATTACTTCCACTTTTTTGAGGTTTCCACCCCATTACACTACACAATGATTTATAATTTTTAAACTCCCTACCAACAGTTAATTCATTAGGTTTAATTTGAATCTTAATACCTGCCATACAAAACCTCCAATACTTGTTCAAAAAAGCCCCCATATACCACCACGTAAATATATATTATATATATCCTTATTTGTGTGGTGCAAAGTGGGGGCTTTTTTACATCCCCTTAGAAAATACCCCCATATATCATCACGTAAATATATTATATTATTAACCTTTTATTTGTGTGCCGATACATGGGGGTTTTTTTCCTATACTCTTATTTTAAAACTCTACTCTACAAAAGTCAACAGTTTTTTCCATATATTATTATCGCCTTTGGGCTTTCCATTCAAACTATACTTAGGGTGTACGGACTTATCACTCACCTACGGTTCGCTCTGTCCTAACCCATTCGTATAGTTCTCATGTTTTTAATTATAATTCAAAAAGGTAACATTTATCACCACGTAAATAATATATATAGTTATACTTTATTTGTGTGCCGATATATGTTACCTTTTTAAAAATACCCCCACTTATCACCACGTAAATATATATATAATATACTATCTTATTTGTGTGATGATACATGGGGGCATTTTTCAATGATTAACTGACGAACTATCCTCCGTAGGGGGATAGTTTGGCAGAAACGTTGGAACGGTGTGAACAACGTGAACACCGTTCCAGAAACATTAAAATATGTTTATAAAATTTTCTATTTATTGTTATCTTATTATATGTATAATTTTCCACTTATATACCGTTTATATCATTAATCTCCTATATATAAGGATAATGTTTTCTATATATAAGGATAGTAATTATTGGTTTATATATAATAAGGATAGTTTTTATAAAGTTGTAAATAATAGTAACTGGGTAGCTAACAAACATTGAAACTATTTCATGTAAAACTATCCCCCTATCCTCCAATACTGGATTCATCACTAACTACCCATATATTGGGGTAGTTTTACCCTATTTTTCAAAAATTCACGTTTTTTGCTCATTTTTCATCATTTTTTAACGTTTTTTACTCATTTTTAACGTTTTTTTAGCGTTTTTTGTCGATTTTTGACGTTTTTTGTAATTTTGAGTGTCTAAAAACAGGCTATTTTGCCCTTTTTAGGTGGATAATGGGTCATAAATGGTTAAAAATCGGTACAAAGAGGTAGAAAACCGACTAAAATTGGGGTATTTTTCTCGATTTTTCCGTAAAAACAGTTAAAAATGAGGGGTTTGGGGTGGGTTTAGATAGGGGTAAATATACATAGAAAACCTATTGAACGTTTGTTCACACAGTCTTTTAATGATGATTTATGTGTTTTTACGGTTTTTTCGTGATTTTTAAAAATCCAGTGTGGTGTACCAGTGAATGACCCTATAAATCCTATGCACGTTTTTACGGATTCTTCGGAATAAATGGGTAGAAAATGAGGGTAATTTAGGTCATTTTTAGAGCCAAAAGACTATAAGGTAAATTTTTGCCAATTTATTCTAATGTGGTTGATTGTGGAAACAACTGGTGCAAAGGTTGGGTTGAGGATTGACAGAAGGTGCAGAGGTTGGGTTGGGTGATTTGAGAGATAGTTTGAGGGCGATTTAAGGTATAGCGGTAGTGTGGGAGTTGAAGTGATTCCCGATATTTTCGACAAATTTCGACTCTTTTCGACGTAAACTATCCCCCCTTAAAAGTAACATAATGTCAATTATGTATCATTAAAATGTCGAATAATGTCGAATAACGATTAAATAATAAAGTTATGCACAATTCGACATAATTCGCTATTTTTTGACATATTCACAAGTCATATAGCAGTGATTGACTCATATAGCAGTGTTTGGCAATTATCGACACATTTCAACAAATAATGTCAATAAAAGACATAAACCAACAATATTCGACACTATTCGACAATATTCGACAAGATTCAACAATATCCGACAAAATAAAACAATATTCAACAAAAAAAGCAAAAAAACAATATCCGACATAAACCAACAAAATAAAACAATGTTCGACAAAATAAAACAATATCCAACAAAATCCGTCAATATTCGACACGTTTCCACATAATTCGACATATCACGACACTATTCGACATAACAT
>JAEIGA010010626.1_pt1 | contig 13967 bp, 15 predicted proteins | sample 9270691 | NCBI WGS metagenome assembly JAEIGA01 (sample SAMN17057246, study PRJNA624740) | gut metagenome | biome: biome; isolation source: fecal sample | host: Bos grunniens | place: China: Xizang | collected 2019 | reverse complement strand
CTCAAGGCGGTACAGGTGCTACAGGTTTACAAGGTGCTACAGGTTCACAAGGTGCTACAGGTTCACAAGGTGCTGTAGGTGCTCAAGGCGGTACAGGTGCTACAGGTGCTGTAGGTGCTACAGGTTTACAAGGTGCTGTAGGTGCTCAAGGCGGTACAGGTGCTACAGGTTTACAAGGTGCTACAGGTTCACAAGGTGCTACAGGTTCACAAGGTGCTGTAGGTGCTCAAGGCGGTACAGGTGCTACAGGTGCTGTAGGTGCTGTAAAATCTATTACAATACAAGGTTCAGGTAATGCAATAACAAATATTACAGGTACAACTGAATTGATAGCCACCAAAGGACAATCATTTTTAACTGCACACCCAACAATTTCTAAAAGTACTGATACAACATCAACACAAAGTGTTGCACATCAAGATTCATTTACTGTAGTTGATAGTGTAACAAGAGATAGTAATGGTCATGTTACAAAAATTAATACAAAAACAGTTAGTTTACAAACCCCTAAAAGTTTAACTGTAGGTAGCAAAACATATGATGGTTCTGCAGCTATAACTATTACTGCTTCAGATTTAGGTTTAGATTCAGCTTTAAAGTATCATGGTGTTACTACTACAGCTTTAACAGATGGTGCAACAACTAATCCAATAGTTATTAATAGTGCAAATCATACAGCAACTACTGGTTGTGTTGTATTTTATGGTAATAAAGAATTTGTATTTAACGGTTCAAAATGGTATGAATTAGGTGATGGTTCTAATCATAAAATTAAACAAAGTGCTGTATCAAGTCCTTCTGCTTCAGGTAGTACTACAGCATTTATTGATACAATTTCTCAAGATGCTAATGGTGTAATAACTGCAACTAAAAAGAATGTATCAGTTAATATAACAGCAAATGCTACAGATGATGATGTTGTAATATTAACAGGAAGTGGTGGTGCTAATAGTGTTACCTATGATGCAAAACATGCACAAAAGGGTCCTAGTAGTGGATATACTTCAGGTAATACAACAACAAGTATTTCAGGTTCTGGTGGGAGTGGTACAATTAAAATACCTCAATTAACTGTTGATAAATACGGACACGTTACTGCTGTGGCTGATGAAAGTGTAACTATTACAATGCCTACAAATACTGACACTCAAGTAACTAATACAAAAAATAACACAACAACATTTTATTTAACAGGTACAACTTCTGCTTCAACTAATACAGGAACTCAAATATTTGACTCAACTGTGTATGTATCAGGTACTGAAGGTCAATTACATGCAAAAGAATTACAGGCAGAAAAGTCTGTACAAGTTGGTAATAGTATTATTCAATATAATAGTACAACAGGTTGTTTAGAAATAATAACTTAATTAAATTTAATTTAAATGATATTAAGTAAAAATATTATAGAAAATAATGGTTTATTTTTAAATAATTTAAATACTAACTCGATTGCCAAGGATACTTGGTGGTCGGGTAGTAGTGGTACTTATGGTTTCTATTCAATGCCATATGGTAAAACATTAGAGGTAGATAGATTATATTATTTTCGCTGTAGTTATAAATATACCACAACAAATCAAAATCCAACGTGGTGTCATATATATGCACTTGATGGTCTAGTGAGTGTAACAGGAGCTAGAATTGAGAATCCTGTTGCTGGTACTGAATATGTTTTATCAGGATATTTATTAGGGTTTAACACAGCTTATGCTAATTCCTATGGTACTATATATAATGGACCTAGTGGTGCAATTAATGGAGTAATTGGTTATGTAAAAAATCCATTGGTTTATGATGTTACTGAATTATATAGTTTCTTAAAAGCTACAGGTGTTGTATCTAATTATTCAACGTTGGTAACTTGGTGTGATAATAATCTTGAATATAAACTTCATACTGAAAAGTATGATTTATCTTCATTACTTAATGATATTACTAAGATATATATAAATAAAGGTGAATTAATTGGAGATTTAGTTGAATGTGATGGTATGCAATATTATTCATATAGTACTAATATCCGTAATAATGTTTATTTTGATTCAGGTACAGGTGTTGTTATATATAATAACAATAATAATGGTACTGTAACGCATACACGTGTAGGTGCAGATACTGTAGAATCACCATTTTATCCTGAACATAAATATGTTTTAAAAATTACTACCAATGGTACTGCAAAACCTGGAGCTGGCGGATTTCAATTATACCATACAGCATCAGCAAATAAAATTTTTATAGAAAAATTTGTTGCAAAAGTACCTATTGGATATACTGTAGTACAAGCATATAATGCACAAGGTACTGGTTCATCAGTAACAGCATTAACGCCATTAAGAGGTACAGGAAATTGGGAAGAATATGCGTTTCTATATAAATGTGGTACGTCAGGGACTTTTTCAACAGGTGGACACGTTTATATAAATATTAATGGCGAAAGTTCTACAGCAACTAATACATCTGTAACTTGGTATTTAGCTTATGCAAATACTTGTGATATCACAGGTAAAGAATATCTAAAAAATTATACAGTATTACCTAATAAAGAAGTCATAAAAGATACTACCATTATGACTTATCAATATGGTGTATCAGATGGTAGTATTATTCCTGAGGGATTTGATTTAGATAAAACATTATTATTAAAATAATAATTAATTTTAATAAAGAGTTGATATTAATTTATTAACTCTTTATTTTTATCTAAAATAAATTGTTTTTTTATTAAATGATATATTAAATTAATAATAATTGAATTAATATTTTATATGGAAAATAAAGTTACGATGATTATTCCTTTATATAATAAAGCATTATATATTGAATCAACACTAAATAGTGTATTAAATAATTATGAGTATGAAAATTTTGAATGTATAGTAGTAGATGATGAATCTACGGATGGTAGTAGTGAAATTGCTTGGAATTTTTGTAAAGAACATTCAGATATTTTTAGATATATAAAGATACAACATCAAGGTGGTAATAATCCATCAAATGCTAGAAATGTGGGTATTAAATTAGCTGATTCAGAATATATCTGTTTTTTAGATGCTGATGATGAACTATTACCAGGTTTTATTACAAGAGCTATGCATTATTATAATTCATTTGAAATAGATTTATATATTGAAAATAGCACAATAAGTGTTTTTAATGATGATAATATATATTATCGAATATCTGATAAGGAAGGAATAAAGTTTATAACATCTTACGATTTCATAGCTGAAAGTTTTTCTATACCACATTTTTGTGCTTGTATGTATAAAACAAAGATTGTTAAAAACACCACATTTTTAGATATGATGTCAGAAGATTTAACATTTTTGTTTTGTTATAGTTATAAGAGTGGTAATATTTTATTAAATTATTCCGAAAATGCCTTTCATTATCATAACGAGAGAAGTGAGTTAGCACCAATACATAAAGTTGAGAATGAAAATTATTTGATAAATGTTGTAGAAACTTGTAATACCATTTTTAATAATAAATTCCCTCTATATGTTGAATATACTGCAAATACAAAAGGTGGTTGGAATTGGATTATTAACAATCGTGATTTAAAATAACTAAAAAAGATTTATAAATATGATAAATTTAATTAAATTAATATTAGGTAAAATTTTCACCAAAGAACGTACATTTTGGTTGATTTTAAGCGTTATTTTATTATTGGTGATATATTTTATGGCTCAATCAAAAAACACGCTTAAAAACGATTATTTAGTGTCTGTAGAAAATAATAAAGCATATATTAATCAAATCAATCAGAATAATAAAGAAATTAACGCTTTTAAATTCACTATTGAACAATTAAAATATTTTAATGATAGTGTAACCATTAAATTACTAGAAAAACAAAAAGAACTTGAAATTAAAGATGAAAACTTAGAACAAATGCAGTATATAATGTCAGAATTTAACACAACTGACACTATCATCTTATCAGATACAATATTTATAGAACCTGATTTTTATTTTGATACTGTATTTGGTGATAAATGGATAAATACTTATTTGGAAATGAAATATCCAAATTTTATAAAAGTACAACCAACTGTTAAATCTGAAAAAAATGTTATTGTTTATAGCAATAAAGAAACAATTGACCCACCAAAAAAGTTCTTTTTATGTAGATGGTTTCAGAAAAAACATACTGTATTAAAAATAGTTGTAGAAGAAAATAATCCATATATCATTAATCAAAGAAATATTTTTTATGATATAATTAAATAAAAAAAAAAAAGAAAAGCACTATAAGATAATTAAATCTTACAGTGCTTTTTCTCTTATATAGAAGTCGCTATATTATCTTCAATATTATCACTTTGACTTGTTTTAACATAATCAGCCACTTCATCATAACGTTTATCTAATATATCCCATAAACTACCTAATCTTATGTTCCATTTTTTAGATATAAAATTATTATATTTAGCATCATAATCACAGAACTTCATTATCTCAGATGGTAAAGAACCTTCTTCTACTATCTCATCAACTTCTTCAGGTGTTAATTTATTAATTATTTTATTATATAAATCAACTTCTTCTCGTATACCATCTTCCTTTAAAAGAGCTTGTCGTTTTAAATAATCTTCTTTAATAGCTTCCCAATCCATACCACATTCTTCAATATAAACTGGTACTTTATTTACAGATATCCAAAATTTAATCTCTTTATCTTCCATGGTCATTAACTGTTCATAAGAATCTTGGTCCGTTTCTTTTTCAGGTTGTCCACTAACTAATTTAGTTTCTTCCTTCGTGAAAAATTTACGTTCACTTGGATTAGTAATTAATATATTATTAACTTCAACAACCTCACCTTTTTTATTTATTTCTTGCCTAACTCGAATCTTTTTATCAAAACAAACAAGGTGTGATTTAATACGTTTATTAAACATATCAATATATTTAGCTACATTGTATTCAAATGTTTCATCACAATAATGATTTTCTTCATCCTCTACAACCTCATTAGGTAATAATATACAGTTAAAAATCAATTCATCTTCATCGTAAGCATTTGGATGATGTTTATTAATATACTTTTCTAAACTTACAGGTTTTGTATTTTCTTCAAAATAAACCTTTTCAAAAGCTTCTTTATCACCTAATTTTGCCTGTTTTTTTAGCTTCTCCCATTCTTTCTTATACTCTTTAGTAACATCAGTTTTAACTCCATTAATAACCTCGTAAAAATTAGATATACGCTGTACATCAGAGTCCCCTTTTTTAGTGCCTGTATTAATATAATATATTGAATCACCCATATGCACATCAAGGTTATGTTTAATAGCTAATTCATACCATGCTTGACGAGATTTTTTAGTACCTGATTTAGTTCTTGTATTACAATTTTTCTTATATTCATCAAGACTAATCTTAATCTTACCTACAGTGGCAATATCTTTTAATGGAATACGTAAATTATAAATCTCTTCAATTTTATTATAATATTTTTCTAAATATTCATAACCTCTATCATTCAATAAATCCCTAACAACATCATCCACAAATTTTTCAATATATGTTGACATTTTTTTACTCTTTAAAGTATTACCGACAAGTTTAACTTTTTGAGTTTCGGTGTCAAGTAAATCTATATAATTCTTACGTCTAATGTAACAACTTGATGGGACAAATTCATCAATATCTAACCCATTCTTCACTCTCATGAATAAATCATTAAATTCAGCTAAATCACCCCATGGACCAACATATTCTTTTCCTTTTTTTGTGTTACGATTTAACCCTTCTGAAATATATGGATTTTCTTCAGTATATTTAAATTCAGAGGGTTGTTTAAAGTTCATACCATCCGTATTGTGTAAGATATTCATACCAAGGGCATTAACAAAAGTACTATCAGCAGAGACATCATATACAACACGGACATCTTCTTTTAATTTATTAACTTCCATTATTTTTATATTTAATAGTTTAAATTACTAACCATAATAATATGATATTTTTCACAAATTAATTAATTATTACATTTTTTTTCTTTTTCAAACATTTCTTTAATCTCGTTATAATATTTTAGTTCATGTTTATTCATATACTTATCCATATAAGTATAATTAGGATATAGTGTTTGAAACCGTTTAATAATTTCTTCAACATGGTTAGTCATTTCTTGAAAAGTATTTTTTTCTTCTTGATTGTAAACTAAATTATATGTAGCATTACTTTCATCTGAATAAAATACATAATAATATATAACATCATCAATATAAGCTCCTTGCATACACATACCCATAAATGTTAATTGAGTACAATCTTCAGAATATTTATTACCTTCATAAAATTTAAAACATTCAAGATTATAGCACCATTTTTTTATACATCTAGGATGCATTTGAAGTTTTATTATTTTCGGATTTACGGAACCTATTTCTTCTTCGCTCATATAAGTGACTAACATGTATTTAGATAATGAATAGATGTCTAAATCAAAATGTAAATGAAAATCATCAATATCAATATCAACAGGTTTTTTTTCAAGATAACAATTTTGTAATTCAATTATTTTAGAACCATATGCTTCAATATGATTATAAATATAATATTTATCTTCATTAATATTGTATCGCATCAACATAATGTCAGCACTAATAAATTGAGCAGTTGGATATTTATTATCCATTTTATGTATTTCATATAAAGCATTAGGACTTAAAAAGTCATCATGGTCAAGTAACAAAATATATTCATTATCTTTGCAAGTTGTTAATTTAACACATTCATTTTTTAAATGACCTATAGGCGTATCTTCAGAAAAATGCTTATTATAAATTTTTATTTTTTCTTTATTATGGTTATCTAAATGAGGATTAGATTTAAAAAAATTATCTAGATAATCTTGAAAATAAAAATCAGGTGAGTTATCTAAAATAACCCATTCCCAATCTGTATATTCTTGACATAACACTGATTTAATAGTTAAATCAAGTAATGGACAAGACCTATGAGTTGCTGTTATAATACTAATCATTTTTAATATAAAAATTATTTATTATTATTCAGACTATTATTTTTAAGAATTTTGGGGAAAAGTTAAGTAAATCTGCTTAACATTACTCATTCTTGAAAAACAACTATAAAACTTTAAATGCTTTAAATCATCTAAAGAAACTCTATATCTGCTTTTAGAATTTTTTAATTTATAATATATATCTTTCAATCCTGTAACTTCTCCTGATATCTCAAATTCTTCCAACGACTTAAAATATCTATCACTGAAATCACTAATCAAAGGAAATATTATATTTTTTACTTTATCTTTAACTTTCTTAATATACTGTAAACTAAACTCATAACCTCGCCTACCTAATTCAATACTGGCTAACACCATATCAGGTAACTCTAAATCCCTATACAAAAAATTACCTATAAACGAACTATAATCAGCTTGCACAGGTAAGAAATTAATACCTGCTATATTACATCGCTTTTGCAGATTTTCAACCATCTTACTACGATTCCATTGGTTGTTAACCAACTTATTAAAACTTTTACCTAAAGATTTATCACTGCTTTCTATATTTAAATCCTCCGTAACAAATAATTCACAGTTATAATGCGTTGCAATATTAACTAAGTATTTATTTATCTCAAACACCTCATATTTACGTTTGTTGTTGATATAGTGTTTTTTAGAATCTGTACTAGGTAAACCTTTTAAACTATTATCGAAATCATTAATGTCTTTAGTGGATATAACACCTGAACTAATAACAGTAAATTCAGAACTAGATTTCCAATCTACGACTGACCAACCTACATAATTAGGATTAATATCTATTGCAAATATCCTATTCGTAATAGGTTTATAGTTAAGGTTACGGAATATATTTTCATCATATGTAATGTAGATATATTCATCATCTAACTGATATGTAAGAGGTATTTGTTTATCTTGTTGTAAAATATATAACTCTTGTAATATAGATTGATAACGTTTATATCTACCGTTTATAGTTAACAGTATATTAGTATTTCTACTAGGTTTAAATGTAAAACTACATAAATCACTGTTTATCTGTATAAATCTATTAGCATGTTGATTAGCTTCACCTATTATATATAACTTACTTAACCGTTTTTGTTCGAACTCATCCTTAGTAATTTTACCTTTACACCTCAATAAGAAATTTTTCTTACCACCGAAAATCATAGGTTTATCGGGTTTATTTTCTAATAATTGTGTTGCGTGTTTGACAGCACAACGTTTAAGAAATGAACCGATTAAACTAATGTTATTAAGTGATTTGAGTTGATGTTCAGTATCTTTTTCGGAGGTATCTTTAAATCTGAGGTTATAAGCACAATGTAACACTGAAGAATACTGTTTTCTGTATTCTTGAATAACCTTTTGATTATTAAACTCAGTACTATATTTAATCTTCAGCGTTACCATGTTTTGTATTAATTTACATCTATATATAAATAGTCTGAAGTTTGAAAAAATACAACAAAAGTTGTATTTTTATCTAACATTTCTTAAAAAAAGCTTTCATAATTTTATTTTTTATTACGTTTTTTCCATGAGCCATGACTTATTACTCGTGAATTTCTTCCATTAATGGTACTAGTTTCAGTACCACCGTATTTTTGCTTTAACACCTCATACATTTGTCTTTCCTTTTCTTCCTGTGCTCGTTTATTTTTTCCCTGTTTTATACGTTCATTGATTTTTTCGTCCACAATATTTTGTAGTTCTTCATCAGTCATAAATAGATAATCGATAGGAATACAATAACACTCTATGTTCTTTTTAGAATCATATTCTGAAGATATTCCAGAACAATATATCAAATCTTCCAACACTTGAAAACCTGTTGCATATCCATACTCAGGTTTATATCTTTTTAAAATATCACATATTTCATTACACCGTTGATATAAAGAATCTTGAATTATTTTATACTCTTTTATATCTTTTCTTGTAAATGTTTTATTTTCCATAATTTTCTAATTTAACTTCCGCTTCTAAATTTTTTATTTCAAATTTCATTTGATTGATGATGTCTTTAACATCACTTTTTAGTTTTTTTAAAGCTCGTTTTTTAGTTCTGAATACAGAATGTTCATAAACCATGTCTCTTAGATTTGTTTCAAAACAAATGTTATTATTAACTTTAAAAATCTCTACAATAGTTTCTTCATCTATAATAGGGATTCCACCTGCTATTATGGGTATATAAACTACATCACCAACTTTAAATTTAGAATTTATTTTAGTCATAATCAATTATATTTAATTTATTTTAAACCATCTATAATCTTTTTTAATCTGTCAATTTCCTCTTCTATTTTTTTAACTAAAGCATCTTTTGCTTCAGCTTTTGTTTTATATGCGAACTCTTCAACTATAGAATAATGACGTGATGCAATCTCATACAAAATACCATTTGAAAATCTAAAAATATTAGTTATTGTTCCACCTAAAATTTTAACATCATATAGACTATCATCGTTAACTTGTTCAAAGAAAAAAATTTTCTCACCTATTTTATATTTTGGTTCCATATGTTTAATAAGTTATTCTTTTGACATTAATTAGTAAATTATTTTTGTATTATCATCAGTCCATGTTCAGGATGATATTGTATGTATACACCAAGGTTATTTAAAGCATTCTCAACATTCTTCACCAAAGGATTATCTTGTGGTAGTGCTGTACCTAATAAATGTTGATTATTATATGCAATTTTTGCACCTTGTAACATTAAAAGATATTCATTTTCACTTAAATATACATCTTCTTTTTGTCCAAGTAGACTACTAATAAATGATTTATATCGTTTTTGTTTGGTGTTGAATATCTTCTCAACTAAATCTGTCGGTAAACCTTCTACTTGCGAATGTATATGTATTTCAGTTGAATTTGGTTTATATTGTTTTTTCATTTATGTTCACTATTTATATTGTTGAAAATTAAACAATTTTAAATAATAATTTTTATTTTCAAAAAGTTTCTTAAACTTTGGATTAATTATGTAATTATATCTACTTCTCTTTTTAGTCCAAAACTCTTTTGGTAATCTCCAAGTATCAAATACACTACATTTACAATCTACTAATTCTTTATAAAAGTTCTGAGCTTCTTCAGTAGTTACTAAATTAGTTGTATAAAACCATACAGTATATAGTTCATATACGCAGTCGGATTTATACCATACAATGATAAACTTCTCAGTGTTTAAATTTTTAATTATATTCTGAAATTTATTATATTTTTTAATATATTCTTCTTTAGTTAAGTAATTATGATTTACTTTAAACTTATTTTCTTCAATGTCTTGTAAATGTTCTTGCCAAATTGAATCATTATAATCACAATCATAATAAGTTTTTATTATTTGTTCTTTATAATAATTCTTATCATTAATACATCTACCAACAAATTCCATCATTTTTTCAAGTGTGTCCCAATTAAAATAACAACGAGTTGGTTTAAACTTATCAATAAATAATTTATGTTCAGCAAAATACTGAATACTGTTATTTTGTTTCCATATACCAAACTTCATATATGGTATTTCTTTAAATGAAATATGTAAATTACAACCATTGGAATCAAAATTCCATATAAAATATGTTGCATATACATCATAATCAAATTTATAACCATAAGATTTAATTTGTTTAACTAATGGTCTTGCAACCATTTTATAGTTTTTCTTTACTTTTCTAATCGCTTGCATAATATAAGATATTTAATATTTCAATTATCTAACAATTTCATTCCAATAGTCTTGGTAGTCGGAATCTAAAGTTGGTTCAATACCTAATTCTTTTTTACGAACCCAGTACCACCAAATTACATCATCCATCATATACATACCATAAGTATCTACTAACTCCTCAGGTGTTAAATGATGTATTTTAATACCTGCTTCAATTTTAAAATAACTAAGATATTTTAAAATTTTAGGTTCATCACGGTTTTTTAAAAAATCACCAACTTTACGTTCAACATATATATGTTTTTTTAATTTTCGTGGTATTCTAATTATCTTCATTAGTTTTTATATTTTTTATAACTATTTTGAATTAAATTGTTTAATTAATGGTCTTGCAACCATTTTATGGTTTTTCTTTACTTTTCTAATCACTTGTATAATACAAGATATTTAATAATTACATATACATAACCATACTTACATTATTTTTTTCACAAATAACGTAAATATTTTCATTGTTAATTAATTTGTTTTTTTTATATATAAACTTTCAAAAACTTGAGCTTGTTTATCACTTTCTATTAATCGTTTAAATGAAGAATTTCCACTATTTAAATATATATGTTGTGTATATAATTCCTGTGGTAATGCAACAGTATTATCTTCATCACCACTAATTCCATCAAACGATAGAATATAATTACATTTCAAATTTCTTAAATAATTATAAAATTCATTTAAATCTAATCCACCACTATACAAGCCGTTAGTATTTGCATACGGAGGGTCTAAGTAGAGAAAATCATTTATATTTGGTTGTATTTCCTGATAATCACAGCATTGAAAATCTATATTATTATCATTTAACAATTCATGCGAAGAATTAAACATATTCAAAAATAGTCAGGCTACTTTCTATACATTCACTACCTATTTTTTGTAGGCTTCTTCGAAACGATAATAGCACTTCCTTAACCTTTTCCCTTTGCAGTTTCTTTGGCTCATAAGCACCATTATCCAGTTTTTTTAAGAGTTTATCTCTTAACACGGTTAAGACTACCCTATTTTTTATATTATTTGCAGCATTATAATCTGCATTTACTTCATATCCACATTCTATACATGCAAATGTTTCTTGATTTGGACGATTTTCATCCTCTATACATCCACATACAGGACACATCTTACTTGTATAACTACTATGTACAGTAGATACCCCTATATCATATTTTCTTGAAATATGTTCAACCTCATCTTTTAAGGAGGATATTCCAAGAAACTTTACTTTTCTATTGTAATTAATATCTTCATTATCACTATCTTTTACATAACACTTGCCAAATCCATTGTTTAAATCTTCCATCACTATATGATTAAATCCTTGTAACTTTAAGTCTTTACACATTCTCGAAATTAATTGTTGCTCAGATTTAATCATTTTCATTTTCAATACATCTAACTTGTGTTGCTTACGTTTACCTATCTTATAGTCTTTGTTCTCTTTTAAATTATCAATTTCTATTGATAACTTGCAGAAATCATTAACTAACTTTCTATCATAATCATAAGTAATCTCATTAGATAAACTAAATAAATTATGTTTACAATTAACATCTATACCTACTACATTATTCCCTGCTTCAGGTATATAGCGTTCACCATCTTTACAGATATGTACTGATAACGTTTTATGATATTCATCGAATTTAATTAGATATTCATACTCAGGATTACTCTTTAAATATTCTTTAATATTACCGTGATAATCTTTACTAAATTTCACTGGTATATCTAAAGATTTTCTACCTTTAAACCCTGATAGACTAATAAATGTCTTAATAACAGAGTTATAATTAGTATTATAATCAAGTATTTTAGTTTTTCTGCTTCTACCTCTAAAAGTCAAGGATTTAAATTCAATAGGTTTTCTACTATAGTATTTAATAATTTGTTGCCTTTTAGATAGTGCTAAATTCATTAACCTATTCAATCCGAATTTATCAATACATCTTAAAATGTTATTATAAAATTCTTTTTTATTAGCATCACAAGATTGTAATTGTTTAGAAATGTATTCAACAGTATTATCATTACCGTAGCGTGCTAAATAAGTTAAACAGTTTGATAAAGGTGTATTTTTTTTATTAAGGTTAACTTTTTTAAACTCACCTTTTTTATGGTTTTTGGTGTTACGTTTATAAAATTCAAAACCTTGAAATGTAATATTCTCGAACTTTAGTTTTTTCTGTACAGCTTCAAATTTATTTTGATAAGCTGTAAATATATCAAAATATACTTGACAATTAAACGAACTAGAAATAACACCTTTAAATGTGTTACACATTTCATTTCGAAATGTGAATTTAGACATCTCTAAATAATGTAATAGGTTTTGACTAACATGTTCAGATACTTTGTTTTTATGATTACGAATAAATACAGCAAAATCATACAACTCATTATATTTTTGAGTTGTTAAGTCCTGTGACTTAAATATTTTTGTGTATTTACTGTCTATATTCATTACTTTTAAAAACAAAAGAGGAAAAATCATTCTACTACAGGTATGTCGAAGTTGGTAGAGCAATGACTAATCCTCAATATATCTTATATTATTTTAATAACACGACTTCGACCTCGTATTTCAAAAAACATTCTATATATAAATAGTCTGTACTTTTGAAAAATACTACAAAAGTTGAAAAAAAAAATTAAAATAGCGTGATTATATATTAAATTATTTATCACGCTATTATCTATTAATAATTATCTATTAAATCCACAAAACAATTATGTAAATTTTGAAACCATTGATAAGTTTTAATGTGTTGTTTTTTAGTGAAATATTTAACAACAGGATGTATGATTTTCGTATATAAAAACAAAAATATCATTAATAGCCACATTGGTAGTGCTAAAATTAGAAATAAAATATTTACAAAAAATCTAATCATTTTCATCATTATTTAAATTAATTTCAATAATTTTATGTTTAATATCAAACTCTTCTTTATTTTTTTAATTGTTCTAGTTTTTTATAAAATTATTTTTATATTTAAAAAATTATTTATATTATTGACTTATTTACTCTTCTTGTATAAAAAGTTGATTTAGAAAAATCCAACATAAATATATCTTGAAGATATACATAAAATTTATCACTAACTACACATTCTATTAATTTAGGTTTAATACTAAAAGCACCTGTTAAAGGAACTACTTTTTCAATACATGTATCATCATTTAACATATTTAAAAATTGAGGGG
>JAEIGA010010625.1_pt1 | contig 13968 bp, 26 predicted proteins | sample 9270691 | NCBI WGS metagenome assembly JAEIGA01 (sample SAMN17057246, study PRJNA624740) | gut metagenome | biome: biome; isolation source: fecal sample | host: Bos grunniens | place: China: Xizang | collected 2019 | reverse complement strand
ACAACTTTTGGTTTATTATCTAGTAAAATTAAAGAGTATTTAGAAAATGAAGAAAATTCTGATTTATTAAATCTTTTAATAAAAATTACTGATAATCAAAATATTGCAAAAAATATTTCCGAATATAATATCGGTTATGTTTTAGCTAAATTAGTTCGTAATGGCGATGTAAATATTGCTACTGATTTTCTTAACAATATTAGAACTTTAGTTAATAAAACTATTGAAACTACTAGAGGTAAAAAAACAGAAAAACCTTCAGTAGAGTTCCTAAATTTTAGAAGTTCTGCTAATCAATTGTTTGATTTTCTATAGGAGTTTATTGAATAGTCATCTACATTACTAAATACTGATTATGTAACTGAGTATGGTAATAGTAATATTATTTCTGATTTAAATAAATTAGCTTTAGGAGCAGATGAATTTAAGAGACTTGGATAGTTTTTACGTTTAAATTAGGAAATTAAAACAAAACCTGATGAATTAATTAATTTTGTTTAGAAAATAGAAACTGTAATAACCGAAAGGGCTAAATTAATTGCGGACACTAATGCTCGTTTAGGTATAAAAAATCCAAAAGGTTTAAAAGCATTAAAAAACTTTGATTTTAAAGAATTTGCAGAATCTTTTATAAGAGATCCTTATGGAAAAGATGCTATGCATAACAAGCAGATTGAAACATATGAAAAGTATTGTAAAACGTGTATTAATCCTTTAAGAATATTAACAACTGTTCCTCACTATAAAGGTTACTTGGAATCTATGATTTTAGCTTACGAAGGAGATTATATGCAGTCTATTAAATTTAGAGCAATTAAACGTTTAGGTAATCAATTTATTACTGATAATAAAATTAAAAATGCCAAAGAAAAGACAAGTGTATATAAAGGAGTTCAAAGTTTCGTAGATGATTATGTAAATAATGCGTATTTACAAAGTCAAGGTTTATTACAACTACCTAAGAATTCTGAAAAGTATCCTATACAAATAATAGATACTAAAGGTAAATACCATGATAATGAAGCTGCTAATACTTATATTCAACTAGGAAAAGCTGAAGATAATAGAACATTTGAGAACTTTTTTGAAAAAGCTTTTATACCCGCATTAAAAGCTCAAAAAAATAACAATATGTTTGTATCAGATTTAAAAGAAGTTTTAATAACAGATCCTATTACTGGAGTACGTTATTTAGCAACATCTTTACCTATAAATATGATGCCTTCTTCTGATAATGAAAGAATTTTATTTAATAAATATAAAAACGATTTTAATAAAATCGCAGGAGGATTTGTTAATATAAATGGAGTAAATTATAGTATTGCACAAATGTTTCAATATTATAATCTTCTTAAATTTAAAGGTAAAGCTGGGCGTTCTAGTTTATTATCTATATTTGAAGATATTATGGCAAAAGATCCTTATATGGTATCATACCGTAAATTTATATATAATTTTGATAAAAATTATGATTTTGCTATAGGTGGTAAAACATATAAGGATACAAAAACAGGAAAAACTATAATAGGTATAGATACAGAAACTTTATATAAATATTTGGCTCCTCTATCTAATCCTTATGCTACGTCAGCTAATATTATTAAATATCAAGACCCAAATATAGGGAAAACAATATTATTAGAAAAAAATTAGGAAGAAAAAGAGGAAAAAGAAAAAACCAATTCTATAACTTAGGATGACGATTTCGATTATGGAGATGAGGTTGGTTATGAAAGTGACGGAGATTATTCTAGTGTATATGAAGGAGAAGAAGAAGACTATGAAATAGGTCCAGACGCGGATTTTGATGAAAATGAAGCAGGTTCTTCTAATACTAAATTTAAAACTAATTATGGATCTTATCATCCTTTATACGGGGACGGTGTATTAACACGTTTTAATCCTCCTAGTATAGCTTTGACCTCTACATATGATTAGATTATAAACCATTATTCTTATGATGGAAACGTTGCTAAAAACATAACTATTAAAGGTGGAAGAATAAAACAACTCACACTTAATAACGAAATTTACGATATAAATGATGATATTGAAATAGTAAAAATTCGAGAAGTAGATGGAAAGACCGAATATTATGTTGATACAGATGATTTAAATAGTCTTATTGAAACTATTAATTGTGGCAAATAATTGTATTAATACCAAATCTGTAGAGTTCCAGACTAAACAACAATAGTCTGGACTCTCAGAATTTGCCTACGCCGTAAAAGTGCAGGCATATTTTAATAAACAGCGTAGAATGGGAGTTTCTGAAAATGATTTAAAATATCCAGAATTAGATATGATTAATGGCGCTGATAGTTCTTCTTATTTAGAAGAGTAGATTAAATTAAAAGATGATAGTGCTTCTATTAAAAGTATTTTAGAGTATACTAAAACAAATGATATTTCTGAAGCTACTATATCCATAAACAATAAACATAGAGATTTAGAAGTATCTATTGTACCTTTAAATGAACAAGCCTATGTTTAGGTTGAACATAGACCTACTGACTCATCAAGAAAAGATAATCCTCCCGTAAATGTGACTTCAGATAAACAGGCTTTAATTTCTATTTTTAATAAATTATTTAATTTATACAGAATTAATTTTCATAATGTAACTATTGCTGATATTAATTCGGATAAAAAGTTTGAAGGAGTAATTGATGCTAAACATACTAACGCATTTATTTTAGACGGAGAAATATATATTAATATGGATGTTGCAGATATTGATGCTCCTATACACGAAATGGCACATATGTTATTAGGAAGTGTAAAATATCAAAATCCAGATTTATATTATAACTTAATTAATATTTCGGAACAACTTCCTAATTATCTTGAATTAGTTAAAAATTATCAAGCAAGAACTAAAAGTGATATTAATGAAGAAATTTTTGTTACTGAATTTGCTAAATTTATATCTAATAAAAGATCTATAATACAAGAGCTACCCGAATACATTCAAGAAAATATTTTATATAATGTAAAACGTATGCTTGATTCTATGTTAATGGGAGATATTAGTGTTAAATCAATACCAACAGAACGCTTATTAGATTTACCTTTGCCTCAAATAGCCGAAATAGTTAATTCTCCAGCGTTTAGTATTCAATCAAAAAGTTCATTAAGTGATAGTAATATACACAGAATTCTTAATAATAGAAAATCAGATCTTATATCTAATAACTAGTTAATAGAAGAATGTTTATGATTTGTAGATATATTTATAAAGGACATACTTTTAATTCTGAAGCTGAATTGGATGATTTTCTCTTGGAAAGAGATAAATATTTATCTAAATATGGAGATATAGTATTTTCAATGACGACGCAACAAAACGCTAGTTATGATTTAATAGATAAAGCTTCTAAAAGAGCTTTGGATAGAAAACAAAAATGGGAAACTGAAAAAGAAAGATATACTGAAGACGGTATTAGACGGGAATACAAGGTTCCTTATATGGGTGTAAATGAATTTTTAGACGGTTTAACTAACACGGATGATAAATTGTTCTTTCCTGAATTTATAGAACATAACTATTGGACAAAACGTTTTATAGCTTGGTCTGAAGGAGATTATAATGATGATGAAAAAAAGCTTTTTGGTTTTGATCAAAATCCTCCTATACTAGATTTGCACCCAGAATTAATGAATTTTAAACCTAATAAATCTTGGACTTCGGATGAACTTAGAGCTAAGTTTAATGAGGTTACTACTAAACAACAACAAGAATTACGAGATAAAATGGAAAATCAATGGAAAAATTAGGCTCTTTTTGGAGATATTATCCATTTTATTGGTTAGAAGCTTTTTTCAGAAGTTCGTAGTGGAGAATATAAAGGTAAAACTTGGCTAGAAGTTGCTGATATAAATATGAACTTATTTTTACTACAAGTTCACGAAGATAGATACGATGAAGAAAAGAAAAAAATTAGAAAAAGATTTACGGACGAATAGATATTGCAAGCCGTAGACTATTTCAAAACTTTAAAAAATAATTTAGAAACAAAGTTAAGCGATACTAATTTAACTTTTATTCCAGAACCTGTTGCTTTAGGAGAATTAGATTCAAATACGAAAGGTATTGATTATTTAATAGGACGTATTGACCTAGTTGTAATCGATAGTCAAGGCAATGCTCATGTAGTTGACTATAAGACATCTCCTAAACCATATATGGCTTATAACGAAGCTAAAAAATTAGGATATACATATTAGTTAGCAACTTACACTCGTATTTTAGCACAAAATGGGTTAAAATATAACGGAATTAGATCTTTTGTGGCACCAATCCAATTAGAAGGTTTTAGACTAGCAGAAGATAATGAATATACATTTGATAATATTAAGAGTGATACCGTAATACATGAATTAACAGAAGAAGTACGAACTCGTGAAAAAGTTATTAATAACCTAAACGAAGTAATAAGCATTCCTCAAAATTTAACGGCTTCTTCTTAGAATTTAATATCTAATGTTGATAAACATATGAGAATCTTCTTTCCTGAGTTTGGTAAAAAGAAAACCGAAGAAGAAGTTAAGGCTATGATTGAAGCTGCGGGAGGATTTAAAAAAAGAACCGATTTAGATAAACCATACGGATATATTCCAGATGGAGCTGGAGAGAATGAAATTATTACCGCTAATGATGAAGTGGATTTATTAAAAAGAGTAATGGCTTATTATAACACATTTCAAGAAAGTGTAAAAGGTCAAACTTCATTAATTAAAAACGCTTTAAAAGAAGGTATGGCTAACAATACCAACGATGTTAATTTACCTCAGTCTTATAATATTAAAAAGGCGGATTGGTTAAGAGACACCTTAAGTAAATATTTAAATAGTAATTGGTAGGTATTAGAAGGGGATGGATATGATTCTGCTGAAGAATTTGGAATAATTTTTGTTTAGAATAAATATACTAAACATGTTGAAATCATAACTACAGCTTTAAATTATTTACAGTATAATCCTTCAAAAGATTCAAAAATGCAAAATCTAACTTATGGTTTAGGAGAATCTGATGTTGTAGAAAATTCAAAACCTAATTCGCAAATGTTAGAGGCAACTAATGGAAATATACGATTAATGGAAACTCTATTAGTATTAAACAATATGGAGTTTAATGATGATATTAATATTGCTCAAATTCATGTAGTTAATCCTAGACGTAGCGCCGGTACCTGGTCTCCTAATGAATAGATGTTATACTCTTTTAATAAATTAATGGATTTAGCTAAAGCTAAAGGAAAAGACGTTGGTGAAAACAAATTAAAAGGAGGAAAAGGTAGCGTTAAATTTGCTAATAAAGCGTAGTTAGCACTACTTACTATGAAAAATATAATGAATATTACTGGAACTAGAACTGCAGAAAAATTTTTAGGAATGACTAGTAGTATTAATGCCTTAGATTCTTTCATAACTATGAAAAATAATGAAGAAACTTTGGCAGAATTAGAAAAATTAAAAACAGCTATTGAAAATGATAAAGAACTTTCAAGATATATTAAAAATCCTGAATCAGTTATTAAATAGTCTTATCATATTAGAGAAGCAGTAACTGCTTATGCTTAGATACTTTGGGCTATTGCAGAATTAAAAGGATATGATTATCAACAATAGTTATAGGATCATGATAAAATGATTGCAGGATTCTTTAAAGGATTTTATTGGCAACCTTTAGAAAATCCTGGTAATTATGCTAGTAATATTTTAAATACTGCTTCTAGAGTCATGTAGGAAGCTTATCAAAATGTTCGAGATTTCTTATCTAAAGAATTTAGAGAGGTTGATAAGGAAATAGAAGAATTAAAGGCTAGCGAAAATTTTTCTAAATTTAAAGAATATACTTACGGTAACCAATCTACTCTTTATACTGATATTGTTTATAAAACTGAGGATAAAGATATTATGGTTAAAAATCCTTGGGATCCTAACTGTCGTTTAAGTGAATCTAAGAAAAAATTTACTAAAATGTTTTTAATGAAAATTAATAAGGAACGTTATCCAAATAAGTCTAATCTTGAATTAGAATAGATGATTAAAGATAATGATTACGATTTCTTTAAATTACCTTTAGTAAGAGCTAGTGCTTCTGGTAAAGCCGCTTAGAGAAGTATATTTGATTCTTTTAAATAGCGTATTTCAAAATTAACAGATGCCGCTTATTATAAAGATAAAGTCTCTTAGTTTTTAAGCGATGAAGATGAAGTTATGTATAAGCAAAGTGAAGAAGTATTTAAAATGAATAATATTATGGATACAGGTAATGGTCCAGGTAGAAAATCATTTATTGCTAAAAAATTAGCTCAAGATCCTGCTTATTTTGAAATTGATTTAGAAAACATACTTAAAACACATACTCAAGCTTATGCAGTACAGAGAGAAATGGATCAACGTATGCCTATTATTAAAGCAGCTGCTTTTTCACTTAAATTAATGGGAGATTATTAGGGAATCGATTTTAATGCCGATTATGAAACAATTGAAAAAACTGTAAAAAGTAAAATTAAAAACGAATCTTTAATTGAAAACCCAACATTAAAAGTTGTAGCTGGAGTAACGAAAGATCTACAAAAAATGGCTTCTTTCATGGCTTTAGCTTTTGCTCCTATTCAAGCGTCAGGACAAACTCTTAACGGAGTTTTTACTTCTATAAAACTACATTGGACTTATGATCGTGAAATGTTTAGTAAAGAACATTTAATATCTTCTTATAAAGAAGTAGGAAAAGATTTAGTACATTTTGGAACTACTCCGACTAAATGTGAAGCCATCAATAGAGTATATGGAATTAATGACATGGATATAAATACTTATGCGTAGAATTTAAGTACTAATAAACATGGTATATTCCATTTTTTCGATAGATATGCTTTTAAAATGTCATCACGTCCTGATTTCTATAATCGTATGACTTTATTTTTATCTTAGATGAAACAAGATGGATGTTATGAAGCTCATAGTTTAAACGAAGATGGAACTCTACGTTATAATTGTAGAGAAGACAAACGATATGCAGCCTTATGGAAATCTCCTAAAAATTCTAAAGAATATAATGAAGCTTTATCTTTATATATTTCTGCTGCTAAACAGTTTGTTGCTGAGGGAGCTAAAAACGATGATGGATCTTTATTTTAGTTGGATATAAATAATCCTAAAGAATTACCAAGAGCTTATACAGTACAAGAAGCAGAATCTCGTAAAGATGTGGCCGATAGTATGTATGGTTATTATGATCATACAAAAAAGGCTCTATTTTTCGGTGAATATTTAGGTAGTTTATTAGGACAAATGCGAACTTATTGGTCTGCTAAAAAGAACCAATATTTTGCTCAATAGAATAGTAATAAAATTAAAGGACGTTGGGTCGAACTTACTGATGAAAATGGTAAACCTTTATTTTACGGACTTAATGAGAATGGAGAAATAGATCATTCTATTATACAGTCCGAAGTAGATACAGGAGTAAGAGTTAAACAATGGCAAGGTGATTATTCAGAAGGTGTTTTTGTTACATTAATGGGTATTATGAGAGAAGTCTGGAATAACGATGACAAATCTTTTGATGGAATGATGGCTACAATCCGAGAAAAATATTTAGAAAATCCAGATGAAAATTATCGACGTTGTTATTTGTCTAATTTAAAAATATTGGCTTACGATACCTGTGCGGCCATTATGTTAGGAGCTTTATGTTTAAGTTTAGGATTAGTTTATAATGACTTAGAGGATGAGGCGAAAAAGTCTGAAGATTTAACAGATGCTGTGTTAGCAGATATGTTTGGATTAGTATATAAAACATTTAATTATGCTAAATTAGATTTTTTCTGGTGGGATTCTATATTCAGTCCTACTATTGATTGGAATCCTTATGTAATTACATCTATGACTAATGCCTTTGATTAGGTTATGAGTGTAGCTACTGGTGATAGAAATGCCTTTGCTGCTTTAGCAAATACTTTTGGTTTTGCTAGACAAAATAAACCTATTTTTAGATATTTAGCACAATAGACAGAAATTTTAAATGACGATTAAATAGAAAAAAAAAATGGGCGACCTAGGATTTCTCCTAAGCCGCCCTTAATTTTTAAATATTAATCAATATCATCAACAATAACACATTCAGTTGTTAAGAATAAACCAGCAACACTTGCTGCATTTTCTAATGCTACACGTATTGCTTTTGCTGGATCAATAATACCAGCATTAATCATATTACAATAGGTATCTCTTTTAGCATTATAACCAAAATTATCATAACCTAATTCATTCTTTAAAATAGTACTAATAATTACATCTCCTGATACTCCTGCGTTAGCACAAATCTGTTTAATTGGATATGCTAGCGCATTTTTTATTATATTAATACCAGTTTTTACATCTGCATTATCAGTCTCAATCTCTGAAAGAGATTCTATTGCTCTAATGTAAACACTACCACCTCCAGGAACAATACCTTCTTCAATAGCAGCTTTAGTAGCACACAACGCATCTTCAATACGATCTTTCTTTTCAACTAATTCTACTTCACTATTGGCACCTACATAAAGAGTAGCAATACCTCCTTCTAGTCTAGCTGCTCGTTCTTCTAATCCTTGTTCACGCAAACTTTTAATATGGTCTATTAAGTCCGTACCACCTCCACCATTTATAATAGTAGTATTATGTTTATCTACTATAATTTTTTCAGCAGATCCTAAATGTCTCATTTCAGGACTAAAACGATCGTCTAGGATCATAGCACCTGTTACAGCACTTATATCATGATTTAGCTCATCTTTATTTAGTCGAGGAGTTTTAACTACACACACTTTAAAATTAGCTTTAATTTTATTAAGCACTAGAGTATCCAACACTTCGGAATCATAATCAGAAGCAATGATTAAAACAGACCCATGTTGAGTCATAATCATTTCAAGTACCTTATAAAAATCTTTTAGATTAGTCATTTTAGATCCATACAGAAGTACTCTGGGATTTTCAAGTACACAGGTGGACTTATCCCTATCTGTGATAAAATAAGGGCTTAAAAAGCCTGTATTAAATTGAATACCCTCATTAACTTGTATATAAGTTTCTGTGCCTTTGGCTTCTTCAATTGTAATAATACCGTCGCGACCTACCTTAGATACCGCATCTGCAATTAGATTACCAATCTCTTCATCATTATTTGCTGAGATTGTAGCAACTTGAGCAATTCTATCTTCTACTGGAATAGCTGTAGTTTTAATAAAGTTAACTACAGATTCAACAGCCATATCAATTCCTTTCTTTAAATCCATAGGATTAGCTCCAGCTGTAACATTCTTTAAGCCTTCATTAATAATGGCTTGTGTTAATACTGTACTTGTAGTAGTAGCATCTCCAACATCATTAACTGTTTTGCTAGCTACGGATTTAATTAGTTTAACTCCAACATTCTGATATTTATCTCTTAATTCAATTTCTTTTGCAACACTCACTCCATCTTTTGTAATATGAGGTTGACCGTATTCCTGATCAAGTATTACATTACGACCTTTGGGACCTAAAGTAACCTTAACAGCATTGGCTACGACATTAATTCCTTCTTGAATTTTACGTCTAGCGTCTTCATTAAATAATAACTGTTTATTCATATTCATAACCATTTAAATTAATCAATTTTATCTCAGATAATTATACTAATAAATAAGTAAAATCAAAGTCAAAAATTGTTAAAAAAATAAGGCGTAGTAGGATTTCTCCCACTACGCCTTGTAAATTACCAATTACTCACATCAGTTATATCCAAAGTCTCACCACATCGTGAGCATTTTACTTTTACGGTCATACCAATACCAGATGCAGGAGAAAATATAGTATTAATGTGTCCTCGACATTTACTATGTTTATCTACAAACTTACTATACTTTTGTACTTGTTCTTCATTCAAAGAATAATTTATAGTTCGTTCCGGTTTATAATTAGCTAAAGAAAATTTTTCTACTTCTTCAGCTATTATGGATGAATCGTAAGATGCTACATCCAAAGTGCTAGCCGACGTATCTGCAGGAGGTACTAAATAATTTTCTTTAATAAAAGTGTATGAATCCTGAATTTCAGAATTCTCTTTAGAAGCTCTTAGTTGACGTTTTCTTTCACGACAAATATGTTCAATTTTGTCGTAGTCCATAATTCTAGCTTCTATAGCAGACATACCAGGCTCTTCTTTGGTTCTAAGAGTTCTTTTTACAATATCTGCATCCCAAGGATTTAATTCATAATCTATCCAAATACTCCAGGGTTGAATTGTATGTTTTGAATAGTCACTTTTACCTACATTATTATTTCTTACTTCATTTGGAATTAATCCTAATCTATCAAGACGTTGATATAATTCATCACTAATTAAGTGTAACCCTTCTGTTTTGGCATAATTTACTTGTTCCATTTTTCGATAATTTCATTGATTTTAGCTAAAGGCACTGCGCCTACCAATCTATCAACTTCGTTATCTCCATCATAGAAAATTAATACAGGAACATTACGAATTCCCTTTTCATTTGCTAAATCTTCCCATTCATCTACATCATATTTAATAATATCGATGTCCTTTATTTGCTGAAGAGTGCGGTCCAGGATTTTACAAGGACCACACCAAGACGCTCCATACTTTTCAATGTGTGTAATCATATATGAAAGTCAACTGCAGTTACTAAACAATTTTCATCTATTGATTGGATGTATTCTCTAAACATTTGATTCCAATCAGATTCAGGTTTTTCATTATTTACACAAGCCCACCAGCCCATTTCTCCACGTTCGTTCCATTCACCATCTAGATCAACAAAACAAAAAGGAGTATTATGTTCTGTCATGTACTCCCAATCAATTTCGTTAAAATAAGCTTGATTTACTCGTATTGCATTACCTTCATTATCTTTTTCTTTTAAATAGATGTAATTATCCCAACGACCTCCAACACTATACCAATCCCATTTAGAATTTGGATTATAAGTAGTAACTAGATTCTCAACTTCGTCTATGTCATATCCCCAACCTTTTGCTTCTTTCCAAGCATCTTCGTAAGATATAAATAAGCCTTTATCAACTACATCTTGGTAATATTGCCTTGATCGTTCAGGTAATTCAGAATCATCTAAAGCTTTTACAGCATTTTCATAACGTAAAGCCTGTTCTTGTTTTACTTTATCTATTGCTTCGTCTTTAGTATACTTTATATAACTTTCTACTTCAAGACCTTCATCGTACATTTCAAGATTGGATTCCCAATCTTCGCCAAAACATAATCCAATAAAATGACTCATTTTTTAAGCTTTTGTCAATAAATTATAAAAATCTGTACTTGAATGTAATTTATCTATAAACTCTTCAAATGAATAATGTCTATGAGGGTGTGGTGCCTTAAAAGCTCTTCCTGTAATTTTTACGTAGTCTGGGTATATCCAACTCTGATTTTGTATAGTCCAGAGTGGAATGCTTAGGTAATAGTTGTATAGTTGAATATCATTCATTATACAACGTATTGTTTAACAACTTCACTGATTATCTTACCGTCGGCTGTAGGAAAATGCTCTTTAAGAAATTTAATAACTGGTCCCATTTCTTTTTTAGAAATTTCAATTTTATCACCTTTATTCCATCCCATATAATCGGCTGAATCTTGGATATAATATTGTATTTCTGAGGCTTTTACAGGCTTTGGAAGCAACTTTTTCAGTACTTCCAATTCCTCCCTACATTCAGTCGCCAAGTCCTCTCTACCAGCCTGAGAATACTGTTTTTCAGCATCTTCCATTTTAGTAGCATATTTTCTAATTATAGAAATTTCGGAAGCCTCATTATATTCAGGAGCGTTCTTTTGAGTCTTAAACGCCATAATATCGGCTTTCAGGTTTCTGTATACTTTTAATTCAGCAGCCTTTTTATTTTTAAGACTGTCTTTAATTAATTCGTCAATATTTATCATATTAAAATGTTTTTAAATTATATCTTCTTTTAATATTCATCGCTGTATGACTATTTTCTCTACCAGGTCTAATCCAAGCTACATCAAAATCAGAATCTTGAGTCATTCTAGAATCACATTCATCATAAGATGTACAAGGTCTTAACATAACATTGTAAAAATTAATAAGTTTTTCACCAAATAATGTTACTCTAACCTTATCAACATAATATACATAAACGTCTGGATAATCACTATGTGTTAGTAACCATTCTAAAGCCATGGTATCACATCCTTCCCAATCTCCTACGACAAAATATGCCATAGGATCTTTTTTTAAGATGTGTGTTAAAGTAGGAACATAATAATCATTAAATTCTTCTTGAGTTAGATCTCTATGTCCACTTATAAAATACGTCATATTATAGCAAGTTTAATTTAGAAATGAGTTCTTTAATTAAATGGTCGTGGTTGAAAGCCCATTGGTATTTATCAATGTTACTAATGGAAATCCAAGCAACTGCACCTACCTCGTTTTCTTCACCACCTCTATCACCAACACTCACACTAACAGTATTAGGTTGAGGATTAGAAATAATAGAGTAGTATCTAAATGTTACATTTTGACGGTTTGCTCTAGGATCGTCTTCGAATTCCCAGAAAGTAGCATTCTTTAGTCTTACTCCTGTTTCTTCAAACACTTCTCTCATTGCACCGTGTTTAGTTGTTTCATCAAAATCCAAATATCCACAAGGAACATTCCAATAACCTTGATAATCAGGAGTACCTGTACCTCTTTGATTAGCTAAAACGTGCCACTCTCCGTTAATAGGAGCAAATACGAAACAAGACACAGCCATACTTCTAGAAATCCAATAAGTCTTTCCGTCTTGTGTAATAGGAAAATTATTCATGACAATAACGATTAAAATCTTTAACAATATTAATTAAATAAGGATCAAGATGCTTTTTAGCAATCTCTACATTTTTATTAGGAATATCATAGAAAGCTTCTGCGATACTACCAGCAATAGCGGCTTGAGTATCAGCATCTCCTCCTAGATAAATAGCTAGGCGAATAACCTCATCGAAGTCATCACCTTCCAAGAAAGCAATAATTGCTTCAGGAACAGAACCTTGACAAGTTGAATCGAATCTATATCCAGAATCTTTTATTTCTTGGATAGTTCGATCTAGATTATATCCGTATTTCTTAGTTATATACTCTTTGATTTCATCTTTTTCATAATGATTTCTTGCCATCCAAATAGCAGCAGCTGTAGCTTTAGCACCTTTAATACCTTCTGGATGATTGTGAGTTACTATAGCAGAAGCTTCTGCCAAAGATTCAACTTCTTCTAGTTGATCCGAAACCCAAGCACATGGAGCCACTCTCATAGCAGAGCCATTTCCAAAACTATTATAAGGTTTAGGATTTTCTTCAACAAGCCAATGTCTAAACATACCACCATAACCTGCACGAGGATAACGCTTACCCATATCCTGCATCTCTTCTACTAGTGCTTCTAGAGAACAATCTTCTCTCATAAGCCATTTAGCTACAGCAAGAGTCATTACAGTATCGTCAGTAAAATGACTACCTCGGGGAACCGAAACAAAATTATAGTCTTTTACAGAACGAAATTCATATTTGGAGCCTGCAATATCTCCATAAATAGTTCCGTATAACATATTATTTATATAAATTATTATTGTTTATAATAGTTCTAACACCTTCAGATGTGTATGGATAAATCTCTTTATATTCAGCTACTTTATTACGTATATTAGTAGAACTAATATTAATAATATTTCTACTTACTGGAAATTGAATAAAGTTTTCAAATATCCATTTAGCATTAGCCCATTTATGCATTTCTCCATATACATCATGACCACAAATTATAAATAAAGAATCCTTATTATAAATTTCTTTTAGTTTTTCTAAAGTTTTATAAGAATAATAAGGAGGTTCTAAATCTTTTTCAAGATCCTGTATTATTACAGAATCACCAAACGGTTTAGTT
>JAEIGA010010624.1_pt1 | contig 13968 bp, 16 predicted proteins | sample 9270691 | NCBI WGS metagenome assembly JAEIGA01 (sample SAMN17057246, study PRJNA624740) | gut metagenome | biome: biome; isolation source: fecal sample | host: Bos grunniens | place: China: Xizang | collected 2019 | reverse complement strand
TTATCATCACCCACAAGCTTAACGAGGTTCTGGATATTTTCAATAGTCTTGCCACCCTCGGGGTCGGCTGCGTTAATAAGCGCATTTATGCTAGCAGCAACCTGCTCTGCGGTCTGGAACTTATTGTCAGCTGCTTCCTTGGTGTAAACATCTGCAGCATTAGCTTTAGTTGCAATAGCTTCATTAATAACAGCTAGTTGACTATTAACATCCTCTGTTTTAGCATATGGCTCAAGGTCAATTTCAGAAACTGCATCAAGAGCTTCTTTGACCTTTTCATCAACAGTATCCTTGTCGTAATAATTACTAAAATTATTAGTATTTGCCTGAATTAGATCAGCAAGTTCAGTATCTCTACTTTCAAGAGCGACAATCTTTGTGCTATGCTCAGCAATAGTAGTTGTGTGACCACCAGTAGTAGTTTCAAGAGCCGCGATAGATGCAGCGAATTCAGTGTCTTTGCCCTCAAGAGCAGTGATCTTTCCAGTTAAAGTAGTATTAACTGCATCGATAGAGCTCTTAGCAACGCCGATCTCACGAGTATTATCTGCAATTGCGATATTTGCAGTTGCAAGATCTGCTGCAACCTTGCCCGCATCAGCAACGCCCTTATCTGCCTGGGCTTGTGCGGCGGCTATTGCAGCGTCCTGATTGCCATTCTTAGTCTCAATAGCACCGACACGTTCATCATTAGTAGACTTGTATGTATTTAACTGTCTAAGAACAGAGTCAGCAGAAGCGCTGGAACCGCCCTGAACCTCGTCTAAGAGCTTATCAATTTCAGCTCTTGAGTACGCATTTGCAAATACACCAGTACCTTGAACAGCAGGAGTTGTCTCAACACCCTCTTCGTCTACTATAGCGGGAAGGCCAGGAGTACCAATCTTTGCATCGACTTCTGCTTTAGTATAAACAGCAGTGGACTCTGCCTTCTTAGCAAGCTCCGCACCTACATCTTCAGTTTTAGCATAAGCAAGCAGTTCATTTTCGATACCTTCAACAGCTTCACCCAAAGCGGTCTTGGTAGCATAAGTATTTTCAACCTCTGCAGCAACCGCGTAGCCATTAGCTTCAATCTCGCTTATAGCCTCGGACTTGGCATCGGCAATAGCCTGAGTATTTTCAGTCTTAAAGGTTTCAAATGTGCTATTTGCAACAACTGCGTTTGCAAAAGCCTTTTCTGCAAGAGCAGCATTTACGTCAGCGGAAAGAGCAAAAGTAGCTTTGTCTGTTTCATAAGTATCTTTATCAAGCTTCTTGGCCAGCTCTGCATCGGCATACTCTTTAGTAGCAGCAGCTTCTGCGGTAGCCTTGACACCGTTCAGAGCTTCAATAGTAGCAAGAGGTGTAATAGCATCGGCGATCTTCTTATTTACAGAGCCTTCGTCATTACCATTTAAAGTTGCGATCGCAGTAGTATTCTTCTGGATATTGCCTGCCATTTCAGCAGCGCCAGATTTATCAGATGCGACATAATCCTGAATCTCTTTTAGAGTATCAATAACACCATCAGAATTTTCAGTAACAGCCCAGAAGGCTTCCATAGTCTCAACACGAGCTTCTAAGCCATCTACAGTATCATTGCCATTAATAGCAACCTCTAGGTCAGCTACACGTCCAGATAACTCAGTGTCATCATAACGTTCTTCATCTTCAAGAGTTTTAACACGAGCTGCGAGTGCAGTGTCATCGTACTTGTCGGCGGTCTTTAGGTAATCGCTCTCAATAGCAGCAATACGGCCAGTTAGTGCAGTGTCGTCATATTTATCAGCCTCTTTGAGATAGTCGTCCTCGATTACTTTTACACGAGCCTTGATAGCCGTATCGTCATAAACAGTATCAGTATCATTTGCGTCAGCATATGCCTTAGCACGTGCCTCAGCGGCTTCAATAGCTGCATAAATACCAGAAGCTGCTACTGCGTCGTTAGCACCTTCTGTGCTCTCAGGCTTAGCTGCTTCACCAATCTTGGTATTAAGCGCTGCAATAGCCTCGGCGCGGTCTTCTACCTCAGCTGCAATAGCTTGAGCGTTAGCAGCAACCTTATCAACGAGGCCGGCAACAGCCTCAACACCCTCAGAAGCTTCAACACCGTTTACAGTGGCCTCAAGTGCTGCGGCACGCGTCTTAAGACCCTCAATTTCCTGTGCCTGTCCTTCAGCAGTGGAGGTATCTGGTTCTGCCCAAGTGAGCTCACCGTTTACAAGAGAAGGAACAAGAGTCTTACCAGCAAGATCAGTAGGGAGCCCAACCAACTCAAGCTTGCCAGCAGCGTTTAGCTTGATGGTCTTTCCATCTACCTCTACTTTTGCACCAATTTCCTGAGTTTGGAAGTTACCACTTGCGTCGAGAGAAAGCACATAAACACTTACAACACCGTCAATAACAGTTGCAAGAACTTGGCCTTCATATGGATAAGGAACAATTTTTTCGTTAGCATTTTTATACCAGTACTCGGATACACCGGTGGTAAAAGTGCCCTTAGTTAAATAGTATTTTAAATCAGCAGCAGAAGTAAAGACATTAGAAATATCTAACGGGCCGTACTTCTGTCTGTTTAAGTTAACGCCTAGAGAGGCGAAATTTTGATATTGCATTGCCATAATATTTTCGTCCTCCTATAATTAACCGATTGTTACAGTGTACTTGGTAGCAGCAACGCCATTTTCGTTCTCAAAGTGGAAAACAGAGTAGTTAGCTGCTTCAAATCCATTAGCACCTTCGATAGCAACAGTCTCTTTAGTAAAGTTAGCCTTAACGTCCAAGTTCTGGCCATCAACGTCAATAACAGACTTAAGAGTCTTATCGCCAAGAACTGCAAACATAACGCGCTTAGTGCCAGCAGGAATGGTGACAGTGCCAAAAGAAGTGGTGCTAGCATTCTTTGCAGTTGCCTTAGATCTGATATTAGCGGAGTTCAGTTCGAAAGTATAATCCGTGCCAACATAGGACCAGGTATTACGGTAGCCACTTGCTTTTACTTCAGCAGACAGACTCTTCTCAGTAGTACCAGCAGCATCAAAGCCCTTAATCTTAACGGCAGTATTTGCCTGGCCGAGGTTATTAACAGGAGTCTTAACATTATCGAGGCTCAAAGTAGCCTTGGCCTTAACAGTTGCGTAAACAGTATTAGCAGTAGTGCTATTAATCTGAATATTAGTTGTATAAGAGCCAGTATCCGTAGTCTTCTTAGTAGCAGCATCATCGCCTAGTGTCACTTCCCAAGACAGGTCACTAGACTTTATACCAGAAGCTGACTCTTTACCATTGGTTTCATAATCACCATCCTCAGAAAGAGAACCAGTATAGGAAACTGAAGTAATATAAGAACCGATTTCCAGAGATGCGCCAGAGTTAGCGCAGGATGCGCTTAAACCTGCATTAGGATAACGCTTAATTGTAGGTTCGACAGTCTTTTTAAGAGAATCTGCCAACCACTGAGACATGGTCATTCCAGTGCCGCCCGCATTGAGTGAGCCACCTGCTGGAACACTGTGCTTACCAAAGCTGTAGGTCAGCATCATGTCAGACTCAAGAACAGACTCAACTTGAGGAAGATCTGCAAACTTGTCTGTGCCATTGCCAGCTTTGACCATGACATTACCATTGTCAAGATAAGAAACGCCAAGTTCGCCTTCTTTAAGGATAACCTCAGAGTTAGCCCAGTCAGTAGAACTGTCGTTTCTTAAGACAATAATCGTGTTTAATGTCTTTTCTGCCATTAAATATATCTCCTTTATTTTAAATTTATTTTAATTATAGTAGCTATGTGCTAACTAATTAATTTAGCACATAGTTATTTTAAATATATGCTGATATTACTCTGCGGAGCCACCAAAAATTATACGAACTTCTGGCGTTTCTGAACTATTGTCATGGTCAGTAGTTTCAAATCTATCTGCTATCGGCAAATACGCACCATTTGTGAAAACATAAGTTCTTTTTTGGTCTTCTGCCAAGTAGAAATGATTTACTTCGCCGGTACTTGGGAAGTCTTTTCTATAACCATACGTATGAGTACGATCAGCCTCTAATTTTTCTAGACGGTCTTCAAAAGACTCCATATTAGGAAAATCATTTTGTACATCGCACTCATTGATTTTCTTAAGTGTTTTAACACCATTAATAGCCAAACAAACAAAAACTTCTGCAGTATCGTTTGTCAAATACCAATAGCCATCTACAAGTTTTGACTCAGGTATTAAAACAACGCCATCCTCAGTAATAAGGGTGCTTTTATTGCCCCTTAGTATTTTAAATTCAGTTGCCATGCTTATATCTCCTTACCATGTATCATAGTTAATGGCATCAGCGTTAGCTACGAGATCGCCATCTTCAATCTTCTGCTCTATTACCTCAGTAATCTTACTTTCAATCTGTTCACCGACAACTGTTGTAACTTTGTTTGTTACAATCTCAGTAACTGCTGTATTAGTAACATAAGCGCTAGCTATCTCTTCCTGTGTGATATAATTTTGTTCTAATGTTTCATTTGTAACAAAAGTATTATGAATGTTCTCAATACTTTGCGTAATTTGATTTACGGTTTCTGTTGTAACATAGCCGTCTAATCGGTAAGTTTCTTTACCGACCGTGATGGTTTTTAAATCTGATGTGCTATCTTCACCAACATTAGCTTCAACTTTATTTAATTTAACTTCTTTTGCAAGTTCCCAAGTGTTATTGCTGTGCAGATAATAAGTGTTGAATGAACCATAAGTACCGCTTCTGCTCATCAAGAACTTTGTGAAAGTAATAATATCATCTCTCACGTAGTTCATTACAGCATAGCTAGTAACATCTGGTGCTACGTTAGTTAACAGTAGAAGTTTTCCAGTCTTATACGCTTCTAGTGCTGCTGCAAAGTCAGGCGTATTAAAATCAATAACAAATATTTCAGGCTGAGGAATTTCAGACTTCTTAGCATATTCACTTAGAGCCTGATGTTCTGTTAGGAAACCTTTAGCATCGATCTCTTCTTCTGTAATAAAGCTGCTTACGTCCGGAAGCTCGATCTTTGCTAGCTCGCTCTGTACGAAAGTTTCAGTGGCTACCCCGGTTAGGTCTACTTCTGGAATAGCACTTATTGCACTATCTACGTAATCCTTAGAGGCAAGCCCGTCTATATTTGGGATATCGGGCTTATCAGAAAGGTCGTTATAACTGCCGCTAAACAGTTCTTCTTTTTTTGCGTAGCCCTCTAGTGACTGATGCTCGGTTAGATATTGCTCGTGTGTATGCTCTTTATCTGCTTTGTCCGTAGCAATAGTCTCTAATGCCTCAAGGGCGTCTTTATTGTCTGCTATTAAATCGCTAAGCTCTTTTAGAGTATCATAAGCGCTGCCCGCACCATTAAGAATCTCATTCTTAACAGCCTCCGCAGCACCCTTAACATCATATAAGTCGTCGTGTTTGTGGTCAATATCGGCTTTGCCACTAATATCTATATGACTAGTTAAATATCCTTGGTCAATTACCCACTGTGTAGTAGCATAACCTGTTAAGTCGATTTCTTCTGGCTTTGGCAAAGCTGCAATAGCCTTATCTACGTATTCCTTAGTTGCCAGTCCTTCAGTGCTTGGTATGTTAAGCTCAGCAATTGCACTACCAATAGCGGCAATAGTTTCATCTTTTGTGAAATAACTATCTGGATCAAAAACACTAGCACTTCCATTATTAGGGGCCTGTATAACTTGTATCCACTCTGTTCTATCATTAGATAGTACATAACCATTACGAGTATCTGTTACGAAGTAGATAACTCCATCCGCGGCTTCGGTAACAGCAGGTAATGCCGCATAACTAGCGACTACTCTCATGCCATCACTAAGTAACAAATCGCCCCAGAAAAGCTCGCGCGTATCATAACAGAAGTAAAGCGCTGTTCGATCGTGCTTAGTAAGACCTATATATTGTTTTTTAGACCCGGCAAAAAAACGTACATTCATTTTGTTGTTGCCTCCTACTTATTTCATTTCTTCCCATATATAGCCATTATCGGCGGTCTGGCTACCAGTTTCATTCCAGTCGTTTGACTTATCAATATCAAACTTAAGTACCTCTTCTTTTTTATCCTGCTCAAGAGTATAGACAAGTACATTATCTGGTGTAACATCAGGCACATAGACAGGTACAGCTTCTTTAATGGAGCTAAGCTCTTCTTCAGTTAGCTGACCTCTATCTACTGTAATATTACCGCCATCTATTTCTTTTATATTGCCGTAGCTATCTTTTACAGTAAGCAATACTTTATAGGTTGCCATATTAAGATATCTCCTTTTAAAATTTATATTAATTATTCTTTAGATACTAAGCTATCTAAATCCAAGTCACAGTTTATATTTATAAAAAGCAATTCATCAGGGTTGTGCGTACAGCCGCAATTACAACCTGTATTATTTTCTTGCTCTTGATCTTCAATAGGCGGCTTTATAATAAACCTATTTTTATAGTTATGTAGCTCTGTTGATGATGCTTTTCTAATTAAGCTTATAGGTTCTACTTTTTCAGGTTTTCTAATATAAAACATAACAAGCCTCCTTTAAGATTCTACAAGCTCTAGTGATATGCCTATAATTTTATTAGCAATCACACACGGAGCCGAATCAATGTCATCAACTGGCTTTAATTCCATACTAACAATCTCGTATTCGTCGATTCCGTCTATATCAGATACAATTAAATCTTGAGCACCGTAGTCGATTATTAATTTTCCATTATCGGTTAGCTTTTTATAAATAGTTTCTCTTTTAGTATCAAAAGCATCAATAAGCACCGCCATTGTGTAAAAGGCATTGTGCTTTAAGCGCTTTATTGCAGAAGCTGGAATCTTAAAAATAGCCTCACCGTCACGATTCATATCAGAACATCTAGCTCTAAAAATATAAACATATGGCGAATTGGTGTAATCGTAATTTTTTATTACAAATATAAACTCATCATTTGTGCCGAGTTCTAGTGCGCGTAAATTTACTGCAAGAATTGTATCACAATTCATGTGCACCACAATATCAGGCACAGCGGCAGAGTAGTTCGTTTGATAGCTTTGCACTAGCAGCCCTCCTAATTTCATTTTTGTACTATATAATTTAGCAGATAAGTAATTAAAATAAAAATAGGATGAGCTGTAGCTCATCCTATAATAATATTAAATAAATTCATTGCATTCGTAGCCTGCTTCACATAACCATTTGGCTACTAAATGTCTATGACAAAAATCAGTTGGCTTTTCATAGCATACAAAGGCAATATCTTTACCGCCAGCCCAGTCAGTTAACGCCTGAACAATATAATGTGGATCTAGTTTAGCTAGTACTTGTTCATTATAGCACTTAGTAAATTTTTCAGTGTCACCGGTATGTTTATATTCTAGGAAAAAGTCAGGCCTTGGAGCAAGCTCAAGATAGTGATAACAACTAAGTCTAAGCCCTTCTGGTATCCACTTACAAATCGCAATTGGCACAATATTTTCTGGTAACTTTTTTAACTTAGCGAAATAAGTTGTGTAAATCATAAAATCACCTTTTATAATTTGTTTTCAGAAGCAAAGAACTTTCCTTCGCAGGCCTGGCAATGCTTAGTAACTTTTGATGTATCTTCTTTTGTTTCACAATAAAAATTGAATAATGTTCTTGGTCCTAGTTCTACATAGTTATGTGGTATACTTTTAAGCTCATAATGAAGCTTTTCTGTAAAGCACTTAGGAACAACAACCTCTACCTTCCAAAGCTTATCTTTTTGAATGTGGTCTAGAATCACATAACTCAGCCACACGCCTAGTGCATTCGCAAGAGCTGTAGATATAACAGTTATTTCAAGTGGCAAATTAGCAGTCTGCTTTACTACAATAGTATAAAAAGAATAAGAAACTACATTTGTTAATACATTAATACCTCTGCCATAACGAACTGTACAAATACTCTTAATGCTCGATAAAATAACATTAATTAAGCTTATGAGAAAAAAATAAAGCATAGACCACTGCAAAACAGTATTAAGCATAAAATCCCTCCACTATGATAATCTTTAATATAATACAATAAAAGTCCGCTGCTTTTAACAGCGGACTTTTACATTATAAAATTTCAATTATATGTTTATCACTAACGGTGCCTATATATCTTATATTATCTTCATAGATAGTTTCATTTGTGCAATAAATTTTAAAAGTACGAAGATCTGTTGCAATTTCGTGAGCATTACACATGGCAGTCAAAGCAAAATCAAAACCATTATCAGCCACAGATACGATACTAGCCTCTTTTGTTACATATATTGTTTGAGGTGTAATCTTATTTTTATCGATATGATAATCTTTTATAACTTTCATTTAATCCTCCGTGATCGTTGCACCAGCAATAGTAAACTCAGAAGAATTAATATGAGCTGCAAGCAACGACTGAAATGCTTTATCAAGATCATCTACTAGGATAGGTCCAGAATATCCATCAGCAAAATCTTGTGGAGTTACAACGCGAACAACTTTATTAAAATAGCTTAGAGACTTTTCTTTTAGTGATTCTGCCTTACCTAAATATAAAGCAAAAATAGGAATATCATTATCTAAACTCTGCTTTATGATTGCTCGAGTTTTTCCTGTGCAATTTTTATCTACTATAAATTTCATGTACTTAAGACTCCTTGTCTCTATATCTAGTATGCTCTTGTTTATGAGGACATGTTTTAAAACATTCTGTAGTAAAAATTTGAAAATCGATAGCTGCATCGATAGCAGAATTGTTTATTTTCAAAAATTCATCACTACGAGTGCTTCCTATGCCACACTGCTCACAGCAATATTTAATATTCAAAACTAATAACACCCCTAAATAAATATCTCATATTATATAATACAATAAAAAATAAAAAGACTAACTATGAAGTTAGTCTTTTTATTTTAATTTTTATAAAAATACTTTTAAGGTCTAATTCCTAAATCAAACAAGAATTGAGTACCAATCTTTTTCTTGGTATCAAACTGACTTATTGGATCTGATACTCTTTTATAGGACCAATCATTTGGCTTATTTCTTTTGAAAGTATTATAAACGCTGCTACGCGTAAAGTCATAGCGCATTTGGTCTGCTGCCGACATTTTTCCTGGTAGCTCTTCATAAGTTTTGTTAAATTGCAATGTACCATTACCATCATAAACTGTAAAAGTCACTTTGCGCGGACTGGCGTTTCCACTAGCACCTTTACTGCTATTTGCAGCCTTCTTTTTACCAAAGCCGAAAAGCTCATTTAGTGCCTCATCTTCCAAATCTAAATCCTCATTTTTTGGCATCATATGGCTAGGCAGGTCAATTGTCTGGCCAAGCTTAACCTCTGCTTTAATAACTGCTTCAGCTGTTACGCCTTCAGGATTTTCATGGCCAGCTCTTCTAATTTCCCATGCTTTTTTATTTGCATCTTGAAAGGTATCATAAACGGTATCATCAAGAAGCTTTGGCTTACCGTCACTAAATTTTGGATATTCCAGGACTACGAAAGCATCGCGTTTTCTAGCCAAAACCTTTCTATCAAACTCTGCTTTTTTTTCATTTTCAAGTCTAGCTGCTTCTTGTTCTGCGTAAGCAGCGTCTGCATTTGAAGGCTTCTTTTTAAAGACATCGAAGATTCCCTCAGTCAACTCTTCATCTTCAATATTCTCACCTGTAAAAGACTCGCCGTATTCTTGCTTTAAATGCTTTGACTTTTGCTGTAGAGCTTTAAAAATCATAGGATTAACTTTACTTAAAAGATACTCATAAGCTTTCTCACCAATCTTTTCTACACGCATAACTTTCTGCATGTCACTGTGGTTAGTCTCTAGCAGCTTAAATACAGGATCGCCAATTAAATCATCTCTAACAAAATTCATTATCCTGAATACGACATTAGTTCTACTTCTTGGATTTTTTACAGCCGACTCAGCAATTTTTATAATGTTTTGATAGCCTTTAAAAAACTTATCATCAGTCGCTGCATCTGAATGGTATGCAGCCGCTCTTGAAATAGCCTCTTCAGCATTGTCTACAATACTGTATAAAATCTCTGAGAAGGGTCTGCTGCCACCAAAAACCTTCTTAATTGCATCCTCATACTTCTTTTGCTTTGTTTTCTTACTATCGAAGATACCTTCATCAAGCTCATCTTCTTCAATAGCTTCTTTTAGGTGCTTGGCATAGGCTTTGGCATCAATTTTCTTATTCTCATTTTCCTTGGCAAAATATGCATCCATGTACGCAAGTACGTCTTTACATAAATTAACGCTGGCAGTATCATCAAGAATCTTGTTATATGCCTCCATTCTGCCAGCCTTTTCGCCATCTTCAATATAGTAGTGTTCAGCTGTGCTTATTGCACCATTCCACTCATCATAGGTGTAGGTGTCTTCATAGGTATCTTTGTCTTCAGTTTCTTTTTCACCGTCAGGCTCCTGCTTAGCGTCGTTATTTGCTACGTTGTTAGCGGTAGCATTTTTATTTTTCTTCTTAAACCTATCGAAAATGCCTTCTTCCAGCTCTGAATCTTCAGTAGCTCCTGCGTTTTCATAAGGCGCTACAGCACCAACAATGGCGTAACCAGCAGATTCATCACAATATTGACACTTGTCATCAGTATTAGCTAGGTCGGCATCTTCGTCAATAGTAACGTCTACTTCATCTTTAAGAATAATAGCGCCACAGTTTGAGCACTCCAAAATTAACTGCCTAGTCTCATCATCAGCAATTTCAATGACGTCTTCATCTTCAATAGCTTCTTCGTCAACAGAAACTTCCTCAGTAGACTCATAAAGTTTCCGCTTAGTCGCTCCGCTGTTACAGACGCCCTCTTTCACACTTGCTGCTGTCTGCTTATCAGTATTTGTATCAGATAGTTCGCGTTTCTTGTTAGATTTATACTTTAATGTGTTATCGTACTTACCCTGCTTAATGCTATCAGCACTAACCCGTTTCTTAGCCTTGATGGTCTTATCACCTTTTCCAAGTGAATTACGGAACTCATCTCCAAAGATTCCGATTGCATAACTTGCCTCAATAGGAACGTATTTAACACTATTGCCACCAACGCCATCTGCATTCATCTTATCGGCGGCAGACTCTGCTGCATTCTTACTAGGATACTCTCTAGTGCTAGCTTCATACCAGTAATCAGAACCATTACCGTCTGGACTCTTTCCATGAGCTACGCCAGCAACAACCCAACCTAGCTCACCGCTATCAGACTCAATATGTGAATCACTTTTTGTACTTTTTGACTTATTTGTTTTGCGATCAAAGATACCTTCGTCAAGCTCATCAGGCTCGATAGCCTCATACAGCTTGTTAAGCTCTTCAAACGTGCTAATAAAATTCATATTTGAAACTCCTTATTTTTAAGTTTATTCTATAAAGGCATATGCCTTGTTTTAACTATGTATTATCAAATAATTTAGCGTATATTTACGAAGTAATTATTTACTTTCCCAAACTTTCGCAGCTCTCATAAAACACTCTGAGTCTGCTATAATCGGGTCGCTACCAAGATAGCGCTTATTGATCTCAAACTCCTTTAAGCCGCCATCCCACAGACACCAAAGCACCTGCAAAACATGCACAGGAATAAAAAGAATTAAATAGACAGGCCAGCCGATTTTTTGCTCACGTCTAAACATGTTATCATTCTCTTTAATTAGGCTATAGCTGCATAATGGGCGTAGCCACTTTGCTGCATAATTGTATCTACCAATCTCTGCCCAATCTTTACTAGAAATTTTCTTTTTTAACATCTTCAATATCTCCTACCTGCTCAAAATAAAATTTAACTTTGTGCTCATGCGCCTCTACAAGGCCGTAGTCAAGACCAACTTTATAAATATAATTGTCTCTAAATAATTTCTTAGGTATTGTTTCTACAAATTCTCTAAAGCCTTCCAAAGAATATGAACGTTTTGCGTGGTTACATCGCCGACAGCTTGGTTGATAATTTTCAAAGCATTCAATTTCTTCTTCAGAATATCTTTTAAAGCGTTCTCGCTGCACCGGAATTAGATGATCTAGCTGCATATCTTTATATTCTATTTTCTTACCACAATAAGCGCAATGCCCATTATATTTGTTATATACTGCTTCACGTGTTTTCTTTGGTATATATTTTCTTTTTACCATATTACCACCTTAAACTATTATTTAATAATATATTATACAATAAATAAAATTAGAAGGCACGTTTTATGGCGTGCCTTCTAATTTTATTAAAATAACGTCCACTTATAATCAAACACTCTGCGATACTCGCCATTCCTAAAAGTATCTTTAGATTGTCTGATTCTCTTATTACCAATTCTTCTAAGGAGTTTTGCGTAACCTGGAGTATTAGAAGGACTATAGCGATAGAAAAATCCTCTATCTTCATCTAACCACACGCCAGCACCAGTATAGTGACCTTTCATGCGCTTGATTTCGTTGTAAGTCTTCTGCATCCTTTTCTTACGGTTTCTAGCTTGCTTGTATGCCATAAAATGCACACTCCTTTATAATTAATCTAAGGTAAAGCTACAAATGAACGGTACCTCCTCATAAAAAGGATCATGTTTCTTATCCATACTATAATAACCAGGGGCTTCACTACAGTTATACCAGCAGAACTCTACCAAATGAACTTTGTTCATGTCAACATCTGAATTTACCTTCTGGAATACAGGCAAATATTTAGCTTTTTCTGTATCTGTTAGCTCTCTGACCTTGCCCCAGTCTCCGCATTCGTCGCACTCGTCCTCTAGGACAAAATCAATAAACCACTCTCTGGTTGGAGCAACCTCAAACTTACCTACCTTAGGATTGCCCCAATAAAATATGTCTCCAAACTTTTGCCAAAGGTCATGGCTAACATCATCGAAACTATCCGGGTTAAGGCCCATATCCTCAAATGGAATTCTTAAAACTTTTTCTCTGTGGTAGTCTGACATGGTTATGCTCCTTTTACAAAGTAATTATATGCAATATTTGCAGCTTTTTGCCTTGCACTATAGCTACCAGAACCGCAACGCTCATATACTTTAGCGAACGCGAGTGCGGCGTCTGCAGGATCCTCAAGATTTAAAAAAGACTCATAGTAAAAGCCAGATTTATAGCTTCTACCGTAAGTATTAAATTCATAAGCTATATTAGACATTAAAAAGCTCAGCTGCTCATTAAAGCTCATGCCGTGCGCTTCAGGATAACCAGATTTATTCCACTGGCAAAGACCATAAAAACTGCCTCCTGGACTATAAATTTCAGGCTTAAGGTTCAAGGTGCCTCCACTGGTCTCAACCATCATATTACCAATAATACCGCTAGCTACTGCTGGGCTAAATCCTTGTTGCATAAAAAATTCAAATGTTTTTGCTGCGTAGTAGTGTTCGTGCTCCCACTTCGTATAGTGACGTATATCAGCCTCTGTATAAGAAATAATGCCATATAAACGTGTTTGTTCGTGGCACATTTTGCTGATTGCTTCAGGTGTGTACTCAGCACTATTTATCGCTTCTTCAATAGAATAAGCCGCTGCAGATACTTGCTCTATATGAGCATTGCACTTATCAATATCGTATAGCGCTGTATAAATGAGCTCTGTAAATAGGATAGGAGTATCATTCAAAGGCAATACTTCTTTAGCTTCTGTAGGTATAACCTCGTTAATATCCGACGTCGGCATTATATTATTAGCAGGATCATTAGAGTCATCAAAATCATTCTTATTATGTATTTGTGCAACTAAACAGAAAGAAACACAAAAAATAAAAAGTGCTAATATTAACCTAGTTGCCACCTTTAGTTTAAAATCATAATGTATCAAAATCATACCTCATTTTAATTAAATTTTTGGCCATATTAAATATATACAATATTTTATTACAAAATATTACAAAAATACACGTCAACATTACAATAGCTGACGTGTATTTTTAATTAACCCCAAAATTTTCGCTTTAATCCCTCAGTAGACTCATTGGCTGGACTT
>JAEIGA010010623.1_pt1 | contig 13969 bp, 15 predicted proteins | sample 9270691 | NCBI WGS metagenome assembly JAEIGA01 (sample SAMN17057246, study PRJNA624740) | gut metagenome | biome: biome; isolation source: fecal sample | host: Bos grunniens | place: China: Xizang | collected 2019 | reverse complement strand
TTTCTTTAAGCAGCTCGACTACGCTTGTAAGTAAATTTGCGTTCATGTTTTTCCTCCGTTTATGTGTTAGGTAAAAATAAGGTTATAGGGTAGGGGTGCGCCCCGAGAAGTGCGCACCCCTACCCGATTGTTAGTTTTTTATCATTGCTCAGCCTCAAACAGCAGTAACTGCACCGGGAATACAATAGAGTTATCTTCAGAACATTTACTGGTTTTACTGAATATGGTTCTCGGTTCATCGTCCACATCATAGGTGTTACGAATATCGTAATTTTCGCTTAAATGATAATTGACGTTGAGCCCTACAGCGCCGTTGGGTCTGCGCACCGCTTGTAGAGATAGGTTATGCTCCTTCAGGCAGGTTGCAAGAGCGACCAGTGCTTCGTTTTGCCTGATTCTGATATTTTTTATCGTGTCGAAGTGGGGCAAATGAGTAGACATACGGATTTCCTTTCTTATTGAACTTATTCAGTTTTAGATTTATTTTATTTATATGAATATTTCCCTCAGAGCACTATCCAGAAAATCCGGTTTGATGATTCCTACAATCAGGAGTTATCTGACCGGTTCCCGTATTTGTACCCATCCGGACAAATTACAGAAATTAGCGGCTGCAGTCTCAGAAATTTCAGAATCAACTGTCACTCCTCGCGATGTCGTGGCTGGCGAGGCGTCAGTAAATCCAATAATTAGAAAGATCTGTAAAAGACTGCGAGCACGCTAATTTCTGCAAAAAAAAATACGTACAGAGTTTTACGTCTGTACGTATGTACTAAAAATAAGGCTACGGGGTTGTCCCGACGCCTTATCGACGCAGGACAACCCACCGCCTTTATTTAGTTAACATGTTGCAGTATTTCCTTATATTAGATTGCAACCTCACGCATCCTGCCTGCTCCGCCGCTAATAAAAATTTAGCAGCAGATAGCTTTTGACTTGCTGGTCTCTGTTGTGCCGCGCACAGCTGTGCAGCTACGCTTTTAACCGCTTCCGGTACATCTGATCTTTCGAACATTTTACCGTTAATGGTTATTGGATCCACATAGACAGGAAAGGTACTCATAGGTCACCCCCTTGTCCTTCTCAGCAGTTCTAGCTCGTTGGTTACTTCTCGTTTGAGCTGGTTCAGACTGCTGGATACGTCCAATGCTGCGGTTTCTACGGATTTTCCCACAATGGATGCGTGGGATACAATAATTGCGGCTGCGCTTATTCCTATTATTAACGACACAGCCATTAACATTATAGAGCCCATAGTCGTGGACCCTTTCTCAATAAAGTCCCCTACGCGGATGCGATCCAGTACTCGTTGGGACCAACGCGAGCACTATAGGACCGGCTTCTCCTTACCCACTACAGTGGGAACACCAGGATAAGCAACTTAGAATATAATCATCTGTTTGTAAAGTCAAACTAGACATCTTTTTCAAGCCGTTCTATATACTCGTTTTGAACCATTATATCTCACGAGATAATACAGACTCTAGGTACTTTTTGACTCGAATGTAGCTGGAGCCGAATACGATGCGAGTTACGTCACCGTTAGGCTCAAATCTAAGCTGCACTACAAGATCTGTACCATATGGCACGGCGTATCGCTTGGTGGTTTGCCCGTATTTGCCGGCGACTTCCTGACAAATTACCGGACGTTCCACTCCTGCAAAGTACGCTTCTATTTTAGATGGAACATCAGCGTATATTGTGGTTGGTGGTTTACTGTAAAAGCAATATACGCCTGCATCATCCATAGCTTTGCGCAAACCTGGACGATATTTGATCATCGTGGCCTTATTGCCTTGATGCAAAAGCACTGCGCCAGTTAGCTCTATTGGAGTAACCTCCGGTTCTGCAAGGAGTGCTCCATCGAATGATCTGTGTTTTTCCCATACCAGCACGTCACCGTGCCTATCTCCACAGCGATACTCTTGTCTTACCACCCAATAGAATGGCTTATAGTAATCTTTGTCGTGCAGAACCAATTTTCTGTTCGGCGCGTCGGCCACCCTCTTCAGAAACTCATCGGTGATTCTTACAAGCATTAAATTCTTCAAATATTTTTTATTCATTTTTTAATTCCCCCTTAATAATTACAATTAATGAAATTTTCACACCTTGAATGTCGTAAATTGCACGATCACCTCAGCAGCCATCTGAGGTATTCCAGATATTTTACGAGATTCTGATCGCGGTACCACATGGCGAACATCATTAAATCGTTTCAACTCCATATACAGACTGGGTATTATTTCTATGATGTCTCTGTCTAGAGATTTTTCTGCTAAACGATCTTCGAAATAAGCTCTAAGCCTTCCAAACTTATCTGAGCTACGCACGGCATCTTCAAACTCCAAATCATCAGATAACCTGATTAGCAGAATTCTAAGCTTATCTACGGCATGCATTTACATTTCCTTTCAGTTATTAAAATTATTTTTCTGTTCATTTTATTTAGCTGTTCACAGTTTTGCGAACTCTCTAAAGCGCTGAACGTTCGGATCTCTTAAAACGAACTAAGCCTAACCGCTATTTATACTCGCTTAGTCGAGTCCTCACGTGTGTGAGAATTTGGGCAGTTTACCGACCTACCCAGGTCACTTACAAAAAATTCTACGCCCAAAGCCGCACACAATCCACGTACCGCTTTGCGGGGAATATGCTGGTAGGATTGCTACAACGTAAGCGGGCAAAAAGATGCAACTAAAGTTTCTATAAACTGTTAGCTGAACCTCTCCTCCTCTGTCGTCTGCGTTTGCGTCTACGTTTATCTACTAACTCAACCTTTATTGTTCTCTGTGGTAATTTACAGGTACTGCAAGCAGGCGAATCACCTTCTAGATAAAAGCACAGCAATAGTAGAGCAATTACAGATATAACTCCGCTGAATGATGCGGATGCTATACCTGGACCCAGGTCGTTGAAGCCGTCTATAATCAATGATCCGAATATTAATACTCCTGCGCCTATAGAAGCTCCCGGAATACCTCCCAATGAAGCTACAGCTAGCATCAGCGCACTGATTATGAATCTGACCGCGGCTCCTTCAAATCCGAACACGCAAATACACACGATAGTAGAGATTAAGAAGATGACAGCAGCTATTACCCCGAATAGGGTTGTTTCGCGGTCATCCATACTGTTCTCCTTTCTAGTTACTCCGACACCTATGTTGCCCCGCACAACCTCCATTATCCTAACAAATAGGATAACAACAATATGAAGCCTATCATAGAATTTGCGGTAGTCATAAACTCAACCATTTTAACCTCCTTGTAAGTATATTCGGGTGACCATTACCCGAATAATTATGCTCTGTTTCTACGCGAAATTAAGCAAAAAACTACAACTATTCCTTTTCTTATACACATAGTATTACCGCTGTTGACGGTGTTACCGCTGTTGACGGTGTTACGCAGACGTAGCCGTGACTCAGCTATGACCGTTAACGTGATTGTCGCAGTTTTCCATAGTTATTTTCCTTTTAATTATGTTTTTTGTTACTGGATAAACTTTCCCTCATGTATTTATGCCTTAAAAACAGCCAAAATTAAGCATTTTTAGCCCTATTTTAGCCATTTTTCATATATGCGATAAGTAGCTATAAATCGTCTAAAATTCGTCTACAAAACGTCTAAATCGTACTTACATGATATTTCTAGACGATAAGTAGTATTTTTATAGTAGTTATGAGTAAAAGCAGCCCGAATCTAGCCAATATAGTCAAAAACTCCTATCGAATAGCAGATTTTCCTCATAGTAACTAGAAAATACGTACCAAAACCGGATATTTGTCTATTTTTACTCTAAAACAGGTTGAATCTAACATTTTCGGTGCTATATTACCCTGAAAGCTAATTTCAGGAGGTTCAATGGCACTTAGCGCCGACAAAATCATAGAATTATACAAAAAGGGACTGGCAGATGGTTCTATAGCTACAATGGAGCCTTTGTTGTCCCTTTTTATGCTGGACAACAAGCCTATGTCGCTTGTAGGTCGAGAACCGATGCTTCCACTGTTCAAAACAGAGCGCCCTAAACGTGTGACCCTACAAGCAGGTCGTCAGGTATCTAAATCCATGAACAATGGCACTATCGCTATATTAGGAGCCGGCTTCGCAGGCATGCAGGTGGCGATATTCGAGCCGCGATTCACACAGAAGCGAGCCATCAACACACAGATACTTTCCCCGCTACTCAGAAACTGCCTGGTCAGCGATAGGCTAATACGTCCGAACAACATCGATACTATGGATGTTAAGAAGTTTCTATCTGGCGGCAACATATTCGTAGTTAACGCAGTGTTGACAGGGGACCAAGCCCGCGGATTAAGCGGCATTGGTTTGTGTATCATTGACGAGTGCCTTCAGCGCGACACAGACGTATTCGTTGTTGATACTGAGCTCAAAACAGTAGAAATTAAGAAAATTTCTGAAATAAAATCAAAAGATATCTTGATATCGTTTTTAGATGGTGCTATATTATATTCCGTAGCAGCACGAGACGCCTCTCCTCGCGGGAAGAGGCCGTGCTATAGAGTGACCACGATGTCTGGACGGTCTGTGGTATGTACATCAAACCACACATTCCCTACCAGCATCGGAAAAGTAAGACTATCGGAGGTAATAGAGTATGTCTACAGAATTTCAGAAAGAGAATGTTCGCTGGGAGTTGATAGAGGAGCTTCAGGCCAATGCGCTGATCGAGAATTATCAGGAGCTGCAGTTGAATGCTTTGATGGGGTCGCTGCTAGGGGATGCGTGGCTAGCACGCCCAACAACAGCAACACGCAAAACAACGATGCTTCGGTGGAATCAGAGCTGGAAACAGCACGAGTACAATTTACACAAGTACCAATTATTGAAAGAGCACGCTACGCGAGAACCTGTGAAGAGGGAGAATCCCGGTTACGGGGACTATTGGTCGATATTAACCCTGCACAGTTCAAAAACGTTGCTCTCGTTATACAACTTGACACATACAGAGGATCCTCAGTCTCCGAAAATTGTAACTCCAGAACTATTGACAGCCATAACACACCCAATAGCGCTGGCTTGGTGGTTTATGGACGACGGATCCAGAACAGCAGGAGTGAATTGTGCACAAATAGCGACGAACGGATTTTCTCTGAGCGAGGTGGAGTTGCTACAGAGCTGGCTTCGGAAGGAGTGGGAACTGCATGTGTCTGTTCACAAAGTATATCACAGCAGCACCAAAAAAGATGCTTACATTATATACATACCCAAGCAGGCGTATCTGAGGTTAGTGGACTTGATAACCGAGTACGTTCCGGATTCGATGCAGTACAAGGTCCAGGTAGTTACGACGACTTGTGCTTTTTGCGGGGAGCCGATGGTGAAGTCTCAGCACAAATGTTGTTCACCAAATTGCGCGCAGGAGTATCGGAAGGCGATGAAGAAAGAGCTAACCCCAGAGCAACGAGCGCACAGGAACGAGAAGTCGAGGCAGTGGAAAGTTGCGAATGTCGAGAAAGTGCGAGCTGCTGCGCGTCTGCGATATCTAAGCATGACGCCGGAGCAAAAAGAGAAAGCAAGACAATTGAGTCGGGAGTATTTGGAGCGACATCGGGACGAGATCAATCAGAAGAAACGCGCCTGGCGAGCCGCACACAAGGACGATCCTATCTACAAAGCCAAGAAAGCAGAGCAAGACAAGGCATACCTGGAGAAGTTGAAACAGGATCCGGAGCGTTTAGCAAACTACAAAGTCAGGAAAGCCGCTTATCGGAAGATGCACGACCAAATACCGGAAGTGCATGCTCATCAGATGGAACTGCAACGTATTCGTCGTCAGAAAGTACGAGAGAATCCAGAGGAGCATGCACGAGTATTGGAGCGCAAGCGCTTAGCAGAAGCTCGACGCAGAGCAAGTTGGAGCGAGGAGCGCAAAGCCGAAGAGTTGCAGAAGGAGCGAGAACGTCGCAGAGCTCACCGGCAAAAGATTATGGCAGACCCAGAGAAAGCAGAGGCTGCCCGTGTGGCTGCCCGTGTGGCTGCCCGAGATCGCGCAAGAAAGAGGTCGGCAGCAATGACAGAAGAAGAGCGCGCTGCTCGGAATGCGAAAGATCGGGAGCGACGTGCGCAGAAAGCACTTGCGGAGGGTCGTGTTCCAAAATCACGAGGACCATACAAACTAAAAAAGAAGCAGGAAGCTTCAGAGACGCGGCAGACGCTATCCTAACACCGCAACCGGCGGAATACGCCTACGACCCCATCGTATCTATAGAATACGTGGGATATGACGATGTGTACGACATCGAAGTCGTAGGCACTCACAACTATATCCTGGCTAATGGTATATGCAGTTATAACTGTCAGGATATGTTGCCTTCCAATATTCCGGTGCTGGAGGCTGTGGCTGACGCTAAAGTCGATACTGGATTTCGTATTTATTCAGGCACAGCGAAGACCCTTGACGGAGCGCTTGCTTTGAAGTTCGAACAATCATCGCAAGGACATTGGTGTGTTAAGTGCTCTTGTGGAAAGTTTAACATTTTCGCACCCGAGGAGCAGCTTTTTACCACTATCCGAGATACTGGCTGTTGTTGTGCATTTTGCGGTAAGGTGCTCAATAGCGCAACTGGCGGATTTATTCACAAGTTTCCTTCTAGAGTGTTCGAGCACCCCGGATATCACCTACCTCAGACTATTTTCCCATTCCATCACTCGCCGAATGCATGGAAGGAGCTAATCTACAAGAAAAACAGCCTACCGAAAACCCAATTCTACAACGAAGTTCTGGGAGTATCTGACTCCGATTCCGTACGACTGCTGACTAAAGCAGATCTGCTGGCGGCACGTAACAACGTCCGGAGTAAGGAGCAGGGAGTGTCTCTGCGCGGTCACTATGATTTGGTAGTATTAGGCGTAGACTGGGGCGGCGGAGGCGGAGGCGAGTCTGCTACCGGTATAGCAGTTATAGCTAAAAGCTTCAATAATAATCACTTTGAAACTCTATATATGAGGAGGCTTCCTACCGGTCTGTCACCTGAGCAGGAAGCCAGTATAGTAGAAGCTGTAGCCTCAGACTTTAGAGTAGACCTGATTGCACACGACTATACAGGAGCAGGCTTCATGCGAGAAGCGTTCTTCGTGCAGGCTTATCCGGAATGGCGTAGCGCATTATTCCCCGTATCCTACAGTTTTAAACCTAACGCTGATTTGGTTACATCTTCTGCAAGCGGGTCGCGAGCTTCTTACATTATAGATAAGTCTAAAAGCTTGTTATTGACTATGAGTTGTATTAAACACGGAGTTCTTACTGTACCGTGGTTCGATTCTTTAGACGCAACCGCTCCTCAGTTAGATTTCTTAGCTATTGTAGAGCATAAGAACAAACTGGAAGACGCTGAGGGAAACGTCGTACAACGTAGGAGCGAGGTATATCTACTAGACAAAGTGGCTGGAGTGCGTGATGACGCCGCTCAGGCAACTAATATCGGATTCATCGCAGCGTGCCACACACTTGGTCAATATCCGGTAATTACCTATGATTCAAAATTTGATATAACAGAAGATCAACGAAAACTATTATTAGGAGAATAACTTATGGCGTATGAAGGTCGTGAGCTTACTGTAGAAGAGAAAGCTAAGATAGATGCAGTCAAGCAGTTATTGCGAGAGTCCGATAAACCTGTAGACAAAGTAAAACTCGCAGACGTAGAGCGTTTCGAGCGTCAGGCTGGTATGGATTTTGAAGAGCGAGTTAAGGATATGGCTAAGGACGATACTCCGTATAAAGACAGCCGCCTTCAGCAGAATTTCTCAGCTATCAAGAAAATCAGCGCTGTGCGGGGAGCTATCCTTATTGATGTAGATGAGTACGACGCTATGGAAGCAGCCAAACTTCAGGCTTTTCGTGTATTGGGTCCGCTGGCTTCGCAAGAAGAGATATTCAAATATATAGAGGAACACGTCAGTAAAACCAAACTACTATCCGTTCCTCAATTCATGAAAAACCTTAGACTGCTTATTTGTATGATGAAAACTATGCCGCAATACTTCGGAGACGGTCATGGTGGTTCCGCGGCTAAGGATATTGTAGAGGCTTCTCTGGCGGCTATCAAAGACGCTAGAGCGTATCTAAAGAAATTCCAGAACGCTATGCCTCCGGGCGTGTTTAGTATGCTGAATGGTGGTATGGTCGAACTAACCGATCCTGCCAAGTTTGTGGACTACCTCGGTGAGGGCTGGGAGTCTGATCTACAGAAGACAGATAACGTGATAGCGGCCCATAACTTACTGGTCACTAAAAACTTCAAAAAGTAATTACGGAATAGTGACGTGGGTGACTAAAACCCCACGTTCTAATATCTGAAAAGTTCCGTGCATACCTAGGCTTTTCAGTTGCGATTCGTAATCCTTACTGAATGTTACTTTACCGCCACAGCATACTCGCTCTTTTCCGCCGGGAAGACCCTTGGCTCTGAGGCGTTGTCTAATGTGGCTACCCTCGATTTTAGTTATGTTTCTTGACATGACAGTCGTCTAACAGTATTTTAGTATAGATAATATTCTTAAATAAGCGTTGTGCACGAACGCAAAACAACCTAGGTTACAATATATGACAAAAGATTTAGAATTCAACTTACCTGAGTTTGTGCGTACTGCGGACAGCTCACTACTGGATGCTAAAGCCCCAGGAGCGTTTTCTGTTGGTGGTTTTAGATTAGACAACCCTGCAGCTGTGTGGCACGCCGCAGCAGCTATTCGTAAGTCTGCCGGAGAAGAAGTAGGTACACATATCCGTAATGTTATAGAGCAGGCATGCTCTTTGTTCGGCATTACTGATGATATGTTTGTTCGTAAAGATGCCTCAGCACTTACTGACGAGCGTACCGTGACACTAACCGACGGAGTCAACGTTGCCTCTTTCTGTATCCTGGATAAAGAGACACTGGATGCCGCTACTGATTCAGTTATCGAAAAGCGCGCTAGCCTACCTTACGGATTTGCACATGATTGTGCCCAAACCGTTCGCATCATGGCTAATCACCTCGGCTTAAAGATGGACTCAGATAAAGAGTACGCTATTTTGAAAATCGCAGGAGAGTGCGACGTAGATTATACTAAAGGCCGCAAGGCATTAGAGCGAAGAGCGGCTAAAGCCGAGCAATTCCACATGAACAAAGAGGCTGCGATTCTGCGCAAGTTGGCTAGCTTGTGTACAGAGAACTGCGATAAGGAGTTAGCTCGCGGCTTTGTACTGGCTGCTGATGAATTTGACCGCAGTCTGACCGAGCTTCAGAAAACAGCTTCCGGTATTGTTATGGGAGCCGAGGATGACTTTTTTATCTCCCCTCTAGAAGCATTATCTAAAAAAGCGAACGAGGAGATGAATATTGATGGTTTTAATAAAATCCGTAGAGGCAACCTCGAAGGAATTAATACGCTAGCAATCTCCAAATGGGCTTCTGAGTTTGGTTACGAGATTGCAAGAGACGCAAGTCCAGAAGGCATTGTAGACGCATTGGGTCGTATGCCTAGAGTATTAAGAGAAGAGTTTGTAAACCTGTTTGCGTAATTTACTATGATTCAAGATCTCCTGCGCAGTCCTAGAACATTTGCTACCCCGGTATTGCTTTATCTAGTAGCCACACTGGGAGACGATGTCGTAAACTACGAACCAGAAACCATATCGGAGTATCTGCACAAGATAGAGCCCAAGGTTAGTCGTGGTTTGGTTGATCGTGTAGTGGCTGCTACAGGTTTGTTCACATCTAACGCATTTTGGTACGACCCGGCTACATTCAATATCGTAAGCCGGGCGCTTAATCGCAAACCCTTCCCGACTAGTAGACCGGCGGAGCTGGAGGATATGGCTTGGGGCGTAGCTGAGGCATCTCTGCTGACAACTGGCAACGAGGAATCCTCGGACACCTTCAGCGAGTACATAGTCAGGTATGTTCGATACTATCTGAAGCGCAATGGTATTTATACGGCTCCGGATAGCTTATCCTTTGTTGGATCTATTCCTTTTTCGTCGCCAATAGACGATGAGAGTAACACTTTAATGATACAGGAGTCCTCTGATTGCCAGGCAGCTGAGGCTGATCTGGAGGTCAATAAACAGATGTTGGAACTCTTGAGCCAATTGAAGTCTTTACGGTTACCTATGAGGAAAGAGGCTGTAGCAGAACTAGACGAACTTATAGCAGAATATAGCGCGGTGTTACAATGAGTATAAAAATAAAGCTAGACAAACAGCTCAGCGTATCTCAGGACAACTCTCCAGTGTATACACTAAAACTCAGTGTTGTAGAGGCTGAAGGAATCACTCCCAATATATTTGTAGTGCGCTATACACCCGCCAGTAAGTATACCGGTCCAGAAACCTATACTTTCTGGAATGTGGCATATGCGGATGAGCTGCTTACAGTGCCGGACACTCCTACAAACAAGCGTAAGTCCTGTGAGATACGACGTTCCTGTATTGTCTACAAATGCTCGGACATAGAAACACTCAATGATTTTATTTGTACGGTAACTACAGACATACAAAGATTAATCAAATCGTTGAAAACGTCGGACACTATCGGATGTACTACCCTAACTATTACTGATGAGACTGCTGTAGAACTTCCTTGCGAAGAGCATAAGGATATTATAAAACCGCTAGAGCAGACTTCCATTGAGCAAACAACCGTTAGTTTATCCTTTACTGGCGAATAATAAATTTAACAATAAATATACAATAGGATACCGATATTTATGTGCGCGCAGTGCAGTCAGAATTACAATACCATAGAAGGGACCGCTGTATCAGGAACCCAGGAGGTTAAAGCTGTGATTACATTAGGATCAGGCAACAATATAACCTCAATGATTAACAATCCAGACACTCAGATACCGGACAACTTCCAGGTATATAGTGGAGCCGACGTGAATTACATACCCCACGGACTTAGCGGAAGCTCTAATGACTTAGTTATTTATGCCGCTGATGGATTACTGCTCAGTGGTCTGTCCGTGTCTTATTTTGACCCGGTCACCGAGGCGTGGGTGGGACCTATAGCCCCTCAGTTATTTTTAACTAACGGTTCGCTAAATTGGGGATGCTGGAGAAATTTCGCTCAAGCGGTGCTTCCCTTTAAGTGTCGTATCACCTTGTTAGGAGCTTTCATCACTACTCCTGATACCGACGGCGGAGCAGGTAATCCAGATCACGACAACATAGACGACCTGCTTGACCCGGAATCTAACAGGGCGGTGTCTAATAAAGCGGTAACCACAGCAATAGCCGCGGTTACTGAAGATATTGAAGAAGTCGCAGCCACCCTAGATACTGTGATCGATGCACTTAAAGCGGGTGGAGTAGGTTACGCAGAAATACCGCAGGAGTGACTATGCTAAGCATATTGCGATCGCTGAAAGCTTTTATTATAACTGTTTTAAAAGACAGGCAGTTTTGGTATACTGTCATGGCTGAGGCGTCTTTCGCAATATCTCAATACTTAGCCACCAAAAAATCGCGCAAGGGTAGGAGACTAAAATGACAGACACCAATGCTAAGCTTATTATAAAAGCTAACGCAGATAAAGGTAATACCGTATTATTCCGCACCGCAGACACTGGAGGTGCCTTACAGATATCAGTAGACGGGGTCCAGTGGTTTACTATAGGTGAAGAGAATAAAGCAGAAGGCTCATACTTGTATGACTTTGTATCTCCTTTAGCCGTCACCGCCAATCGCGAAGTACATCTGCGATTGGCTGTAAGTGATAATATAGCTCCAGGAGAGTACTATAAAGTAGTAGCGGTGGGTGGCACTACTAATACAATAGGTTTTAATCTTCTTCCTAGCCCTTTGTCAGTAGTTAAAGGTTTGTTTGATGATTCCGGTATAGTCATTCGCAGTAGATTACCTAGTGATGTGGTTTATAAATCGGACGGTGCTATACCGGATGCTATGCTACCTTCATACGTAGCTAGATGGGATAGCGATAGTAAGCTTATATCAAAAGATAATTTACCTGAAGATATAGCATATACTGTCAATGGGTTAATACCTACAAATCTGCTCCCTACGGAATTGTTTGATATCTGGGAGGATTATACTGATGGCATGCTCGTGCAGGCGCAAATATAAATTACCTACAAGAGGTTCGGTAGTGAATAGCAACACCCCGCCAAAAACTGTCGATTCAGTCTCTGCTACGTCCCCCGATAGTATTACCACTGAGCAGAAAGAGACAATTAGCGAACTCACAGAGCACACAGCTATAAATACCAAACTAAGTATAGAGGTATTGCGAGACAATATTAAACTGCCGCAATGTTATCTGTGTGCTAAAAAACACCTAAGTAGAGCCCAGATATACTTCGAGGAATATCACACAGGCTACCCTGATCGGATTAGATTAATGGTTCAGTCCATGCGTGTAGCCGAATCAGAAATAAATAAAGCTTTTCAACTGTATTGCAAAGTACTTGCGCACATGGATATGTCTGCCGGAGAGTTCCTGGGACATACGGCTGAAGGTGTAACTATAGATAAAGCACACATAGCTACGGCTTCCCGGATAAGAGAGGAGCGCATTAAGCTCCAGGACGATCCATTGTACGTACCTGAGTTCGGCAAGTTACTTACCGATATTCAGCTACTTCAATATGCCGACTGATTTAATGAAAAGCCCCGAAAAATTCGGGGCTTTTTAATTAGTTATTTAACCAGCTATTCCATGCACTTAAAAAGTCTAGTCGGTACCTGTTACATTGTTTAATACATTTGGACACTGCGTCTACGTCGGCCAAATCCCCATTATGCTTACATGGGTTGAAGTATGTGAACGAGTTAAATCCCATATGATTTCCCCAATACACAGTAGCAAGTTCGTTAGAGAAGGTGACGTACGGTAGGATAACGTCCGTAGCTAGGTCCAGTAGAGTCATACTTTCATATTTCTCATATGTGATAGGCTTATCCGATATATCCTTACCAGTACCCAGCATCAGTATATCCATATCTTTAAACTCTATTCCTCGGAGAGATTTCAAGGCTGTTACAGTAGTTAACAGCGGAGCTACTTCAATGAGGCCTCCGTCGATCAAACACTTGCCTTTAAATTTCCGTCCAGGGAAATATGAAGGAGCCGCTGATGTGAATGCTGCTATATCTTTAAGCAGTACATTTTGGTCATCTTCTGCAATGTTGTTAAATACTTTATACTTATCGTCAGTGATGTTTAATGCGGGCACTACTACATCCAGATTTGGATAGAAGCTACGAATATCCTGTACTTTGTAGTCTGATAGTATATCTTCAAGAACTTCGTCCAGCTTGTCTCCTCGGTATGTGGGATTAGCTAGTGGGTTTATTTTAGCTATTGTACGCTTACAGAAGCAGTCTTTAGATCTATCCTGGAATATCTTATCTATAGATTTGAGATCTCCTCCAGATGCGTAGGCTAACGCTAATATACCGCCAATAGAACAGCCGGCTAAGCAGTCTACGCCATCCAAGGCTCTGCCCTCCTCCGGAGTAGGCAGCATCGACAAAAAGTGGGCGGGTATACATCCGTAGATGCCTCCGCCCACTATTATAAGAACCTTTACTTTCTTGTCCATTTTTAGTCCAGCATATCTGATAGTACGGATTGTTGCGGAATGTCCTCTGGATTCTTTTCAGCTCGTTTCATGCCCTTAAGAGCTACACCTGCTGGAATCATTATAGTCTCTAGTGTGTAGTTCTCGTCAGTCTCGTCAGGGAACTCTATAGATATGATGTAGCGTATTGCTCCGCAGTTATCCGAAGCTCCCTGCTTAGTGCAGTTGTATATTCTGCCTCTCTTCATCTTATCTGCAAGGTCGAAACACATACGAGGAAAACTGTCAATCTCGTGTCTAGTAAATAGTAGCCAACTCTCGGTGGTTCCAGACAAATCCTCTACCTTGATTGCATAGTATTTATCCGTGGCTAATCTTGCTTTATTTGTGTTCATTACGGGCAGAGCTCT
>JAEIGA010010622.1_pt1 | contig 13970 bp, 13 predicted proteins | sample 9270691 | NCBI WGS metagenome assembly JAEIGA01 (sample SAMN17057246, study PRJNA624740) | gut metagenome | biome: biome; isolation source: fecal sample | host: Bos grunniens | place: China: Xizang | collected 2019 | reverse complement strand
GTCTTTCTAGATCTTGAATTTTAGCATTTAATTCACTAGGACTAGCCATATTTAGTTCTCCTTTCAATGTTATGTTTTACATTAATTCATTATCTTCTTTTGTATGATCATTACAATTTACTATTGCACATTCTGTTGTTAAAAAAAGACTTGAAACAGAAATAGCATTTTTAAGGGTTGTTTTAGCAACACTAGCTGGATCAATTATTCCTTTTTCGATATTTGATCCAAAAGTATTATTACTAGCATCATACCATATATGATTATTAATTTTACTTAATACTAAATTTTTATCAACACCAGCATTTTCTAGTATTTGATAAAATGGAGCACTAAGAGTTTTTTCTAAAATATTAATTACTGATTCATCGATATTTAAATCTTTTAATTTTTTAGAAAGTTCGAAGAATACTTTTCCTCCACCTTCAATAATACCCGATGAACTTGCTGCGACAGTCGCATTTAATGCATCTTCAGTACGCATACGTAATTCTTTTAAAGCTGTTTCGGTTTGAGCACCAACTTTAATAATAGCGGCTTTACCACTAATTTTCGCCATACGATTTTGAAGTTCATTTTTCTCATAAACACTTGATTCGTTTATATACTGAGTTTTTAATTCATCAATTTTTTGGCTTATTACTAAATTATTAGCAGCACCATCAATAATAGTTGTTGAATCTTTTTTTACAAGAATACGCGCAGCACTTCCTAGTAAATCCTCTTTAGGAATACTATTATCAACATTATTATTAACAATAACAGCATTACTTATTAACGCTAAATCTTCTAGTGTTTTACGTTGTTTTTCTCCATAATACGGAGCTTTTACTACTACACAGTTAAATACTCCTCTAAGTTTATTTAAAACAATCGTATTTAATACTTCTGATTCAATATCTTCACAAATAATAAGAATTGGTAAACCTTTACTGATAGCTACTTCTAAGAAAGGAACAAGCGTATTCATTGAAGTAATCTTTTGATTAATGATTAAGATATAAGGATTAATTAATTCAGAAAGAGCTTTTTCACTATTATTAATCATATATGGTGATAAATACCCTTTATCAAACATATACCCTCTAACAACGTCTAAATATGTTTCACTAGTTTTAGATTCTTCAATCGAAATAATTCCATTCTTACCTACTTCTAAATAGGCATCTTTTAAAACTTTAGAAACTGATTTATTACCTGAAGAAATATACGCTATTTTTTCTAAATCATCAAAATCTTTGATTTCAATACTTACATCATCAATGTATTTTAAAAGAATTTCTAAAGCTTCTTCTAATTTATTTTTAATAACTACTGGACTAATACCAGTATCAAGAGCTTTTAATCCTTCAAATATTAAATTACTAGCTAAAATAATTGCTGTAGTAGTTCCGTCACCTACTAAATCATTAGTCGTTGAGGCTGCCTCAATTATCATGCTAGCTCCCATATTTTCAAAGTGATTAGATAGTTCAATCGATTTAGCAATAGTAACTCCATCATTAGTAATAAGGGGATATCCAAAATCCTGTTCAATAATCGCATTACGCCCCTTTGGTCCTAAAGTAATTCTTGTTGCGTTATATAAAGTTTCTATTCCTTTAATCATTGAACTTCTAGCATCTATAGAAAACTTAACTTCTTTTGACATAATCCACCTATTTAATAACTGCTAAAATATCTTTTAGCTCAATAAATCCATATTCAACATTTTCAATAACTGTAAAATAAATAGTTTTTTCATCAACAACTATTTTATCTCCTACAACTAAAGAAAACTCATTTTCCAAAATACTTTCTATTTGATAATAGTAATTAGTAGTATTCATATAAATACCTTTAACAACCGAATTATCTGTGTATTTTTTTATAACTACTTTGCCAGGCATTGCTTGAATCATAAGTAGCACTCCTTTTTTTATTCTATCTTTTTAATTAATTATAGCACAAACCAAGAAACTTTTCAAGAATTGATATATTAATTTTATTTAATAATAAAAGGAACAAAATAGTAATCTATTTCGTTCCGTTTTTTTAAAATTTAATTTTATCAATAATATTGCTATCTAAATCTTTTAGATAAATATTTTGTTCATCAATTATTAAATAACTATTAGGTGTATTATTTTTAGGTAGAGAAATAGAACCTGCATTAACACAAATAACCCCTTCTTTTTCAGTAATATATCCTGTATGGAAATGACCATATACTAAAACATCTCCAACTGGTGGGAAAATATCTATATTGTAATGATGTCCATGAGTAAAAAAGAATTTTTTATTACCAATTTCTTTAACAATGTAACTATTAAATTTAAACTCCGAAATCATTTCATCAACTTCCGCATCACAATTACCTTTAATAACTTCTAGTTTATCTTTTAAACTATTTAAGATTTTTGCTACTTCCATTGGATTATATTCCATAGATAGACTATTTCTTGGTCCATGATAATATAAATCTCCTAATAGAATAATTTTATCAGGATTTTCTTTTTCAATTAATACTAATAGTTTTTTCATGTAATATAGTGATCCATGAATATCTGATGCTACTAAATATTTCATAAAACTCCTCCTAAAGTTAAAATTAGTTTTTCAATTTTTTCCGCATATTCCCTATACTTCATAGTATCATTATTACATTCAGGAATATGAATAAATAATGATTTTTCTGAATAATTAAATAATAAGTGATAATAGATATTATTACATACAAAACGTCCAGCATCCAAAGATATTTCAATATCACTTTGTTCAATAGGTAACTTGGTATATAAATACTCATCACCATTTTGAACAATTTTTTCTTCTTTTTTTATCACACCAGCATTATCAGCTAAACTACAACTTGATAAGTTAATAGCTCTTTTTTCAAGGGTTAAAACCTTTCTTGATCTTGCCTCACCCATCGAAATAATTAAGTCATAGTCAGCCAAATTAAATTTATTATTTAACTCATTAAAACATTCATCATATACAACATCAAGGATAATTTTATCAACATTATTAATATATTTTAAAACTTCATTTGAATAATTGTTAGACATATTATTAAATGGTTTAAAGGCTGTTATTAATACTTTCATATTAGTTATCACCTTCAATATATTTCTTAAAATAATCTAATAATTCTTTAGTAATAACATGTTCAATACGACAAGCATTATCTTCAGCAATATCACTTGGTATGCCCATTTTCTTTAAAACACCGGTAATTATTTCATGACGTTCATATATTTCATTAGCTCTTTCAATTCCTTTTTCAGTAAAGTCAATATAACTATTAACTACTTCAATATATCCTCTTTCTTTTAATAAATTAATTGCTCTTGATACACTTGCTCTTGAGTAATTTAAAGTGTTGGCTATATCAATTGAACGAACCTTTTTAAATTCTTTTTTTAACAATAAAATAGTTTCTAAATACATTTCTTCTGATTCACGATATTTCATAAAAACCTCCTAATTAGGATATATAGTTCTTTTATATGTTAATAAATCATTTTTATATTTTTTAATATAATACTTAGCCATAGATAAGTTTTGTTCTGAATAATTTCCACATTCGATAGGACTCGCTCCAGGAATTGGACCATCAAAATTAATAATGAAATCACATAACTCTATTACTAAATCAAATACATCAATAGATGATTTATCTCCAAACATTACTAAATAACACCCTGTTCTACAACCCATTGGTCCAAAGTAAACAATATCATCTTTATATGAACTATTACGAAGATAAGTTGCTGATAAGTGTTCAATAGTATGTAGAGCTGGAACATCAATAACTGGTTCAATATTTGGTGCACATATACGCATATCGAAAGTTGTAACTACCACATCATTTTTAACATCTTTTCTTGATACATAAAGTCCAGGTAATAATTTTAAATGATTAATTGTAAAACTAGCTATTTTTTTCATAAACTTTTATACTCCTATTATTATCTATATTATACTAAAAAAACTAGTATTAAGCAAAAAATATATCTACAATTTATAGTTAATGACACTCTAGTTAAAGAGTGTCATTTTCTTTTTCTTGTTTATAATAGTATTCTTTAATACTATTTTTATCACAACAACTTCCTTGGTTTTTTCCACATTCTTTGGCGTATGGACAACCAATACATTTTTGACCTTTCTTTTTTGTTCTAATTATATAGAATATTGCTAGAAAAAGTATTAATACAATTATTACAATCGCAATAATATCTTCCATATATTTTACCCTAATACTAATTCTTTTTTAACTTCTTTATTTTTCTTAATAATTAGAACTGTTATAATTAATACTATTATAGCAATGATTGACCAACCTAAAATTGGCATCCATGTAGCCCCGAAAGATCCTTTTGTTATTAGAGTACCAAAGAAGAATACTAAGAATGAAACTGTAAATCCTACTGCAAATTGTAATCCAATACCACTAAAGAACCATTTGCGATTTTTGATTTCAGAGTTCATCGCTCCGATTGCTGCAAAACATGGAGGAGTAAATAGATTAAACATTAAATAGGCTAAAGCTGCAACTTTTGTTATCGCAAATATTGCAGCAACATCAGCACCCGCACCTTCCATAATTGCTAACTCTTCTATATCTATAAAGTTTTCAAGTCCTACAAAACATACTGCTAAAGTTCCAACTACGTTTTCTTTAGCTATAAAACCTGTTACCGCAGCTGCTGCAAGTTGCCAAGCAACCATACCAACAACTGGAGCTAGTACATACGCAAATGGTGTTGCAATATCATGAAGAATTGATTCACTAGCATCAACAACTTCAAAACTCCAATTAAATGTTTGCATCATATGAACAACGAAATTACATACTAAAATAATTGTTCCTGCTTTAACAATATATGACCAACCACGTTCAAGCATAGAACCTAGGGCTTTTTTTACACTTGGTGTTTTATATTCTGGAAGTTCAATGATAAAATATGATGTTTTATGTCTATATCCTGTTACCGCATTAATTATTAACGCAGCGAAGAAAATAATCATAATACCTGCAAAATACATCGCAGGTCCAACCCACCAACTATCTTTAAAGAATGCCCCCGCAAATAAAGCAATAACGGGAAGCTTAGCTCCACATGGCATGAATGGCGCAAGCATAGCTGTTGCACGTCGTTCTCTTTCATTTTTAATAGTACGACAAGCCATTACCCCTGGAATTGCACATCCTGTTCCTACAACAAATGGAATAACTGATTTACCTGATAAACCTACTTTTTTGAAGATTGGATCTAAAACAACACTTACACGAGCCATATATCCACAATCTTCAAGTAAATCAATTAAGAAATACATAACCATTACTAGTGGCAAGAAACCTACTACAGCCACAACCCCACCAATAATTCCATCAACTAAAATAGATGACCAAATTGATTCACTATTTAAAAGTCCTGCTACCCATTCTTGGAACATTTCTAGTAGTGTTACAAGCCCTGGGATAGTAAATCCATTTTTAAATTCATATCCTTCAGCAATCCATACACCTGGACCTACTTGAGAAACCCAGAATACTAAAAACATCACCACCGCAAAAATAGGAATTCCTAACCATTTATTAGTTATTACATTATCAAACTTATCTTGTGCATTTCTGTTTTTTGTCAAAACTTTTCTTGTTTCAACTTTTGATACAATATCATTAACAAATTCAAAACGTTTTTTATCTTCTTCTAATACCGCTTCTTTACTAGTTAAATCAATATCAGCTTGTGCGTAAGGTGCTAATTGAAGATTACCTATTACTTTTGAAGCTGCTTCAATCACATCTTTTAACCCTTTTGATGATGTAGAAATTGTTTCTACTACCGGACAATTTAAAAGTTTTGATAATTCTTTAATATTAATATTTGTATCTTTTTTATCATTAATATCCGTCTTATTTAAAGCAACAACTAAAGGAATACCAAGTTCTAATAACTGTGTAGTAAAAAACAAACTACGACTTAAGTTAGTAGCATCAACAATATTAATAATAACATCAATATTACTTTCTTGAACATAACTACTTGTAATACTTTCTTCTGATGTAAATGGTGACATAGAATAAGCACCTGGTAAATCAACAATTAATAATTCATTATCATGATTATAATATTTCTTTTTAATAACATGTTCTTTTTTATCTACTGTTACTCCAGCCCAGTTACCTACTTTTTCATTACTTCCTGTTAATGCATTATACATAGTTGTTTTTCCACTATTAGGATTTCCCGCTAATGCAAATTTCATATATACCTCCTTTTGTTAGCTGGTGCTAACAAATCATTTAAATAAAAAATATTATTTTACAATAATAGCCTCAGCTAAATTCTTATCAATATTATATCTAGCATCTTTAATAGCAACCGTTGAACTAGCTTTTAAATGTTTAATAACCGTAATTGGTTGTCCTACATAACATCCTAAAGTAAATAAGAATGAATTTAACTCTTCATCATTTGTTTCAATTTGTTCAATAATATATTCTTTATACTCAATAGCTTTTCTTAAAGTCATTTTATCAACTCCTTCGTTTTTTATAACACTTTTGTAAGCCATTGCTAACATCCTATAGTATTATAAACTAAAACCCTTTAAATTGCAAGTAATTTGCATAATTTTAAAAAGAAAAAAATATGTATATCTCTATACATATTTTATTCATTAACACTATGTAAATATTTCTTAAATAAACATAAATAAGCAATTAATGTTATAGATATTGCTAGTACATCAGCAACACTTTCAGCAATAAAAATCCCATTGCTATTTAAAAATAACGGTAGTATAAATGTTAATGGAATTAATAATACTATCTTTCTTAATATAGCTAAGAATAGTGAAATCTTACTTTTACCAAGTGCTAAAAAACTATTTTGACAACCTATTTGAATACCCATAAACATCATTCCAATAAAGAATATTCTAATTAGTTTAGAGGCTAATTCAATTAAGTCACTATTGTTATTAAACATTTTAACAAATACTCCTGGGAATATATATAATATACCAACAAAAACAAAACTAAATATTAAGCAATATAATATTAATTTTCTTGAAGCTTCTTTTGTTCTTTCAACTAAACCTGCTCCATAATTTTGACTAATTATTGGCTGTGTCCCCTGAGCAAGTCCTTGAAGGGGCATATTAATTAGTGACATAATACTAATTAATATAGTCATTGCTGATAAATACATCGTTTGTTCATTGATATCAGTTATATAATGTTTAATTTGGAAGTTAAATGTTATTTGAACCAGTGCTTCTGTTGACTGCATAATAAATGGTGATAAACCTAAAAAGCAAATTGGTTTAATAATTTCCTTATCTAGTTTATAACTAAATGGTTTAATTTTAATGATACTTTTTTTACTTCTTAAGAACCATATAATAAAAACAGCTGATACCCCTTGAGAAATAATAGTTGCCAGAGCAGCACCTTGCACTCCCATATCAAAAGTATAGATAAATAAGGGGTCTAAAGCAATATTTAATACCGCTCCAATAATTACTGATGCCATAGCAAATAATGCTTTACCTTGACAAGTAATATATTGATTTAAACCAAGAGAAAACATTACAAATAAAGTACCAATAATATATATATTTAAATATTCATTGGCATATTTAATATTCTTAGAGTTAGCTCCAAAAGCATAAAGAATGTCTTCTTTAAAAATAAACAAAATAGGAATCAAAATAACAGCAATTATCGTTAATAAAATAACACTATGATTTAATATCTTTTCTGACTTTTCTCTATCTTTATTACCAAGAGCAATTGCTGCAAGAGGTGAACCTCCCATACCAAATAAAGAAGCAAAAGCACTAATAATAATTATTATTGGAAAACAAGCTCCAACTCCTCCAATAGCAATTAATCCTTCTTCACCATTATAATTACCTATATATATTCTATCAACCATATTATAAAGTAAATTAATAACTTGAGCAATAATCATTGGCAAAGATAGTTTAAATATTAATTTAGTTATTGTTCCTTCTGTTAATGATTGTTTTTTAATATCTTTTTCCATAATCTGTTTCTCCTAAACTTATAGTATTATATCACATTTTGAAGAAAAAGAAAAAAGAATCACTTATAGATTTACTATAAGCGACTCTTTTTGTAAATGTAAGAAATTAAATCTTTTTAACAACTCCACTAAATAATACTACATCACTACTATCAGTTAGAATATACGCAAAAGATTTATCAACTATAAAATCTAAGAAGACTTTTTCATATTCTTCCATTGGACCAGCTGATGTGGCACCATCCATTGCTATAACAGTTACTGCTGCTCCTTCAATACCTTTTTTATTTACTTCTAGACAAGTTTGATGAATAATTTTTGAACAATAGATACCTTCATATTTATCTAAATATTCTTGTTCATCAATAATATTAGAAAAATCACATTTATATGGATCAAATAAATCATTAACATTAAATTTATTTTTAATTACTAAAGCAATATCTTCATCAAATTCAGCCTCATATTCTGGAAAAAATACTCTAGTAGAATAAATCTTTTTAGCCTCATCATCAACAGCTTTATAATCTTTAATACTATTAACGAAGCTAAGTATTTCTTTATTATATATATCATCTACCGTATAACCATCTTTTGGCACAATAAATTTAATTTTAAAACCATGGTTTGTTGTTGTGAAGAAATGAGTATACTTCTCTTCTTCTATAGCTTTCCCTTGATTATAATAACCTTGGAGAAGATTTAAATCTAAAGTTTTTTCATCATAATTAGTAAATGTATATTTATCTTTTGTAAATAATAAATCATCGCCATCATTATTCCAGATTTCTTTTAAATAAAGTGTATTAACTAAAGCAATTAATGTATCAATACTTAAACCAAAATCACGATCAATTAAACCTTTAGTATTTTTAGATACAAAATCTCTTAAAGCTTTATTAGCTGCTTTATTGTTTTTATTAAATGGTGCTGAATATGATGAACAATTATAATCATTAGCTAAATTATTTAAGCCTACTTCTTTTAATTCAATTGTTTCTTCAAACCAAATAGAGTTAGTTAATAGTTCTAAAGCTTTTATTTTCTCTTGGCCTAAAGCAGTAGTTGTTGTATATTCATTATTCATTTGTGCATAAAGTTTTTTAGTATAGGTTTTTACATCATCATAGGTCATGCCTATCGCATTTAAAATTTCTGCTCTAGTATTAAGGTCAGAACACTCAACAGCTAAAACTAATGCCATATAAATAGATGCTGGTGATACACAAATATTATCATATTTATTTCCAAATTCTAAATATAGTTCTTCACTTAAATCAGCTTGAAATAAATTTAATTTATTTAAAAAACCAACATATCCTTCTTCTTTTTTATCCATATATGAAAGTTTTATTTTAGGAGAAGCCCCTACTTTTAAAAACTTGGTATCTGAACTACTTACACAAGAAACACCTATAAATAAGAATGTTATAAATAGTATAAATAAAACAAATCTTTTCTTCATTTTTATCACCTCATTAATATAACAAATTATATTTGATTTTTATTGGTAAAATTTAAATATTTTTTAAAAAGAAAAACCATTTATAAGATTGTTATATCTCATAAATGGTTATTTTATTATTTTCTAATTAATTTTTTAATTAACTTAGCAACTTCAACAATTACGATAGGTGCAAATGCTAAAGCTAAACAAATTCCTAAATACTCTAATTCTAAAGGTATTACTTTAAATAGTTTAGCAAGAGGTTTAATATAACAAATACTCATTTGTAAACCCATACCTAAAACAAAGGCACCAAGTAAATATTTATTACTAAATAATTTTTTATTTAAAATTGAATGATCACTCTTAACATTAAATGCATGGAATAATTGTGCACTTGATAATGTTACAAAAGCCATAGTTTGACCTAAATATGTTCCAGGAGAAGCAAAATGACCAATAATATAAGCAGAAAGTGTTAATAAACCAATCATCATACCTTCTAATACAATTGATGATCCCATACCATTTGCGAAGAAACTTTCATCTTTTGGACGAGGTTTTTGATCCATTACATCTGGTTCTGGTTCTTCAGTTCCTAAAGCAAAGGCAGGTAAACTGTCAGTGATTAAGTTAACCCATAATAAGTGAATCGCAAGTAGTGGTACACCAATTTCTAAGTTTGGAGCACATAAAGCAATTAAGGATGCGATAAAGATTGTTAATACTTCTCCAATATTACTTGATAATAAGTATTTTACAACTTTTTTAATATTCGAATAAATTCCACGACCTTGTTCAACAGCACTAACAATTGTTTGGAAGTTATCATCAACTAATACAACTTCTGCTGCTTCTTTAGCAACATCTGTTCCTGTAATACCCATAGCACAACCAATGTCTGCTTTCTTTAGAGCAGGTGAGTCATTTACACCGTCACCAGTCATTGATACAACATGACCTTTCTTTTGCCATGCATCAACAATTCTTACCTTATCTTCAGGAGCAACACGAGCATACACTGAGTATTTTTCAATATTTTCGAATAATTCTTCATCAGTCATCTTTTGAAGTTCACTACTTGGAATAGCCTCATCACCTTCGCGTAAAATATTTAATTCTTTCGCGATAGCTTTGGCAGTTGTAACATGGTCACCAGTAATCATAATAGTTCTGATACCAGCACGTGTTGCTAGAGCAATTGCTTCTTTTACTTCTGGACGAGCTGGGTCAATCATCCCTACAAGACCTAAGAATGTTAAATCACATTCAGTATTTTCACTTGTTAATTCACTAGGTATTGTATCAACAACTTTATATCCAATACCTAAAACACGTAAAGCTTTATCCGCCATAGCATCATTAGCAATTGACATTTTTTCTGTTTCTTCTTTATTGATACAATGTTCCATAATAATATCTGGAGCACCTTTAGTAATTACTAAATATTTTCCATTATAATCTAAAACAACACTCATCATTTTACGATCAGAATCAAATGGTAAATCATTAATTCTTTCGTATTTAGCATATTCCGGATTAGATATATATTTTTGGGCAGCAACAACTAAAGCAACTTCTGTTGGATCCCCAATATCTTTTCTAACACCATCAACAACTGTACTTGATGCATCAGTACAAATACTAAAGAATTCAATCATCTTTTTAGCTTTATCACTCATAGGTGAATCAATATTATATATTTCATCACAATAATATTTTACAACTGTCATTTTATTTTGTGTTAGAGTACCAGTTTTATCTGAACAAATAACAGATGCACAACCAAGTGTTTCAACAGCTGGAAGTTTTTTTACAATAGCTTTACGTTTGGCCATTTTTTCAACACCAATCGCAAGAACAACTGTTACAACCGTCGCAAGTCCTTCTGGAATTGAAGCAACTGTTAAAGCAATAGCTGTCATAAAAGCATCACCAAAAGGTTTTTTAGCAAGTAATTCCATACCTAAAACAACTAAACAAACAACAATACAAATCATTCCGATAAATTTACCAATTTGATCAAGCTTGATTTGTAAAGGTGTCATTTCTTTAGCTGTATCCATTAAAGACGATGCAATCTTACCAATTTCCGTATTCATTCCAGTACCTGTAACAATGGCTTTACCACGTCCATAGGTTACATAAGTTGATGAGAACATACAGTTATGCATATCTCCAAGTGATACATCTTCTTTATCAATAGCTTCAATACTTTTAGTAACCGGAACTGATTCCCCAGTTAAAGCTGATTCATCAATAATTAAAGAAACGGCTTCGATTATTCTCCCATCAGCTGGAACAAAGTCACCAGCTTCTAAAACAACAACATCACCTGGAACAAGTTCTGTAGAATTAACTGATTGTACAATTCCATCTCTTAATACTTTCGCATGTGGTGTACTTAGTTTCTTTAATGCTTCTAAAGATTTCTCTGCTTTACTTTCTTGCCAAGTACCTAAAATTGCGTTAATTAATACAACAATTAAAATAATTAAACTTTCAACCCATTCTTCTTGATTAATAACAACCGATACGATTGCAGCAATCAACAGAATAATTACCATAAAATCTTTAAATTGTTCTAAGAAACGAACAATTAAAGGCGTTTTTTTCTTTTCCTTTAAAGCATTTTCTCCGTATTCGTTTAAACGCTTTCCTGCTTCATCTTTCGTTAAACCAGCATCTAAACTAGTACCAAATTCTTCTTTTACTTCGTTAATACTTTTGTTTGTAATCATTATTTCCTCCTCATATAATATAAAATAACAAAAGACCCCACCAAAAAAATTTGGTAAAAGGTCTTGCATTGGCGAATATACGCTTTATTGTATCCGGTATAAAAACGTGATGACGAATACAACTATAGTAATACTATATGCTACTCCCCTTTTAGGGATATTTTAACATATTCATTATATAATATTTGTCAAATATTGTCAAGGAGAATTATTAAAAATCCTCTTATATCTATCTACTTAAACCTATACTTTTTATCAAAAAAAGACTCTAAGAGTCTTACTCTAGGAGTCTTTTTCACTTTAGTTTTCTTCTGATACTGCTAACGCACGTTTTTGTTCAAATTCAATTAATGCATCAATTACAGAATCAATACGACCTTCCATAACGCGGTCTAATTGTTGAATAGTAAATCCGATACGATGATCAGTTACACGGTTTTGTGGATAGTTGTAAGTTCTAATTTTTTCACTACGATCTCCACGTCCAATTTTTGATAAACGTTCAGCACCTTCTGCTTCTTCTTTTTGTTGAAGCATAAAGTCATATAAACGAGATTTTAATACTTTTAAAGCATTAGCTTTATTTTCGTGTTGGCTCTTACCATCTTGACATGATACCACAATTCCTGTTGGCATATGTGTTACACGTACTGCTGATTTAGTAGTATTAACACTTTGTCCACCTGGACCTGATGAACAGAAAATATCAATTCTTACATCATTCATATCAAGTTCTACTTCTAAATCTTCTGCTTCTGGCATTACTAATACTGTTGCCGTAGATGTATGAATTCTTCCTTGTGATTCAGTAGCTGGAACACGTTGTACACGGTGTGAACCTGATTCATATTTTAAATATGAGTAAACTGAATCTCCAGAAATCATTAAACTGATTTGTGAGAAACCACCTGCTTCACATGCTTCTGAATCCATAATTTCTGTTTTCCATCCTTTTGCTTCAGCGTACTTAATATACATACGATATAAGTCTCCAGCAAAGATGTTTGCTTCATCTCCCCCAGCAGCTCCTCTAATTTCCATAACAACGTTCTTTTCATCATTAGGATCTTTAGGGATAAGTAAAATTTTAATTTCATCAGTTAGGGTACTTAGTAATTCATTAGCCTCAGCAAGCTCCATTTCTGCCATTTCACGAATATCTGGATCAGAATCATGTACTAATTCTTTTAATTCGCTAATGTTTTTTTCACAAGCAAGTAATGCTTGATACTTTTCAACTGTTTTTTCTAATGAACGTTGTTCTTTAGATAAAGCAGTCATTTTTTTAATATCACTAACGATATTGATATCTAATAAATCTTTAGAAATCTGATCATATCGTGCTTGGATAACCTCTAATCTATCTTTCATTTTAAATCCTCATTAATTTGTCTTTTCTTTTTTAGTCTTTTGGATGATAAATTTAGTTTCTTGGAAAGTACAAATTTCACCCGCGAAATTATAAGTTATATCACGAAGAGCTCCTTGACGGTTTTTAGCAATAGTTAATTCTACTTGTTTTTCCCCGCTATCTTCATCTTCTTGTTCCACAGTTACAATTTCTTCTTTGTACTCTTCTTTATCTTTTTTAGCTTCGTTACGATATAAGAACATAACGATATCGGCATCTTGTTCAATTCCCCCTGATTCACGAAGGTCAGAAAGAACTGGTTTTTTATCTTCACGTTCATCTGATTTACGTGATAATTGTGATAAAGCAATTACTGGTACTTC
>JAEIGA010010621.1_pt1 | contig 13971 bp, 9 predicted proteins | sample 9270691 | NCBI WGS metagenome assembly JAEIGA01 (sample SAMN17057246, study PRJNA624740) | gut metagenome | biome: biome; isolation source: fecal sample | host: Bos grunniens | place: China: Xizang | collected 2019 | reverse complement strand
TCGGTGGCAATGTCGGGCAACACAAAGAAATTGTGGTCGGCAAGGTTGCCGGTAATCAGCTCGATACCCTTGTCGGTGAGGTCCACGCTGTTGCCCTTCTCATCAATAACAAAGTAGAGTGGCTCTGTAGCCTCGGGCATACGCTTGTTGTTCTGCTCCATATATACCTCCTCGGTCTTCAGCAGCCCGGTCTTTACGCCCGGCTCGCTCAGCAACTTTATGAGCGCCTTGTTCTTGGGCAGTGCCTTGTGGCTGCGGAACAGAGACAGGTAACCGGCATTGACCTCCTCCTTGTTGTCGGAATATATTTTTGTTCTTGCCTCGGCAAGCAACTGTGTGGCAAGTTTCTTCTGCGCCTCAACCAGGCGCTCCACCAATGGGCGATACTCCTCGAACATCTGGTCGGTGTTGCGTGGCACGGGGCCCGAAATGATGAGCGGTGTACGTGCGTCGTCGATGAGCACCGAGTCCACCTCGTCCACAATTGCATAGTTGTGCATACGCTGCACCAGGTCGCCGGGTTGTGTTGCCATATTGTCGCGCAGGTAGTCGAAACCAAACTCGTTGTTTGTTCCGAATGTGATGTCGGCAAGATAGGCCTTGCGGCGCTCGTCCGAGTTGGGGCGGTGCTTGTCGATGCAATCCACGCTCAAGCCGTGGAACATATAAAGCGGGCCCATCCACTCCGAGTCGCGCTTTGCCAGATAGTCGTTCACCGTTACCACGTGCACACCGTTGCCGGTGAGCGCGTTCAGGAACACGGGCAGCGTAGCCACCAAGGTCTTACCCTCACCGGTAGCCATCTCGGCAATCTTTCCCTTGTGGAGCACCACGCCGCCAAAGAGCTGCACGTCATAGTGAATCATATCCCACACAGTGTCGTTGCCGCCCGCCTGCCAGTGGTTGCGGTAAATGGCGTTGTCGCCGTCAATTGTTACAAAATCGAACTTTGCAGCCAGCTCGCGGTCAAAGTCGTTGGCTGTAACAACAACCTCGCCATTCTGGGCAAAGCGGCGTGCGCTATCCTTTACTATGGCAAAAGCCTCGGGCAGTGCCTCATCGAGAGCCTTGTCGAGCTTCTCCAGCACCTCCTTCTCCAGTTTGTCTATCTGGGCAAAGACTGCCTCTCTCTTCTCAAGCTCAATACCCTCGATGCTCGCCTTCATCTCCGCAATCTTTGTGCGCTCGGCGGTTACCGTTCCCTGTATCTTTGCCTTCAGCGCGGCCGATGCGGCGCGCAGCTCATCGTTGCTCAATGCCGATACCTTGGGGTATGCAGCCTTCACCTTTTCAACCCAAGGCTGAATTTCTCGCATATCGCGTGAGGCCTTGTTGCCGAAAATTTTACTTATAAATTCGTTAAATCCCATTATTTAGTATTTTTTAATTTTTTCCTTGTTTATGAGGTGCCTGTCAATTCAGGCATTAGGTTGCAAAGATAACAATATTAAATAACATATTTATAAAATAGAGAAATATTTTCTTGCAATCTCCCCACAGCTGGTTTGTAACAAAAAACGTGCCAAACGTAGTTATGGCATAAAAAACGCACCTTTTGTCGCGTTTTTTTCCCTGAGCAACGTGGTGCCCTGCACTCCTGTTTTTGCGGGTAACGGAATTACTCCCCAAAATGCCGTTTTTCAAAAAAATAGCATCTGTAGCCCTAAAACAAAAAAATAGAGTTATATTTGCTTTCCAATGAACTGCTAATGGAAACACAATGCGCCAAAGCCTCTTTGCAAGGCTTGAGGCGCACAAAACAGTAAAATTAAACATAATGAAAAAGTTTTTCTTTCTTGTTACATTCTCGTTCCTGGTTCTCTCTTGCGGCGAGAAGGTCTATTATGCTTCTGATTTTGGAATTGTGCCCGATACGGGAGAGGATATGACTGCCGAGGTTGCTGCTGCAATAGCGCACATCAAAGCCGAGCGCGGTGGCAAGCCTGCCACACTGCTCTTTAAGGGTGGTGATTACGATTTCTACCCCGACAGTGCCAATGTGCGAGAGTATTACATCTCCAACCACGACCAGCAGAATCCCAAGCGTGTTGCAGTTGTGCTCGAAGGGGCAAAAAACCTCACTCTCAAAGGTGATGTCAATGGACTTGGCGCACGCCGTGCCGATTTTTATATGAACGGCCGAATGCTTCCCGTGGCAATGGTGGGTTGCGAGAACTGCTCGCTCGAGTCAATAGGCATTGACACCCGTGTGCCGCAGATTACCCAGGTAGAGGTTCTCGAGAATGATGTTGAGGCAGGCTTCATCACCTATCGCATAGCTCCCTATGTGAACTACCGCATTGATAATGGCAGCCTTGTGGTATATGGCAGTAACTGGGAGATTGTTCCCGCTTGGGGCATTGCCTTCGATGGCGCAACAAGGCACGTTGTCTACAATACAAGCGACATTGGAGTGGGTACTCGAAATGTGGTTGAACTTGAGCCTCGTGTGATACGTGCTCCTTGGCGCGATGCCCGTCTGTTGCCCGGCACTGTCATTGCAATGCGCTCCTATGAGCGTCCCACGCCGGGAGTCTTTGTTGCCGACAGCAAGAATGTTACTCTTAAAAATACCACAGTCTACTATGCCGAGGGTATGGGCCTTTTGGCGCAGATGAGTGAGAACCTCACTCTCGACGGCTTTAGCGTTGCCACCCGTGGCGACGGTCGCTATTTCACCACACAGGCCGATGCAACCCACTTCTCGGGCTGCAAGGGCATTATTGACTCAAGGAATGGTCTCTATGAGGGTATGATGGATGATGCCATAAATGTCCACGGCACCTATCTGCGCGTTGTGCAGCGTGTCGATGACCACACTCTCATTGGTCGCTATATGCACGGTCAGGCCTATGGTTTCTATTGGGGTGGTGCCGGCGACAGTGTGCAATTTGTGCGTTCCAATGTTATGGAGATTACCGAAGGCAACAGGGTGGTAGAGATTACCCCCGGCGATAAAGAGCAACTTGCCGGTTGCAAGGAGTTCCGCATAAGGTTTGTCCACGCTCTCCCGGCCGACATTGCCAACGGCAACTATGGCATTGAGAACCTTGAATGGACACCGGAGGTTATCTTTGCAAGCAATGTGGTGCGCGATAATCGTGCCCGTGGCGCACTCTTCAGCACTCCCAAGCGAACAGTGGTCGAGGATAACCTTTTCGACCACACTTCGGGCACAGCCATTCTTCTTTGTGGTGATTGCAACGGCTGGTTCGAGACCGGTGCTTGCCGCGATGTGGTTATACGCAACAACCGCTTTGTGAATGCGCTCACCAATATGTTCCAGTTCACCAACGGCATAATCTCAATCTACCCCGAAATTCCCGACCTCGCATCGCAAACAAAATATTTCCACGGTGGCAACGGTAAGGGCGTGGTTATCGAGAATAACACATTTGAGACCTTTGACGCGCCCATTGTTTATGCAAAGTCGCTCGATGGCCTTGTGTTCCGTGGTAACAAAGTGGTGCAGAATAGTGATTTCAAGCCATTCCACTGGAATCGCCACCGTTTCTTGTTGGAAAAGGTTACAAATGTAACAATTGAGGATAATGAGTTCGATGGCGGTTTTAACGAGGCAGTTGATGTAATGTATCGCAATTGATGGAGCTGTTCCACCGTTTCCCTTTTGATGTTGAGCCCGGCGCGTTGCCGCCACGTTTCAACAATCCATTCTACTATTCACCTCATCGGCTCTGCGTTGCGGCGGCCGATGAGGTGCGTGTTCTTTTGTCGCGCAATGCGGCTGCCGACGCCGATGCCCGTTGTGGCAAAATGTTTGGTGTTCTTGTGGTGCGCGATGCGCAAGGCACGGTGGGCTTTCTTGCTGCTTTCTCGGGGTTGCTTGCCGGCAGCAACAGCGTGCCTGGATTTGTGCCGCCGGTATGCGATTTTCAGGCTCCCGACGGCTATTTCAAGTGCGAGGAGCGATGCATAACAGCCATAAACAGGGAAATTTCCGATATAAGGAACAGCGCGCCTTATGTCGATGCAAAGGAAGCTCTCGAAAACGAGAAGCGCGCTGCCGATGAGGCTCTTGCGGCGTTGCGCAGCGAGTATGCCGTGCACAAGGCCCGCCGTGCCGCATTGCGCGAAAAAGGTGAACTCTTGCCGGGCGAATGTGAGCGTCTCATCAAAGAGAGCCAGTTCGAAAAAGCCGAGCTCAAGCGTGCCGCACGCCTGTGGCAGCAGCGAGTGGCCGAAAAAGAGGCCGCTGTCGGCACGTTTGAAGAGCGTCTTAATGCTCTTGCAGCCGAGCGCCGTTCCCGCTCTTTGGCATTGCAACAGTGGCTCTTTGGGCAGTTTCGTGTGCTCAATGCAAACGGCGAGCAGTGCAGCCTGCTCAATATTTTTGCTTCTCATTGTGGCGCCTTGCCGCCTGCCGGGGCAGGGGAGTGTGCTGCACCCAAACTGCTTCAGTTTGCCTATCTCAACAACCTTCAACCCCTTGCAATGGCCGAGTTTTGGGTTGGGGCATCGCCTGTTGGCGAGGTGCGCCGCGATGGTTGCTACTATGGTTCTTGCAAGAGCAAATGTGAGCCCATACTCTCTTTTATGCTTCAAGGACTCAATGTCGAGGAGAATGCTTTGGAAAAAGGTGGCGATATAGAAAATATCGAGGTTCTTTATGAAGATGAACACCTTCTCATTGTAGACAAGCCGGCCGGAGTCCTCTCGGTGCCGGGTATTGTCGGGGGCACATCGGTGCAGCAGTGGCTGCGCGAAGAGTATCTCCACAGTAACGAACTTTTTGTGGCTCACCGCTTGGATATGGCCACCTCGGGGTTGCTTGTGGCGGCAAAATCGGTGGAGATCTACAAGGCGTTGCAGCAACAGTTTGCAGGGCGAGAAGTGGAGAAGCAATATGTGGCGTTGCTCGACGGCGTTCCTGCTCTTTCACAGGGAACGGTTGAATTGCCTCTTGCCCCCGATTACGCTCACCGCCCGCGCCAAATGGTGGACTACAGTGTCGGCAAACCCTCTCTCACATACTATCGTGTCGTTGGCAGCACGGTGTGTGGCGGCCGTCGTTGTGCACTTGTGCATTTCACCCCCGTTACCGGGCGCACTCATCAGCTGCGAGTTCACGCAGCTCACGCTGCCGGTCTCAACTGCTCTATTGTGGGCGATGCTCTCTATGGCGTTCCTGCCGAAAGGCTTATGTTGCACGCCCGTTCCCTCTCCTTTGTGCATCCTGTTACGGGCGAACGATTGGTGGTTGAAAAACAGGCACCGTTTGAGTGAGGGCGCAGCCTGTGAACACTCTTTAGTTCAGGGGACAGCGCTATTTGCAACTCCTTTGTGGCAAAAACAGACAAATTCATTGCCTGCTGCAAAAATACCATTCGACCTTGTCGCTTTTTACACTTTTGTGTGTATATTTGCAGCAGATTTCAAAACGGGGTGCCTAAATTGCCGGCGAGGATGGAGACAAACTGCCGTGCAGAGGCTGAGATCATACCCAAGAACCTGATCCGGGTAATGCCGGCGTAGGAAGAATATGCTTGCCACATTCCAATAGCAAGCAGCACAGGAAAAATCCCCATTTTCTGTTTAACAACGGAGCGTGGAGGGTTTTCTTTTTTTTCTCCACAGCTCCACAAAATTGGAATTGCAATGAAAAGAAAAACATTGCCCTGCTGCCTGTTATTGGCGGCATTACCCTCCTTGCTGCACGCACAGGAGGAAGTGAGTGATAGCCTGCACACCAATCTGCAGGAAGTGGAGATAATCTCAACCCGCGCCACAAACACCACGCCGGTGGCCTATACCAACATTGGGCGCGAGGAGATTGGAAAATTGAACACCGGGGTCGATTTTCCCTATCTGGTGGCTATGACACCCGGTGCTGTGGCAACGAGCGATGCGGGAACAGGCATTGGCTACACAAGCCTGCGTATTCGCGGCACAGACGGCACGCGCATAAATGTAACAGCAAATGGTATTCCTGTGAATGATGCCGAGAGCCACAATGTCTTTTGGGTTAATTTACCCGATTTTGCCTCTTCAATAAAGGATGTGCAGATACAACGCGGTGTTGGCACCTCCACCAACGGTGCGGGAACCTTTGGCGCAAGCATAAACCTGCAGACAAGTGATTTCAACACACGCCCCTATGCGGGCTTCACGGCTTCGGGCGGCTCGTTTGGCACGCACAAAGAGACGTTTCGTGCAGGTACCGGAATTGTAAATGACCATTGGAGCGCCGATATAAGGCTCTCCAATCTTGGCAGCGACGGCTACATCGACCGCGCGTCTGCTAAACTCAACTCCTTCTATATGCAGGGTGCGTGGTATGGCAACAACACAGCTGTGCGCCTAATTACATTTGCCGGCAGGGAGCAAACCTATCACGCCTGGAATTATGCCGGCAAGGAGGAGATGGCCCTCTATGGCCGCACCTACAACAGCTGCGGATATATGTACACCGACAGCACCGGCACACCTCACTACTATGATGGGCAAACAGACAACTACACCCAGGTTAATGCTCAGTTGCTCATAGACCACCACTTCAATGAGAGACTCAGGATGAACATTGGCCTTCACTACACCAAGGGCGATGGCTATTATCAAGAGTATAAAGGCGAGCGCAAGCTTGTCGAGTATGCCCTGCAGCCTTTTGCTGTGGACGGCAGCACTGTTACACGCAGCGACCTTGTGCGCCGCAAGGCTATGGATAACCATTTTGGTGGCGGAATTTTTTCGTTCACATACAGCGGCAACAATTTGACAGCCACTTTGGGTGGCGCTGCCAATCGCTATGCGGGCGAGCATTTCGGCCAGGTGATGTGGGTTAAGGAGTATATTGGCAGCATATCCCCCAATCACGAGTATTATCGCAACAGTGCAATGAAGGATGATGCCAATATATATCTTAAGGCCGACTGGCGCTTAGCTTCTGCTCTTAATCTATATGCCGACCTTCAGTATCGCCACATTGGCTACACCATTGATGGGTGCAACGATAAATGGAATTCTTCACAAGGAAATCTGCAGCAGCTTGCCATTGACGAGAAATTTGATTTCTTCAATCCAAAGGCGGGCCTTTCGTGGCAGATTGATGATAGCAACCGTCTTTTCGGCTCGGTGAGCGTGGCTCATAAGGAGCCCACCCGCAATAATTACACCGATGGCAAGCTTAACGTGCACCCCACAGCCGAGCGACTCATTGACTATGAACTTGGATACACATTTGTGAACAGTTGGCTGAATGTTGGCGCCAATATCTATTTTATGGACTATAAAGACCAGCTTGTACTCACGGGCGAGCTCAACGAGATTGGCGAGCCGTTGGCTGCCAACATTCCTGATAGCTACCGTGCCGGCGTTGAACTTATGGCCGGTGTGAAACTGCCCTGTGGCTTTGCGTGGAGTGCCAATGCTGCTTTCAGCCGCAACAGAATAGAGAATTTTACCGAGGTGCTCTATGATGACAACACCGGGGAACGATGGGAGATTAATCACGGCGACACTCGCATTGCCTTCTCCCCCGAGGTTGTCGTGAACAACAGTTTCTCCTATGGCTGGCGTGGATTGGAGGCCTCTTTGCAGTCGCAATATGTGGGCAAGCAGTATATGAGCAACGCCAATCAGGAGCAGCACAGCCTCGATGCCTATTTTGTGAGCAATCTGCGTCTCGCCTACAGCTTCCCGCTGCGCAGCGTAAGGTGTATAACCGTGGGCGTTACAATTTACAATCTTTTCAACGAGGTGTATGAGAACAACGGCTATGCCGGCAGTGGCTACTACACCGATGACAACGGCGTGCGCCACCGCTATAACTATGCAGGATATGCAGCGCAGGCCGGAACAAACGCTCTTGCCCACGTGAGTATTGAATTATAGGATTTGAATAAACAGAAGAACTATGTTACTTGAAATTTTGGGTGTGGTAACGGGCATAATCTATTTGTGGCTCGAGTACAAGGCAAGCATCTACCTGTGGATTGCGGGAATTATTATGCCTGCGATATATATATTCATATACTATGATGCAGGTCTTTATGCCGACTTTGCCATAAACATCTACTATCTTCTCATTGCCCTCTATGGCTGGGCAGCGTGGAAAATAGGTTTCACCCTCTTTGGCAAAAGAGAGTCCAAAGGAGAACTTGCCATAAGCAAAGCGCCGCGCAGCGCCTGGGTGAAGGTGGTGGCGGCCTATGCCATAGCTCAGGTTTCAATAGCGTGGCTGCTGATAAACTGCACCGACAGCACTGTGCCCTGGCCCGACTCTTTTACAACAGCACTAAGCATTGTAGGAATGTGGATGCTTGCGCGCAAGTATATTGAGCAGTGGTGGGTGTGGTGCGTGGTCGATGCAGTGAGCAGTGCGCTCTACATATATAAAGGGCTCTATTTCACGGCAGTGCTCTATGCCGTTTATGCAATAATTGCTATCTTTGGCTACTGCAAGTGGAAAAGAATGATGCTGCAGCCCGTTAATGGCAATGGCGTTGTTGAACAGTGAAAATCTTGAAAAATGATGAATGATATTGAATTTGAAGCCGTTGTGCTTGCTGCCGGAGAGTATCCCACTGCTCCTCAGCCGCTGAAGGTGCTGCACGATGCACCCTGTGTGGTGTGTTGCGACGGCGCTGCCGACAATTACATTGCCACGGGGCACGTGCCCCACGCCATTGTAGGCGATGGCGATTCCATAAGCCCCGCCAACAGGGAAAAATATGCCCACATATTGCACTGTATTGCCGAGCAAGAGAGCAACGACCAAACAAAGGCTGTGCGCCACCTGCTTGCGCAAGGGAAGCGCCGCATTGCCATTGTGGGCGCCACCGGCTGCCGCGAGGACCACACTCTGGGCAACATCAGCCTGCTAATTGAATATATGCGTGCCGGGGCGCAGGTGCGTTCCTTCACCAATCACGGCGTTTTTATCCCCTGCTGCGGAACCGTAACCTTGCCTTGCGTCAAGGGGCAACAGGTCTCCATTTTTGCCATCACGGCAAGGAAAATGAGCGCCACCGGCTTGCTCTATCCAATCTATGACTTCACAAACTGGTGGCAGGGCACGCTCAACGAGTGCACGGGCGAGAGTTTCACGGTTAATGCTCAAGGAGAGTATTTGCTGTTCATAAATTATTGAGCAAAACAAATTGATAGAGCGGCGAAATTTCGCCGCTCTATCAATTTGTTTCTCTTTTTTCTCTCTCTTTACTTCTCTTTCTTCTGTTTGTCAATGGTGTCTACAATAAGCGCTACGGCGCCGTCGCCCGTAACATTCGTTGCAGTGCCAAAGCTATCCATTGCAATGTAGAGTGCAGTCATAAGTCCCAGAGCCTCGGGGCTGAACCCTAACATATTCTGCAGCACGGGCAGGGCTGCCATAATGGCTCCGCCGGGAACGCCGGGTGCTGCAATCATTGTTATGCCAAGCATACAGATGAAGCCAAATATCATTCCAAAACCATAGTCGGTGCCGTTCATCATCATTATGGCAATGGCGCAGCCCACAATCTTCAATGTGCTGCCCGACAGGTGAATGGTGGCGCACAGAGGAACAACAAAATCGGCAACCTGGGGGCGCACGCCATTCTTGATGGTCTGCTCAAGGGTTACAGGTATTGTTGCTGCCGACGATTGCGTGCCAAGTGCTGTGGCATAGGCCGCAAGCATATTGCGCAGCATTGTCAGTGGGTTTCTGCGTGCAATGCCACCGGCGATGATGAACTGGATGAGTAGCACTGCTACCGATATTGCAAAGATTAGCGCAATAACCTTCAGGAACACGCCAAAGATTGGCGCAAACTGTCCGCTGCGCGAGATTGAAAGGAATATGCCAAAAATGTAGAGTGGCAGCAGCGGCACAATGGCTTTGGCAATTACAAGCGATATTATGTCGCGAAACTCGTTCATAGCATTGCGCAAGGTGTTGCCTTTTATGCTGCTCATTCCAATGCCAAGCACAAAGGAGAGAACCAATGCGCTCATCACTCCAATGACCGGGGGTATTTCAACGCTGAAATAGGGTGGCAGCGTTTCGCCTGCCGATGAGAGGTTGGCTGTGTCTATGTTGCCGAGCAGTGCCGGCAGTGCTGCTTGGCACACACCATAGGAAAAGAGCCCCGACATTATGGTGAACAGATAGGCAAGCAGGGTGGTGAGCAGCAGCAGGCGGCCGGCCTTGTTGCCCATTTCGGCAATACCGGGTGCCACAAGCCCAACTATTATGAACGGAATGATGAAACCCAGGAAGTTGCCGAAAAGGCCGTTGAATGTTGCAAAGATTTTCGACAACCAGTCGGGGAAGAAGATGCCGCATAGCGCTCCGGCTGCGATGGCTATTACAATCTGCAATAGAAGGGGGAATTTTCTCTTTTTCATTTGTTTTGTTGCTTGTTTTTTTTGTTATCGATGTTGCCTATAGCAGGCTGTTGAGGGGTTTGTCAAAGCGTGAGGCATTGCGTCGCTGCCTGTCGTTGATATACTCCCACAGTTCGCGTTCCTTGCCCTCGTTGGCGGCAATGTGCGATGCAAAGCCCGTGCTGCCGTCGGTGTCAATCCTCTCTATCAGTTCGTTTATGGTGCAGTGCCTGTGGCTTGGTGAAATGGCGTGCCTCTCTTCAATGTCGATGAATAGTATGCCAAGAGCTGTGAGGTTGTCGATTATCTCCATTGTTATGTGTTGTGGCATATTGTATCTCACTGCCATCGTCTCTGCCACAGCCTTTGGGGAAAAGGTGTTGCTCTCGCCGTTGTTTGTACCGGCCTCGCACTGCGCCAGTACAAGCAGTGATAGAAATTTGCGGTAGTTGTGGCTCACGGCGCGGAACTGGTTCTCTTGGTCAAGACGTTGGCTCTCCTGAAGCAGATAGTTCCAACGCGACCCTGCAAGGCATATTGTCCACGAAAAATATACCCACAACAGCATAATGAGTACGCCGGCAAGGTTGCCATATATGTTCTGATAGCTGTTGAAGAACCCCAATATATAGGCCGCCGAGTATTGCATTATGGCGAATGTGATGCCGCAGAAGGTGGCCGATATTGCGGCATATTTTGTCTTGACCTTCACTTTGGGTATCAGCTTGTAGGAAAGGAACAGCCCCAGCACATAGATAGACGTTGATAGAAGTATGAGGTTCGCTTCTCGCAACACCCCGCCCTCGAAATAGGAGGCGACACTCACCCTGATGGCCAATAACAGTATGCCTCCAATTGGAATAAGCAGCACAAAGAAGAATATCTGCAACAGCCGTTTTATGCTGCGGCCGTTCATCTCCCACAGAAGGTTGAAGGTGGTGTCTATGGTTATGAAAATTGAGAACAGCGAGTAGAGGAGCACCGTGCTTCCGGCAATGGCTCCCAGCCAATAGCCTGTGCGTGCGTTGGCAAGGTAGCTCTCGGCAAATGACAGCGCCTCGGCTGCCAGCTCTTTGTGGTCGGCAAATACCTCGCCGATAATCTCCTTGAAGGCGTCGCCATAGCCCATAAATGTTGATGTCGCAAGCATCAGGGCTATAATGGGCACGGCTGCAAAGAGTGTGTGGTAGGTGAGCGCTGCTGCGGCCTGGCTCAGTTTGCCAATGTTTGCGAAGAGCTTTATGAATGACCATAGGATGAAATTGCCACCAATCTCCCTGTTGTCGTTCAGCGTTATTATTTTTCTTATATATCTTTTGGCCTTCTCTTTCATTGCTCTTTGCTTGAATGATTTTGTGGCGCAAGATAACTATTTTTTACCCAACGGGCAATGCTGTGGCGCGCTTCTTGCTCTTTTTTTTCCATTTTTATGGCAGATGCTTCGCGCGAAAGGGGTTTTTGAGTATTTTTGCGATAAGAAATAATTTCTAACAAAAATATTTTTCAAATGATTTTATCTGTATTGAGTTTTGTTGCAGGCATTGTGCTTGTGATTCTTGGCGCCGACTGGCTCACAAAAGGCGCATCGGCCCTTGCGCGTCGTTTCAAAATTAGTGAGTTGGTGATTGGTCTCACTATTGTGGCACTTGGTACCTCGTTGCCCGAATTGGTGATAAGCACGGGAGCTGCGCTAAAGGGCAGTTCGGGTATTGCGCTTGGAAACGTTATTGGAAGCAATATCTTCAACAGTCTGCTTATTTTGGGTGTTGCGGCGCTCATAACACCTATCAGGTTCAATGCGCGTATGCTCACACGTGAACTGCCGTTCAACCTGCTGGCATCGGTGGTGCTGCTGCTTGTATCGGGCAGTATGCTTGTTGGTGGTGCACCGGGCGAGTATATTACCCGCTACAGTGGTATGTTGCTGCTCTGTTTCCTGGCGGTATTCATTCGCTACACATTCTCAATCGCAGGCGACGATGGCGATGATGAGGAGGTTGCGCCAATGTCTGTGGGCAAGGTGTTGCTGTTTATTGTGGCAGGTCTTGCAGCGCTCATCTTTGGTGGTAACATCTTTGTTGATGGAGCAACAGAGGTTGCGCGCACATTCGGCATCTCCGAGGCTGTGATAGGTATCACCATTGTGTCGGCCGGCAGTTCATTGCCCGAGCTTGCAGTGTCGGTGAGTGCAGCACGCAAAGGAAATGTGGGCATTGCTTTGGGTAACGTGCTTGGCAGCAACATTCTCAACATCTTCTTCATTTTGGGTGTGAGCTCCACAATTACCCCCATTGCGCTCGATGGCTTCAGTTGCATAGACCATTATGTGCTGTTGGGCTCATCGGTGTTGCTCTATATTGTGTCGCGTTTCGGTGGCAGGGCCGTAATCACTCGTGTGGAGGGAGCTGTGCTTGTGGCTGCTTATGTGGCATATACGACATATTTGATAGTGTGTGCATAGTTAGTTGTCTGCCAAATTGTCATTAATTTTTGTTTATGACACGCGTGAACCATTGTGGCACGCTTTTCGTTAATGATATAATGTGCGCAGTTTGTTGCGCCGCCAAAAATAAGTATAACATAAATAAAATAGCAAAAGAGTTATGAACATTAAACCGTTGGCAGACAGGGTACTCATTTTGCCCGTGCCTGCAGAGGAGAAGACTATCGGCGGCATCATTATCCCCGATACAGCAAAGGAGAAACCCCTTCAAGGTAAAGTTGTTGCCGTTGGTAACGGTACAAAGGACGAGGATATGGTGATTGCCGTTGGCGACCAGGTTCTCTATGGCAAGTATGCCGGAACAGAGATTGAGCACGAGGGTGTGAAGTACCTCATTATGCGTCAAAGCGACGTGCTGGCCATTGTTGGCTGATATTTGTTTAACACTGTAAAAACATTATAAAGAATATGGCAAAGGAGATTTTGTTCAATATGGACGCCCGCGACCAGTTGAAGAAGGGTGTTGATGAGCTTGCTAACGCAGTGAAGGTTACACTTGGTCCCAAGGGACGCAATGTGATTATTGAGAAGAAATTCGGTGCACCCCACATCACAAAGGATGGTGTGTCGGTGGCAAAGGAGATTGAGCTTGCCGATGCTTATATGAACACCGGCGCCCAGCTTGTGAAGTCGGTGGCATCAAAGACCAATGACGATGCCGGCGACGGCACAACAACAGCCACACTGCTTGCACAGGCTATCATCACAGAGGGATTGCGCAACGTAACAGCCGGTGCCAACCCAATGGACTTGAAACGCGGTATTGACAAAGCTGTTGCAAAGGTGGTTGAGTCTATCAAGGCACAGAGCGAGGAGGTGGGTGCCGACTATGACAAGATTGAGCAGGTGGCATCAATATCTGCCAACAACGATGCCGAGATTGGCAAGCTCATTGCCGATGCAATGCGCAAGGTGTCAAAGGATGGTGTAATCACCATCGAGGAGGCACGAAGCCGCGACACCACAATTGGCGTTGTTGAAGGTATGCAGTTCGACCGTGGTTACCTCTCGGCCTATTTCATCACCGACACCGAGAAGATGGAGTGCCAAATGGAGAACCCATATATCCTCATCTATGACAAGAAGATAACCAACCTCAAGGATATGCTCCCCATTCTGGAGCCTGCCGTGCAGACAGGCCGTCC
>JAEIGA010010620.1_pt1 | contig 13971 bp, 9 predicted proteins | sample 9270691 | NCBI WGS metagenome assembly JAEIGA01 (sample SAMN17057246, study PRJNA624740) | gut metagenome | biome: biome; isolation source: fecal sample | host: Bos grunniens | place: China: Xizang | collected 2019 | reverse complement strand
GCTGGAATTCCGGCAACTCGTCGGCAAACAAAACTCCATTATGCGCCAAGGAAATCTCGCCGGGCTGCGGATTGGATCCGCCACCTACGAGGGCCGTCTGACTGATGGTATGGTGAGGACTGCGGAAAGGCCGTGTGGCAATGAGCGAACAATGGCGCACGCCATCGGCGCCAACTGGCGGTACCTGCAGTTTGCCTGCTACGCTATGTATCTGTGTGGTTTCCAGACTCTCCTGCAATGTAAGAGGAGGCAAAATACTTGGCAATCGCTTTGCCATCATGCTCTTGCCGCTGCCAGGAGGGCCTATCATGATGAGATTGTGACCGCCAGCTGCGGCAACCTCTATGGCACGCTTTACACTTTCCTGTCCTTTGACGTCGGCAAAGTCGAGGTCGAAATGTGACTGACGGTCATAAAAATCCTTGCGCGTGTCTATCTGTACCGGTTCAAGATGATGGGTTCCGTTCAGAAAACCAACAACTTCGGCCAGGTTACTGACACCGTATACCTTGAGCCTGTCCACCACAGCGGCTTCCTGGATGTTCTGCATTGGCACAAACAGAGACTCGTAACCCAGGGCGCGTGCCTTGATGGCAATGGGCAGGGCACCGCAAATGGGCTGCAGGGAACCGTCGAGACTGAGTTCGCCCACCATCATTATCTTGTCCAATCGGGTGCTGTCTACCTTCTCTGCCGTTGCCAGTATGCCTATGGCGATGGGAAGGTCATATCCACTACCAACCTTACGCACGTTGGCAGGAGCCAGATTGACGGTTATCTGTCTGCAGGGAAAAGGGAAACCGCTATTCTCCAAAGCCGCAGTTATGCGTTCGTGACTTTCCTTTACTGCATTGTCAGGCAGTCCCACAAGCACGAAACGTATGCCTCTGGAACTATTCACTTCAATAGTCACCTGTTGGGCGTCCAATCCCTGAACCGATGCGCTATAAACCTTGGCAAGCATGACAGTGAACTTATGAGGTGAGGTTACTTGAGCAACTCGCCTATGCGCTCGTCATAGTCAAGACTATCGTCCACAAAAAACTTCAGTTCGGGAATGATTCGCAACTGCATGCGCACACGATTACCAAGTTCGAAGCGCACAGACTTCACGTTGGCATTAATGTTGCCAACGATTTCCTCCGCCTTGTCGCTTGGAAAAACGCTCAGGTAGGCACGGCATACGCTCATATCGGGACTAATGCGGCAAGCGCTCACGCTCACCAGTACGCCACGCATGCCAGCCGTCTGCTTCTGGAACATGTCGCTCAGTTCCTTCTGTATCAGTCTTGATATCTTCTGTTGTCTTGTAGTTTCCATATAATATTATAATGTGTGTTTTTGAATTATGTTTCGCTTATTTCTTCCTAATGATGGTGAGGCCGTCTCTCAGGGGCAGGATAACCTTCTCCACACGAGAGTCCTTGGCCACAAGATCGTTGAACTTCTGCAAGCCCAGAGTCTGGAGGTCGCTCTCCCTGGCTTCCTCCGTGATACGTCCATACCAAAGAGTGTTGTCAGCAAGGATGTATCCGCCTTTGCGCAAGCGAGGCAAAATCATCTCATAGTACTCCACGTACTCCCTCTTATCAGCATCAATGAAAGCCATGTCCCATTCCATTTCCATCTGTGGAACCAGTTCCTTGGCATCGCCAATGTGGATGTGCACAAAATGTCCATAAGGACTACCCTCTATCCATGGGCGGGCAAAGTCCTCCATCTCGTCGAACACCTCAAAAGTGTGAAGTTCTGCACCCTCCTCCAGTCCCTCTGCCATGCTCAGGGCGGAGTATCCGCTGAACATGCCCAACTCCAGGACCCGTTGCGGCCGAATCATCTGCACAAGCATCTTCAGCAGACGTCCCTGCAGGTGTCCGCTGGCCATCTGTCCGTAGGAGAGTTTCAGCTGAGTATCTCTCCAAAGTCGATGCAGATACTCCCCCTCAGGGTCAATGTGGGAAAGTATATAGGAATCAAGTTCCATCCGTGTATGCCTCCTTTGTTTTGTCTTTATTCTGTCTGTTGCTATACGTCCGTCTATTTCACAAGGTATTAGTTCTCCTCTCACGAAGCCTTTCCTGCCCTCCCTACAAGTTAACCAGGGCTTCCAAGGCCAATCGATAACTATCTAGGCCGAAACCGCATATGACTCCCTTGCAGGCACAGGCAATCACACTATGATGCCGAAACTCCTCCCGTTGATGAACATTGCTGATATGCACCTCAACCACCGGTGTGTTCACACCCTTTATCGCATCCATTATAGCTATGCTGTAATGCGTATAGGCACCAGCATTCAGGATGATACCATCATAGTCAAAACCAACCTCTTGAATCTTGTTTATCAACTCACCCTCAACATTACTTTGGTAATAGTCAACCTGAATCTGAGGATATGCATTTCGCAAACTATTCAGATACTCATCAAAACCTGTCTTCCCGTATATTTCTGGTTCCCTTTTGCCAAGCAAGTTCAGATTTGGGCCATTGATGATTTGGATTCTCATAATTATTCCTTATTTTTGCGTGTTCAAAGGTACAAAAAAAAACAAAGTCGTCCAAGCTTTTACCAAGTCATAAACCCAAACGAAACAAGAATGTCTATAAAAGCAACCATCAGCAACACAGGAAATGTACCTCAGGACATAGTCAAAAGATACATACAATACCTGCGTTTGGAACGCTCATACAGTTCTAATACTCTGGATGCCTATTGCAAGGATTTGCAGAAACTCTTCAATTTTTATTCAGACAATGGGATTGATTTCCGCACAACAACATTGACGGACTTTGACCTTTTTGCTGGAAATTTAAGGGATGAAGGCATTTCATCACGCAGTCTTGCTCGTATACTAAGCGGAGTACGTTCCTTTTATCGTTTCCTCATGCTTGAGAAGGAAATAGAGCAAGACCCCACGGAACTCCTGGAATCACCCAAGATAGGCAACAAGCTGCCACAGGTCCTGAGCGTAGATGAAATTGACAATATACAGGGAGCAATAGACCTAAGCAAGCCTGAGGGGATAAGGGATCATTGTATCATTGAAGTCTTGTATAGTTGCGGTTTACGCATAAGTGAACTCACCAATCTGCAAATCTCAGACCTCTTTCTGGACGAAGGATTCATCCGCATCCACGGCAAAGGGGACAAGGAACGTCTTGTACCCATTTCTGCCAAAGCAATCAAGGAGTTGAGGATATGGCTCGACGTGCGTAAACATATAGAGATACAAAGCGGACATCAGGATTACGTTTTTGTTTCCCGAACCAGAGGCAAGAAACTCTCACGCATCTCTCTTTTCGTATTCATCCGGAAATATGCCCAAAAAGCCGGCATTACAAAAGAGATCTCGCCTCACACCTTCCGACATAGTTTTGCCACCCATTTGTTACAAGGAGGCGCCAACCTCCGTGCTGTACAGGAGATGCTTGGACATGAGAACCTCGGAACGACAGAAATATATATGCACATAGATATCACGCATCTGCGTGAAGGAATCCTAACCTGCCACCCCAGAGGCATTAGAAAAACTACACAAAATACTTAATAAATAAAAAAAATACACCCTTTTGGAACAAGAGAACAAGTATATCGCAAAGAATTACACAAAAAATACGTAACTTTGTGCTCGTAATTAAAATAGGCAAATGCCATATATCGCCAAAAATACAACACTTTATAATTAAGACAATGAATAAAAACATTCTATTCCTAGTGACAGTAATTGGTACTGCCATGGTTAGTTCTTGCGGCAAACTCGGTAAGCTGAGTGAAGACAACTTCAAGGTTACCCCTACTCCTTTGGAGGCCATAGGCGGTGAAGTTCCCGCCACTATAAATGGAGTTTTCCCTGAGAAATACATGAAGAAAAAGGCTGTTGTTACCGTAACACCCGTATTAAAGTACGAAGGCGGAGAAGTTATCGGTCAAAGTGCAACTTTCCAAGGGGAAAAGGTAGAAGGCAATGGTACAGAAATCAACTATAAGGTTGGTGGCACATACACATTGAAGACAAGCTTTGATTTTGTACCCGCTATGCTTAGTAGCGATCTTTATGCACGCTTCGAGGCAAAACTCGGCAAAAAGACAGTTTCCATTCCTGAGGTCAAGATTGGCTATGGCGTTTTGGCAACAAGCGAACTGCTAAACCGTTGCAATATAACTGCCAGCACTGCTCCTGATGCTTTCCAGCGTGTAATTGAACAGAAGCAAGAGGCAAGCATCAAGTTCCTAATTGGCCAGGCAAACCTGCGAACCAGCGAACTTTCAAGCGTAAGCATACAGGATTTGGTTCATATCCTTAAGGAAATCAACGACATGCAGGAAGAGCGAGCTCTTCAGAACATAGAAGTGAGCGCTTATGCCAGTCCTGATGGCAGTTTTGACTTGAACGAGAAATTAGCAGAAAAGCGTCAGGATGTTTCTTCAAACTACTTGAAGAAGCAACTCAAGAAAATAAAGATGGACGCAGAAGTGGATTCAAGATTCACTGCAGAAGACTGGGATGGTTTCCAGGAACTGATTTCCCAAAGCAACCTGCAAGACAAGGATGTAATCCTGCGTGTGCTCTCCATGTATAAGGATCCAGAAGAGCGTGAACAGCAGATTCGCAACATGAGTAGCGTATTTACAGAAATAGCTGACGGCATCTTGCCAGAGTTGCGTCGTGCCCGCCTCATTGTCAACTACGAGGTTATCGGACGTAGCGATGAGCAGATTATTGACCAATACAAGAAAGACGCAACCAAACTCAGCGTAGAGGAACTGCTATATGGTGGCAATATGCTGATGGAAGACAACAACGCACGCAAACAGTGGTACGAGACTACCATCAAACTGTATCCCAACGACTATCGTGCATACAACAATATGGCACAACTCGCCATTATGGAAGGCAATACTACAGCAGCACAGAACTGGTTGAACAAAGCCAAGAACACAAGCACCAAAACTCCAGAGATTTACGCAAACCTTGCCATTCTTGCGCTTAAGAGCGGAGATGTTGTCAAGGCAGAAACCTATATGGGGCAAGCCAGTGGTAGTGACACTTTTAACGAGATACTTGGCAACCTCAATATCATGAAGGGAAACTACACACAGGCACATCAGAACCTTGCCAACACCAAGACCAATAGCGCTGCTTTGGCACAAATCCTCAACAAGGACTATGCCAGTGCAAAAAATACCTTGGCAAGTATCAGCACTCCCGATGCAACCACCAGTTACCTTAAAGCTGTTTTGGCAGCACGCACTAACGACTCCGGTGTCCTGATAAGCAACCTCAAGGCTGCTATTATGAGCGATTCTTCACTGAAGGAACGCGCCGCTAATGATTTAGAGTTTGCCAAGCACAAAGATATTATCTTTAATTTGGTAAAGTAAAACAAGCAAATACACAGTATTTTAATATGAAGTATTGTGTTATACTCCTCACCCTTCTTGCACTCACTTCTTGCGGTGGCAGGAAGGGTGAACTGCGTATTAAAGGCGAGATAAAAGGCCTTACCGCAGATCTTACCATGTATAGCCGCGATGGTGTTGTACAAGGTATTGACACATTGCATGTCAGACAGGGAAAAATAGATTGGTCTTGCAAATATGAAAAAGAAGGCGGTTGCCTGACAATTGTATATCCAACGTACTCTACCCTAACAGTTTTCTGTAATAGCGGGGATGTAATTTTAATAGAGGGGGATGCTAAGCAACTGGGTTCAGTCAAGGTCAAAGGCAACGTAGACAACGAAGCATACACCTCTTTGAGAATGGCAATAAATTCGGGAAACTCCATAGACAAGGACAGTCTAATTGACGATTTCATCAACACTCACCCCGAATCACCAGCTACAAGATTGTTACAGTTGGAAAGACTATCCAAACAGCAGCCTAAATCATTGAGGCAAGGAGAGGAACTTCCAAACTTCCGCATTGTAACACGCAAGGGCGATACTATTACCAACGACACATTGAAAGGAAAGTATTCTTTGCTTGCTTTTTGGGCTAACTGGCGTGGTGGCACAGGAACATTGAACACACGTATAAGACGATTGCGCCGTCAAACACAAAAACCTTTGGTGTGTGTGTCGTACAATATGGATGTGAATACCAACATAGTAGACTATATTGAGCGTACTGATTCCATTACGTGGCATAGTTGCAATTATCCCGAGATTTTTCAAGCCGAGCTACCATCTCGCTTGGGTATACGTAGTGTTCCTTATTTTATTCTTTCCGATACAGCCAACCATATAATTGCGACCGGTTCTGATTGGAAAAAGGATATTGAACCATCACTGAACAAGCATCTGATAACTCCTCAAAACAAGTAATAGAGAAGGCACTTTAGACAAGTGCCTTCTCTTACATTGCCAATATGATGAGATACGAATTCCTCATATCACGACGTTATCTTTTCTCAAAGAAAAAACATAATGCAATAAATATTGTTTCCATGATAGCCGTGACAGGCGTTGCTGTAGCTGCTATGGCAATGCTAATCGTCATGAGCGTGTTCAATGGATTTCAAAGCTTGATTGCAGAGTTATTTACTGGATTTGACCCAGAACTTTGCATCACCCCTGCTAATGGCAATGTAATGGACCTCAGCAATAAAAGGATACTCTCCATCGCAAACTCCAAGGATGTGGCAGTATTTACTCCTGTTTTTGAAGGGCAGGCATTAATGGTATCTGGGGATATCCAAAAGGTGGTGACATTAAAAGGAGTAGATGATAATTACACACAGCAATCAGGAATTCTTGATGCTCTATATGGAGAAGGCGAACCTGTTCTGCATACAGATGACACTGAGTATTGTATACCAGGGTTGCAATTATGTAACCAGTTGGGATTACCTCTATCCTTTGAACGTCCTTTGGAAATTTATGCTCCTAGGCACGGAGAACGCGTTAATATGGCAAACCCAATGTCTAGCTTTAACTGCGATAAACTATATGCATCTGGACTTGTCTTCAGCGTTAGCCAGCCCAAATACGATTCCGAATACCTTTTGTGCTCTTTAGACTTCGCCCAAAGACTCTTTGACCAAAAAGGACAGGCTACACGTATAGAAATCAAACTCTCCCCTCAAGGAAGCAGGAAAAACATCGAGGCATTGCTTGGTAATTCATTCAAGGTTCGTGACAGATACGAGCAACAGGAAGATGTCTTTAAAATAATGCAGGTCGAAAAGTTCATTTCATATGCATTCCTCTGCTTTATTATGTTGGTGGCTTGTCTTAATATTATGGGCAGTTTAAGCATGCTTATGATAGAGAAAAGCGATGACATGCGCACCCTTTCTGCACTTGGAACAACTTCAAGGCAGATTCGCAATATCTTTGCCATAGAAGGCTTGATGATCATTTTCGGCGGTGCGATAATAGGGTTGCTTATGGGTTTAGGTCTTTGTCTCCTCCAACAGCACCTTGGTCTTATACGCATGGGGCAAAACGGCAGCTTCATTGTTGACGCATATCCTGTTGTTATGAGATACACAGACCTATTAATAATATTGGTTACAGTTATTCTTCTCGGTTTTATATGCGTAATATGGGCAACACGTAACAGGATAGCAAATCCTGGCAAATAACTGCATAACAAAAAAGCATCCCCATCATAGGAGGTTTTTCTAAACTGTCCTATGATGGGGATGCTTTCGTGTATTTCATTTTATATCAACCAACCTGGCTTCCGCCCTTCACCTCGTCTATGGTGGTGGTTACGGAGAGGTCGCCGTTGAAGTTTACGGCCGAGAGTATCATGCCGTGTGATTCCTCGCCCATCATCTTGCGGGGCTCAAAGTTGGCGATAAACAGGACACGTTTGCCCACCAGCTGTTCGGGTTCATACCATTGTGCTATGCCGGAAAGGATGGTGCGGTCCTGGCCGCTACCGTCATCCAGGGTGAACTTCAGCAACTTCTTGCTCTTCTTCACCTTTTCGCACGCCTTTACCAGACCTACACGGATGTCCATCTTCTCAAAGTCCTCGAAGGATACGGTGGGCTTCACGGGTGCTGCCACGTAGGCTGCCTCTTCGTTTGCCTTCACTGTGTCTTCCAGTTTCTTCACCTGCATGGCTATTGCCTCGTCCTCTATCTTGGTGAAGAGCAGTTCGGGCTTGGGCATCTGGTGCCCTTCTTGCATCAGTGTGGTGCTGCCGAGGTCTTCCCATGAGAAGGTTTCCATGGCGAGCATCTCTCTCAACTTCTGGCTGCTGAAGGGCAGGAAGGGTTCGAATGCTATTGCCAGGTTGGCGGTCAGCTGCAGTGATATGTTTATAATGGTCTTCACACGCTCGGGGTCGGTCTTGATTACCTTCCAGGGTTCGCAGTCGGCAATGTACTTGTTGCCGATACGAGCCAGGTTCATGGCCTCCTTCAGCGCATCGCGGAAACGGAAATTCTCCAGTAGCGCCTCCAGTTTCTCCTTCACGCCACAGAACTCAGCCAGAGTCTCATGGTCGTAATCGGTCAGTTCGCCGCAGGCGGGCACACGGCCTTCGTAGTACTTCTGGGTAAGTTGCAGGGCACGGTTCACAAAGTTGCCATAAACCGCCACCAGTTCGTTGTTGCAACGTGCCTGGTAGTCTGCCCATGTAAAGTCGTTGTCCTTTGTCTCCGGGGCATTGGCGGTGAGCACATAGCGCAGCTCGTCCTGACGTCCGGGCATGTCCACAAGGTATTCGTTGAGCCACACAGCATAGTTCTTGCTGGTAGAGATCTTATTGCCTTCCAGATTCAGGAACTCGTTGGATGGTACGTTGTCGGGCAGAATGTATTCGCCATGTGCCTTTAGCATAGCAGGGAACACGATGCAGTGGAACACGATGTTGTCCTTGCCTATGAAGTGCACCAGACGTGTTTCGGGATCCTTCCACCAGGTTTCCCAAGAACCCAGTTCAGGACGTGCATCGCAGAGTTCCTTAGTGTTGCTGATGTATCCGATGGGAGCGTCGAACCACACGTAGAGCACCTTGCCGTCAGCACCTTCCACGGGCACAGGTATGCCCCAATCCAGGTCACGTGTCACGGCACGGGGGTGCAGACCTCCGTCCAGCCAACTCTTGCACTGTCCGTACACATTGGGGCGCCATTCCTTATGCTCCTGCAGAATCCACTGTTCCAACCATTCCTGGTCCTTGTCCAGAGGAAGATACCAGTGCTTAGTCTCCTTCTGCACCAAGGGATTGCCCGTTTCGGCGTTGTAAGGGTTGATAAGTTCCTCGGGCGAGAGTGTTGCACCGCACTTCTCGCACTGGTCGCCGTATGCATCGGCGGCATGGCAACGGGGGCATTCGCCCTTGATATTACGATCGGACAGGAAACGGCCTGTTGCCTCGTCAAAGAACTGTTCCGTCACCTTCTCCACGAACTTGCCCTCCTCATACAGTTTCTTGAAGAAGTCGCTTGCAAACTGGTGATGTACAGGACCGCTGGTGCGTGAATATACATCGAAGGAGATGCCAAACTTCTCGAACGAGTCCTTGATGATGCCGTGGTAGCGGTCTACCACCTCCTGCACGCTGATGCCCTCCTTGCGGGCACGTATAGTTACGGGCACACCATGCTCGTCGCTGCCACCGATGAAGAGCACATCGCGCCCTTTCAGTCTCAGGTAGCGCACATATATGTCTGCCGGCACATACACGCCAGCCAGGTGTCCGATGTGAACAGGACCATTGGCATAGGGCAGAGCCGAAGTGACGGTTGTTCTCTTGAAATTCTTTTCCATAATGCTATTATGTATATACTAATGTTTCTTTGTGTGCAAAGTTACAAATAAGTGTGAGAAATGCCAAATTTGCGATTAGGAGAGAGCATAAAAAAATTACTTTTTATACAAGGCGAAAGCAATTTGGACTGAAACACAAATTTATTTCGGCATTTCCTGTCATCATTGCATGGTTCTATACTATGGACTAGACAATTGAGAAAAAACTATATAATCCGGGTTGATTTATCGTTATATAGCTAAATGCTTCTACATAGAAGCCATTCTATACACAAAAATGGGCAGCGGGGAGTGTCACGTGTATATTTTTTTATAACTTTGTACCATGTCAGAATAGCATATGGGCATATCGGATGCTTTTATGCAATAAATCAAAGGACTCAATGAAGAATCTGAACACAATCTTCTTTTTAGTATTAGTGGCTGCACTTTGTCCTTGCCTGAAAGCACAGGATAGATTAGAGGGCATGGTGGAGAGACTGAAAACTTTTGGTATCAAGTTGCCACAAGAGCAAGTTTTTGTACATTTAGACAATAGCAGTTATTATTTAGGCGACACTTTATACTACAAAGCCTATGTCAAGCGAAGCGACAATGGACGCCCTACCAATTTAAGCGGTATTTTGTATTGCGAACTCCTAAACAACGATGGATATCTGGTAGAACGCCAGATGATTTCCTTAGAAAATGGCGAAGGCCACGGCAACTTTTCCCTTGCCGACACTCTATTATACGCTGGATATTATGAGTTGAGAGCATATACTAAATGGCAGCTGAATTGGGGTGTTACAGAACAGCCACACAGTCAATGGGCCGAAAAATATTTTTTCAGCAAAGCAATGGCAAAAGACTACTACCGTGATTACGAGAAACTATACTCACGCGTATTCCCCGTCTATGACAAGCCCCTGTCTCCTGGCAACTACGGAACAGACATGACTCTTCGTCCCCTGGCAGCATACTTCAAAGATCCAAGTGAAAGTCCCAAAACAATAATACAATTCTTCCCTGAGGGTGGAAGCCTTGTAGCTGGTACAAGGCAGCGCGTTGCGTGGGAAGCAAGGAATGAGATCGGCAAAGCCTTAAATGGAACACTGAGCATCAGTCTGCCAAATGGGCAGCTAATCACCTCAGAGACCATTGACCGGGGACGCGGAATATTTGAAATAACAGTTCCTGAAAACCAAACACTGAAGGCCCAATTCACGCCTTCAGACAACAAAAACAATCCTGCAGGAACCCTGACAGCAATAGAACAGCTGCCAGATGCTGAAAAAGATGGTGTCGCATTAAATGTAAATACCGATACTGCGGGCATAACCATTGCCTACCAACTCTCTGGACTTGCTAAAAAGGACTCTTTGGGACTGACCATCATGCATAATGGCATATTGCAGCATTTCTGCCATTTGAACGGCGAACCGGTGGATGTCTATGCCGGCGAAGCAGGAATATATCAGATAACGGTATTCAATGCTGAAGGCAGAGTCTATGCCGACCGACTCTGCTTCTTCCTTCCATCTGGTTTCAAGTGCAGCAACATCAATATCTCCGGCGTGAAGAAAGGGCATTACAATGCTTTTGATCCTGTGAGCATAGACATACAGGGCACACCTGGTGCAAGTTTATCCGTCTCTGTAAGGGATGCCGCAAAAAGTGAATACACCTACGATACTGGCACTATGCTGACAGAAGCATTGCTTTCAAGCCAAATTCGTGGTTTTGTGCCACATCCACAATGGTATTTCCAGGAAGATAGCGAAAACAGGCGACAGGCCCTTGACCTTTTGCTTATGGTTCAGGGGTGGCGCAAATATTCTTGGAGAGAAATGGCCATAGCTGGAGAGTTTGATATTAAATATATGCCAGAAAACCGTTATCCACACTGGACAGGTCAGATACACAACTATTCTGCCGAGCAGGTGCTCAACACCATAGAACAAGGAACATTGTCATTTGCCGACAACTCACAGAATACCATGGCATCTGACACAGAGAATACCCAGGAGTCTTCCAACGATGGCGACAACGGACAATCTGAAGAAGAACAGAGAGAAGACCACTCGGACAAGGAAAACGACCGTTTCAACAAAGACGAAAACAAGCTGAAGCATCCTGTGGCTCTACATGCCGAATTCTCTCAACCAGATACAGAAGGAGTACTCGGAGAGATCCGTAGCCAAGGAGAATTTTCTATGGATTTCCCTAGATATTACGGCGAGTTCTTTTTCTTCCTTGGTGCAAGCGATACTATTAAATGGAAAAAAGATAAGGCGCCAATATGGACACAAAGCGGCAAAAGCAAACGCGATGAAGTGGAATTTCCCGAATTCTACGTAAAGATAGACCCCTTTTATCCACGTTTCCCCAAACCATACGACTACTACCAGTCACATGTTGCCCCCATGCCCAAGGACAACCCTCTATACAACAGCGCAGACGAACAAGTCCGTATGCTTTCCGAGGTCACCATTGGCGCTCGCCGAAACGGCAGGCGCAAATTCAGTCATTGGAAGCCGGCTTTTATCATAGACGCATACGAGGCATTCAACGCTACTTGCGATGCTGGTTTTGCGCCAGGTTACTTCATGGGCGCCAGCAGATTTGGCACAGATGTGGCCAGAACATATATTGGGGACATGAAAACAGACCGTAAATACGATGTAGCATACCGCTTTGACGGAGTGCAGCTGACTGAAAAAACGGCTATGCAGAAGAGAAAAACAAATACAACAAAGGGAACCGGCATGAAGCCCATACCAGAAGACACATACAACATGTCTGACCGTACACGGGACAAGTACAACTATCTTTGGAATCTGAGCGATGTTGTAATATATACGGACTATTCACCACGCAACGACAGTCAAGGCAAATATAAAGGAAACGACCTTCCTTCGGTAACTATAGATTTACAACTATTAAAAAACGACGAGATACGTTCCTATCAGAAGAACCGACGCTGGAAAATGAAAGGTTTCTCTGTTCCCGATGAATTCTATTCGCCCGATTACTCAAAGCAGCCTTTACCCAAGGATGATCACCGCAGGACTTTATACTGGAATCCCAACGTACGCCTTGACGAGAATGGATGTGCGACAATATCGTTATTCAATAACTCCACTACAAGTATTTTACAGATAAGAACTGAAGGCTGGGCCCCAGATGGCACACCACAGTGTGGTAATGTCAACTAATATTGGTCTGTATCGGAACTATAAGCTGTAATAATTCTAAAATAAACATGCTTTTATCATAATAATTCACTATATTTGCGTTTGCATAATACAATAACACAAATCCCTCAATACTATGGAACAGAACGAACTGAAGAACATTGTTTCCCATTTCGCCATCCGTGGCACAGTAAGCGACATCAAGCCCCTCGGTGCAGGTCTTATCAATGACACCCTGCTGGTTACAACAGCCGAGGCAGATGCCCCCAACTACGTGTTGCAGCGTGTGAACACCAATGTATTCCCCGATGTGGACCTGGTAATGCGCAACATCTATGCCGTTACAACACACATCCGCAAGAAACTGGAGGCTGCCGGCGAAACAGAGATTGACCGCAAGGTCCTGACCTTCATGCCCGCCAAGGACGATGAGACAAAACTCTATGCTATCGTGGACGGCCAGTACTGGCGCATGATGATATTCATTGAGAATGCCGTTACAAAGCAGGCTGTTAACCCCGAGAGTTCACGCGCCGCAGGTAAGGCTTTCGGCCAGTTCCAGGCCATGCTTGCCGACATCCCCGTGGAGTTGGGCGAGACCATCAAGGACTTCCACAACATGGAGTTCCGTCTGCAGCAGTTGCGCGAGGTTATTGCCAAGGACCCCGTAGGCCGTGTTGCCGAACCCGAGGTGCAGGCTATGCTGAAGGAAATCGATGCTCGTGCCGAGTACATGTGCCAGGCAGAGCGCATGGGTCGCGAGGGTGTTTTGCCCAAGCGTGTGTGCCATTGCGACACCAAGGTGAACAACATGATGTTCGACCAGCAGGACAACGTCCTCTGTGTAATCGACCTGGACACCGTGATGCCCAACTTTATCTTCTCCGACTATGGCGACTTCCTGCGCACCGGTGCCAACAAAGTGGCCGAGGACTTCCAGGACATGGATGCCGTATGCTTCGACGTGGATATCTTCAAGGCATTCACCGAGGGCTACCTGGCCAGCGCAAGCAGTTTCCTGACACGTGTGGAAATCGAAAACCTCCCCTATGCGGTGAAACTC
>JAEIGA010010619.1_pt1 | contig 13971 bp, 11 predicted proteins | sample 9270691 | NCBI WGS metagenome assembly JAEIGA01 (sample SAMN17057246, study PRJNA624740) | gut metagenome | biome: biome; isolation source: fecal sample | host: Bos grunniens | place: China: Xizang | collected 2019 | reverse complement strand
AGCAACTCCGTTTGACCATAGGTGAGTGTATTTCCTTCGATATGATTACTATTGTAGTTAAAGTCAATAGTAAATCGACGACTCAATCTATCACGATCAATTTCTGCTAATGGTTGCAGGTTTTGCCACTGTGTTAATACCGTTTCTAATTTAGTATTTGCCATAACTTCTTATCATCAATGTGTAAAAAACACCTTATTTGGTGGTACACAAACCACCATTTCGAGTGCAAAGGTACAACAAAAAATGTACATACGCAAATATTTGAGCAAAAAAAACTACAATTTTCTCTACAATATGCTTCTCCTAACACAAATGATTGAATGTATCCACAATCAAATAAATAACAACACTCTAATCATGTGCCCAGCGCTATTGGCTGTGTGCGGCTTTTAGGAGATGCTTTTCACCCGCACTATTTTAAGAAATCTTAACATTTCCGCACTGCATGAAGTATATGTTGCATTATTGCATAAAAAAAAGAGTCATTGTGTCTGTCTTTTCCTAAAATTGGTCAACAAGTATATAAGTCCCCAATATATTAACTAATTATGTGCCCAGCCAAGGGCGAACACACTGGCCTTGCAACCTCGGATAGGGGTCAACTGACGCATACAAGATAAGAGCGTAGCACCAGAAGTAATGACATCATCCACTAACAAGATATGCTTATCTTTCCACTGTTCTGGATAGCGAATCGTAAATAATTCCTCAGTATTGGCAAGACGGTTTTCAAATTTAGACTGTGCCTGATGAGCATTGTTACGAACACGAACCAAATGCGCGGTATCTACTGGAATATGCAACACTTCACTCATACCTCTGCATATCCATTCTGACTGATTAAAACCCCGCTCCCGCAACCGGCGAGGATGCAATGGCACTGGTACTAGCAAGTCAATATCATCAAACAAATCAGCATCGATATACTCCTGAGCAGCTACCTTACCTAAATAGCTAAACACCTCTGCCATAGGGCGGTCACCATACTTGCCTCGTTCTATCAACAAGCGCAGTTTCTGACCACGGTTACTATTATAGTATCCCCATGCAGCACCCATCTCATAACGCACACGCTTACCAGACCTCTTAATAAGATCGGCAAACAGCATATCAATACCATTATTTGCTAGGACAGCATGCTCCGTGCGAGCGATAGAAGCAAGGCAGGAAGAACAGATGACCTGCTCTTCCTGCAATAATTTGATTTCACACGCCATACAGCAACTAGGAAACAGCACTTCCAATACCGCACGGGAGAATTGTCTTATACTCACTCTTGGAGCCATAGTCTAAGCTGCGCACGACGATCAATAACCAACGCCAACAATACTGACAACACCCACCCTAGTAACAATGCTAGTAGTGAGCACTTGATTGGTGTATTGATAGGCGTAGAACTCACCACAAAAGGCGAAAGCAAAACCACAGGAGCATCGGCATATGATAGACGAGTATCCGTCTGCTTCAACACAGACATTTCATCAAGCACATCATCTAGGAACAAACTAACTTTAGGAGTACCTAAAACCACTGACTGCTGCTCTATGGCTAATTGTGGTGCCAATGACTGAGAGAAATAGTAAACAGATGTCAGGCTATCTAGTTTCTCTATCTGATCATGATGGAACTTCGCCTCACGCTCAAGATTAGAGCGATACTGCATATATGGTGCACGCACCATCTCCTGTGAATTAAGGTAGCGCAAGATAGCCTCTTGCATACAAGACACAGAGTCAGGTAGCTTGGTATAGAACTGCAATGCCAATCTATCTTGCATACGAACATAGGTAGTATCATCTAATGGCAGCTGAGATGCATAGTCGACCATATCAGCTGTACCATCCGCCAGACAATCAAACACATTGTATACCGCAAAATGTGACTGTTTTTCTGCCAAAGCAGGAGTAATTCCCAATAGAGTATGCAGATTTTGACGCGCAAAACACTTATTGCCATCAGCCAACTGCAAATAGGTTTGGGTAACCACCTCGTGCGTCGCACCATTAATCATAGCAAGTGCATCCACACGATAAATGCGATTAGTAGGGCGAGAATAATACAAAGCAGCAGCAACAGACAAGAGCAGCACTACTAGCACTAGCCAATAGTAACGGTAACTCATGCGCAGCATAGCCGCTAAAGCAGACAACAAAGCCTTTACTACACGCAGCATACCTCTGCCGAGCGCAGCACACAAATCAAAAAGATTCATCTCATGCGTACTACTCATAGCCTACTTCGATTATCGACGACCACGCATCCAACCTGAGAAGAGAGTACCTGGACGGTCATCAGTATAGTCTTCCTCATCCAACTCAATGACAATCTCCTCATCTTCAGACTCTTCTTCAGTTGCTGGTTGAGGGACATCAAGCTTAATCTCAACAGATTTCTCATCCTCACGAGGGGTATTATCTTCTTCCTGTTCGGAATCATCGGTTGGCTCTGGCTCTGCCTCTACCTTAGGTTTGGCATCAGTCTCATAATACTTCTTGATAGAAGCATGCTTACTATCCTCGGAAGGGACATCTGATTTATCAAAGCCAGTAGCAATAATAGTAACACGCACGCTATCGCCTAACTCCTCATCAATAGCAGCACCCCATTGTACCTCAACATCATCTCCCACTTCGCGAACGAAATCGTGAATCTGGTCTATCTCAGACATAACCATAGCATCCGCAGTAGAACAATAAATCTGCAAGAGCAAGCGTGTAGCTCCATTGACCTCGGTACTAATAAGTGGAGAATGAAGTGCCTCATGAATAGCATTAGCCACACGATTTTCACCACTAGCAGTACCTACACTCATAATAGCAGAACCACCATCCTTAAGGGTATTATATACATCGGTAAAGTCGGTATTGATATAACCTGGTTTGGTAATAATCTCAGCGATTGAACGAGCTGCATTAGCCACCACATCATCTGATTTTGAGAAGGCATTGAGTAGGTTAAGGTCAGGGTAAATCTGGCGTAACTTCTCATTGTTAATCACCAAGATAGCATCTACTTGCGCTGATAACTCTGCCACACCATCCATTGCCTTTTGGATCTTCTTAACACCCTCAAAAGCAAATGGGATGGTAACAATACCTACAGTCAATATACCCAATTCCTTCGCCACCTCAGCTACAATAGGAGAAGCACCAGTACCAGTTCCACCACCCATTCCGGCAGTAAGGAAGAGCATCTTAGTGCCATCGCTCAAAGCCTCTTTAATACGCTCGCGGTCGTCCTCGGCATATTGTTTAGCCAAAGCAGGTCTACCACCTACACCAAGACCCGTACCTAATTGCAATTTGCTAGGCACGCTACTACCAGCAAGGCTCATCTTGTCGGTATTGCACACCAACAAAGTGACATCCTCAATACCCTGTTTGTAGAGATAGTTGATAGCATTGCAGCCACCGCCACCAACGCCCATCACCTTGATTATTGACTCTTGAATAGGAAGACCTTCGGTCAATACATTTGTAACGCTTACATTTACAGCATCGCTCATATTTACTGTGTCGTTCATATATATCTTGTATTAATAAGATTCAACTATTAGTTTATTTTTGATTTGGAACAATCAAGTCATCTTGATCGGTAAACATATCCAATGTTCTGTTCATAATACTGTCTAAGATACGCTTATTCTTCTCATAAGGTTTGACCTGTGGATGTTTTATACGGTATGCAGCCCCTAACAAGAGCGTACCCACTAACGAGGAGTACTTAGGCATACAAAATTCGTCCGGACTATCAGCAGATATCCATTGGGCATGTGAACCAAAATCTACCGTAACTGTGGTTTTACGCTGGATATACTCAACAACGCCTTGCAACATTGCACCACCACCCGTGACATACAACACCTTTAGTCTATCTGCCTCATTATTAAGGATTTCCATTAACGGAGCAAGTGTTTCGTCCAAGCTAGCTGAAACAATACTTGCTATTTGCTTGGTAGTCACCTGCAATTTACCACCATCTACAGAAGGTAAGAGGTAGCGTCGATTAGTAGTAACCATATCCTCGGCTGCCATAGCATAGGTACACTTGAGATGCTCAGCATAGTGCATAGGTAATCCTAAAGAAGCAATTGCTTCTGTAATATTATGGCCACCTCTTGGTACCACTTGGTTATGCAGATATTGAGTACCCTTGTAAATACTGAGTGTAGTGGTTTGTGCGCCAAGATCTAAAATGGCACAACCTTGAGCCATATCATCATCACTCGCCAAAGCATTGAGCAAAGCATCAGGACGAACATACATTTGCTCTACACTAATCGTAGAACGGTCAAAACTACTGATGACCTTCTCCTCGTATTCACGCTTACCAACAAAAGCTATAAAATGAGCTTCGATTAATGCAGCACGCTGATCAGAAGTAGGTTCGTTATCCTGCTCCACTCCATCTAACTTGTAGTAATAAGGTATCAAGTCTAGCACGAACACATCAGGATGCTTATTCTCTATCTTCATTCGGCACTCTGCCTCCATAGCATCCAACAGATGGCGACTAATCTCACGCTTACGAACTTGATCACGCTTAGAATTAACAGGATAAACCTTCAATATCCTACCACCTACGCACACAAAAGTGCTATGCAAACTATTCACACGAATACGATTACCCAATAGTTTGAGGACATTATTGATCATAAAACCTGCATCCGTAGTATTCTCTACTACACCACGATTAACACAACGCTTCTGGGCAGATTCTTCAACACCCAAAATCCGTAATGCCTCGTCATTGGACATCTCTGCCGCCATAGCTCGAAAACTATGACTACCCATATCAATAGCCACTAGCACAGAGGATTGCGATTTATTATCTTGTTTCATTGTATATACATTCTAGTTTTTTAACATTCTAGGGCTCTTAACACTTATGTACTATCTCCTAACTACTTGCCCCGTAAATCGCAAGTCCAACTCACGGCAATCAGGATAACCTAATACATCAAAACCTTTTGTATAGAGTTTTTGCAAACGCTCTAGTTTCTCCTCATATCCATCCAACTGTCCTAAAACAATGTTGGCATCATACTCATTCTGTGTTAGAACGATATGCCTTGTATTGTGAACATTAAGGCGTTTGATACGAGAACACCAATAGTCACTCTGCTTCAACCAAAGCACAAAATCATAATACTCTGCCAATGCAGCGCGCTGATTAACAGCACCGGACAACACCAACAGCCCTTGTTCCATCCCGCTGCGACAAGGCATTACCTTACGGTCGGCATCTACCAAATACATCGCATCGCTCGTCTTAACACACAATACGGGTACACGCTGTGACACACGAATACGCAGCCCTCCAAAAGGAGTCTTATAACAATTAGCCGTGCGCACCATAGGATGCTCAAGAAGCAGAGTCTCCATAGCGTGACAATCAATATCTGCCATCACACTACCTAGACCATAACATTTCTTAGACTTGAGGTAACGAACCAATTCGTCAGCGTCAACATACTGACGATCAAGGCTATCTACCACTACTACATCTACCTGCGAACACAGGGATGAGTCAACTTGCTGGGAGCAGATCACTCCCCCAGTCAACACCGCAATGACACATATCGACGCCACCACGGATAACACAATAGTTTTAACTTTATTCATATATATTAAGGTTTTGTTTAATGTCTTGTACTAAACGGTCAATATCTCCTGCTCCTAGTGTCATCACTACAGAAGATTCACCGAGTAACTGCCAGTCGTGTACCAACTGACTTACGCGAGTCACTAAGTCAGACTTTTCTACCACTTGCGCAACTTGCTTTGTGGCAGGGAGCAAGGTCAGCAACCAATCGCTCGTCACGCCATCAATAGGCAATTCACGAGCAGGATAGATAGGGAGCAAGAACAATGCATCGCTATTGCTCAAAACTTGAGCAAATCCTTGTGCAAAATCTCGCGTACGCGTATATAAATGTGGTTGAAAAACCACTAGTAATCGACGATCGGGAAACAAGCGTCTCACGGATTCTATACTAGCACGCAACTCCTCTGGATGATGCGCATAATCATCTACATAACTCACTGTAGGAGTATTCAAGTGCATATTAAAGCGTCGATAAACACCCGAGAATGAAGCTAAACCCGCACGCATCTCTTCCTCTGTCATCCCCAATAAATAGCCAATCGCCAATGCGGCTACACTATTCTCCACATTAACCCACACAGGCACCGTTAAACGCATACCACTAACAATCGTACCGAGGGCATAGAAGTCAAATACTATCACGCCATTATCGTAATGCACATTGCGCGCGGAGAAATCTGCATCATCCTCTACAGCATAGGTATACAGTTTAGCTTGCACAGAAAAAGCATCTAAACACACTCCCTTCTTAACAACCAACGAATGACTCACAAGCGAAGCATAGTGTGCAAAACTCTCACGATATTTCTCTTCGGTACCATATATATCCAAATGGTCAGGATCCATACTAGTAATCACTGACATATATGGACTCAAATGATGGAAAGAGCGATCATATTCATCCGCCTCGGCTACCACCAAATCAGTGTGGGTATCAATTAGCAAATTGCTGCCATAATTGTTAGAAATACCTCCTAAGAAAGCACTACACCCTATATGAGAACTATGCAAGAGATGTGCTAGCAAAGTGCTAGTAGTAGTCTTACCATGCGTTCCTGCCACACAGAGCGAACGAGACATCTGCGTCAACCACCCCAACACTTCAGCACGCTTCATAATGCGGAAACTATGTGCACGCAGCCAAACATATTGTACTTGATTATCAGGTACTGCAGGGGTGCGGACCACTAAAGTACGAGAAACATCTAAGCCCTCAACAAGTGCACAATCATCCCCATATTCAACAGTAATACCCTCCTTCTCCAACTCATGCGTCAAAGGTGAAGCAGTACGATCATAACCTAAAACACCATAACCTTGAGCCACAAAATAACGGGCCAAGGCGCTCATTCCTATACCGCCTATGCCTAAAAAATAAATCGTATCGACGCTTTTCAATTCCATCGCTTACAATATTGATAATGGGTTACAATTCTTAAAGAAATACTACCAAAACAATAAATCACATATGTCGCTGCAAAGTTACTACTTTTTTTTTACATACGCAAAAAAACACACATATTTTTATTTATTATAGCATTGAAAGAACAAACAACTTGCATAATTCATTTTTTTTTCGTACCTTTGCGCTCTAAATCGACAAACAACTATGGCAAGAAGAGTAACAAAACCAAACACATCTACATCAACGGGCAACAAAACCCACAGACAAACAGCCAGCAAACCTAGCCTCAGAGACTATCTGCTAAGCACACGAGATATGGTACAAAGTTACCAATTTCACCTTATATTAGGAATCATACTTTCTACTATCACGCTTATGTTGATAGTAGCTTTCGTCAGTTTCTTCTTCACTGGAGGAAATGACTACTCTATCATCGTTCAAGCCAACCGTCAAGATTTACGAGATGGTATTCAAAACACGCTAGGATTACCTGGAGCAGTAGTAGCACGATGGTTAATTGATGGCACCTTTGGAATAACATCAGCTGCCGCTCTTGTGGCTATGACATTATACTCTATTCGCCTTATCACTCCATACCGATTGAGAGGATTGCGCGTACTATTTATCTGCCTATTTATACTTGTATGGGGTTCTATTGCCCTAGGTTTTATCCAACAACAAGTAGAGATCGGTTCGTTCTTCCGCTGGGGAGGTGCATTTGGTCAAACAGTGTCCATATGGGGTACATCGTATGTACAATGGCTAGGTATGTCACTGATACTCATCGCAAGTTTTATTGTATTTCTCATCATAGCAGACAAACATTTCCTAGAACACTGCCAGCAATTAGGAGCCTGGATTAGTAAATTATTTAAAAAGCAAACCACAGAAGAACCTATTGAAATTGAAGAAGAGAATGCGCCTGTAACACTAGAGTTAGAGTCACTACTCCAAACGCAAGATCCAGAGTTTATAGAGGAAATGGACGACGAGCCCATACCCGCTATAGTAGTGGATGTAGAGACTCCCCAAGAAGAGGTAATTGTGGAAGAAGATACCAATCCTACTCCAGAAGAACCAGAAGTAGATATATCCGTAGAGCAAGTCAAAGAGGTAGAGTTATCTGAGAATGACCCTGAATACTTACTCCGCAAACTTGGTCCATACGATCCACGCAAAGATTTGGAACACTTCAAGTTCCCATCGCTCAATCTACTCAAAGTCTATGATAATGAAACGGCTCCTGTAATTAATCAAGAGGAGCAACAAGCCAATGCCAACAAAATTGTTACCACATTGCGCAACTATGGCATTGAAATTGAATCTATCAAGGCAACAGTAGGTCCTACCGTGACGCTATACGAAATAGTACCTCAAGCAGGTGTGCGTGTTTCGAAAATTCAAAACTTGGAAAACGATATCATGCTCTCGCTTTCTGCTATGGGTATTCGCATTATAGCACCTATTCCTGGCAAAGGAACCATTGGTATAGAGGTACCTAACGAGAGTCCACAAATCGTTTCAATGCACTCTGTCATTGCTAGCAAGCGTTTCCAAGAAGAGAAAAAAATGAAACTGCCTATTGCGTATGGTCGTACCATTACCAATGAGGTATTTATGTTTGACCTAGCAAAAACCCCACACCTACTTGTTGCTGGTGCTACAGGTACTGGTAAATCCGTAGCTATCAATGCTATTATCACATCATTGCTCTATAAGAAACACCCAGCAGAATTAAAATTAGTAATGGTAGACCCTAAAATGGTCGAGTTTGCTCCATACAAACCTCTATTGCGTCACTATTTAGCTGCGATGCCAGATACCGATCCAGAACAAGTGGTTATCACTGATTGTGATAAGGTTGTCAACACCTTAAACTCATTGGTGATAGAGATGGAGAACCGCTACAAACTCCTTATGGATGCAGGTGTGCGCAATTTGGAAGACTACAACGAGAAATTTGTATCTCGTCGTCTAAACCCAGAGAAACTAGTAGCAGATTCATTACACCACCAATACTTGCCATACATTGTGATTATCATTGACGAGTATGGTGACTTTATTATGCAGGCTGGTAAACAAGTAGAGACACCTATTGCCCGCATCACACAAAAAGCGCGCGCCGTAGGTATGCATATGATACTTGCTACACAACGACCATCTGTCAATATCGTAACAGGTGTCATCAAAGCGAACATACCTACCCGTATGGCACTTCGCACACAATCCGTAGTAGATTCACGCACTGTGCTTGACACCAAGGGAGCAGAACAACTCATCGGACGAGGCGATTCGCTCTATGCTGGTAACGCAAGTATTACACGCGTACAATGCGCCTTTGTAGATACTCCAGAGGTAGATGCAATTGTAGAACACATTGAAAAGCAACAGCACTACTTTGAACCATACCAATTGCCAGAATACATCGGCGAGGGAAGCGAAGGCGAAGCACTAGCACCTGGTTCAGTAGATCTTAAGCGTCTTGATCCAATGTTTGCCGATGTTGCTCGATACACGGTGACCAAACAGGAAGGTTCTACTTCGCGTATTCAACGAGCATTTGAGATTGGCTACAACCGTGCAGGTAAACTATCAGACCAACTTGAAGCAGCTGGTATAGTAGGTCCAAACAAAGGTCCGAAAGGTCGTGATGTACTTATCCAAAGTCTAGATGAACTAGATAAGATATTGCAAGAACTAGGGTGTTAATTAAACATAATAGCATATATTTCCCGTGAAACTATTACTAATCACACTAACAATTATTCAGTCGCTCTTCAACACATTAGAGCAAAAGACACTACAAGCAGACTTCAACCTCACTCAAAGTCAAGCAGCTATGCCTAATAGCCAATCGCAACCTATGACCTTCACAGGAGAATTGGCTATGCGAGGTAAACAATTCTGCATCACAATGTTCTCGATGGAAGCCGCATATGACGGCAACAACTTATATGTGTATAGCGAAGATACAGAGGAGTTGACAATAAGCGTACCTACACAAGAAGAATTACTCCAAACCAATCCATTCCTCTACGCACAAGCACTATTGCCTCTATGTGAATATACAGAAAAGACCACAGGTGATAAGACACAAATAACGCTGACACCACGCGACCAAGTACAAGGAATCAAGAAATTTACAATCCGTATCTACACGAAAACCTTAATTCCTGTAACCATCGAAATCTACGAAGCAGATGGTAAAATTACCACATTGCGCATTAACAATGCACAATACAAAAATGAATGCCCTAGTTTTATACTCAACAAACCTGAAGCATTCATTAATGACTTAAGATAAACAAGCATCGCCTACGACTAGTTTGCTAGCGTCGATAGGCACATTGTGTCACCTATAAAAATATTGCACTAGCACGGCTAGTGCAATATTTTATATATCAATTCTTTCCAGAGATCCGCATCCATTGCACTCGGATTATTAATACCCTTTAATCGTGCATCTATTTCACGGAAATAACCTATAATAGCAAATGTCTTACCTGCAGAGAATCTACGCGCTGCTGCAACATAATCCTTGACGAAATACGGAGCGACTCCCAATGCAGGACCTGCTACACGATCACTCTTATCTGGTAAGTAGTGATAGATCATCAAATTAGCAAAGAAACCATACAAAATTCCCAATTCCTTAATCATAGGATGATCTTTGGATGAAGCAAAATACTGGGTAATACGATTTGCCTTGACAACATCACCAGCTATTAATGCGTTTTGCAATTCAAATACATTATAATCTTTGGAGATACCTATATTACGCTCTACCAATTCAGCATCAATAACCGTTACACCTTCAGGACGACCATCAATGAGTTTTTGCAACGAACCAACAATTTTAGTCAAATCCGTACCCAAACTATCAGCCAAAATCTTCGCTACCTTCTCGTCAATCTTTATATCCTCTTCACCTTTTTCCTTTCGCTTTTTCGCCTCATCTGCCACATAATCACGAATCCACTTCTCCACCTGATTATCTCTAAGTTGTTCGGACTCCATAAGAACACCACCCTTCTTCTCCCAGTTCTTAAAGAGGTTGAGGCGCTTATCTGGTGAACCATATTTATAACAAAACACCAATATCGTAGATGGTTGTGGATTGTCCATATACATAGCCAACGCTTCCCATTTTTTGATATTCTGAGCCTCTTTGACAATGATAACTTTATAGCCACCCATCATCGCAAACCCACGGGCGGCACCGATTATAGGGGATACATCACCGCCAGTCAAATCCTTACCATAGATAATCGTTTGGTCGAACTCACGTGCCATCTCATCCAGCACATTCTGCTCGATATAATCTGCCACCTTATCTATATAGTAAGGCTCTTTTCCACAAAGCATATATGCCGAAGCATACTTACCTTGCTTCAAACCAATCATCACTTCTTCGTATTTCATCCTACACCTAAATCTGTGTTATCAATTAATATCTCTATTTTCTTCGATTGTTTTAGTTGGGGATAAAGTTCATCCACAAACCACTTTACCAATGCCTCATCGCGTTTAACACGGGTTGTATTCTCACAGAAGACATTTACACTCGCATACTCAAACCATTGCTCTGCTAATGCGATATCCCTCAAAATCCGTTCCTTAGAGTCCCCTTCTGTACAACATAACAAGCATATTCCTTGAAAATATTTTGCCACATCCTCTGCCGTCACATCAGCCGCGACGCCCTTTTTCCATTGCTCGCGCAATGCACTATCAAAACTCTCTATTCCACAACGATACTTAACCTCTACACCTTCAAACTGCTCTGCAAATCTTGCCAATTGATTTCGATACATATAGTGTGCTTCAAACCAGAGCGTATGGATTTGTTTCTCTTTGACCACACGCTTAATCTCCTCAATCGTCTGCTTGTCGAGTTCCATCGCCGAACCAGAGTTTATTATATCAAGTACCCCATAAACACCAGTCACACTACCTAGCACTTTGCTATTCTCCACCAATGGATTAGCACTCACATCCATATGATAATCGCAAAAGGTACATTGTTTCCAACGACACCCTTGGCCCTGCAAGAGCACAAACTCCCGTGGCATCACTGTATGTATCACAGCATATCGCTCCATGGCCTAATCACCTTTGCGCCTAATCGCCTTAATCACCGCATAGGCCATAGGTGTTCCCAACACAGCCTCTATCAGCAACTTAGATGCATATTGGAATGCTATCATCAGCAACAAATCATGTGTGGACACGGTTCCTGCAAAAGCGATTAGAACAAATGGCAAGGAATCGAACCAATACGCTACAGCCGAACTACCGATTGTTCGTACCCAAAGTTTCTTACCTTTGGTCCACATCTTGATTTTCTCCATCAACCAGGCATTGCTCAGTTCACCCAACAGGAAGCCCGTCAGCGAAGCAATCACGATGCGAGGCACATAGCTAAACATCGTATTGTATGCTTGAGCCGTTGCATCCAGATAGTCAGGCGATGGGAGCCATACGCCAATCTGCGTACAAAGCACCATCACGATATTGCATAGCAATGTGGTAAAGATCACCTTACGAGCTGTCTTGTATCCCCAGATCTCGGTCAATACATCGCCCAACATATATGCAAACGGGAAGGTTATAGTTCCTGCATCAAAATAAAAAAGATTCCAAAGACCAATTACTTTGACTGCCATTACATTGCTCACCACATATAGTGTCACGAACAAGGCCGTCACCACGATAAAGGAAGTATCCTTGCCTTTAATTTCATCGCCTTTAACCTTTAACCTTTCGCCTTTAACCTCATCCACGCGGTTTTTGAAAGGGTTTTCCGCTACCTTATTATTCATAATAAATACATTTATAAAATACTGCGCAAAGGTACAACAAAAAAAGCACATACGCAAGAAAATGGAATAAAAAACGGTTGCACATATGCGCAACCGTTTATTCGCTGGTCTATAAACTATCACTTAGTAGCTACATTATGGTCTTCCACCTGGACCACCACCGCTGCTAGTGTAGTTGCTCAATGTGACAGATGAACCACCACTAACTGTACCGCCAATGTTTGCTGCACCTGCAAAATACTCTGTTCCTCCACTCACGGTAACACCAGAAGTCAAAGTTGGAGTAGATGAGGTATATACCACTAATGTTTGGCTACCACCGCCACCAGGGCGACCTCCAGAACTAGAACTAGACTGAGTTGGGGTCTTAAACGCTGCTACCAACTCGCTACCATTATATAGCGCATACCATATCTCGGCTGTCCAAAAAGTGGTTTGTTTAGCTGTACCTCCAGTGATGCTTGCTCCACTCTCCAATTTGCCTACTGCAATGATTGTACCACCTTGTACATAGAGTTTCTTACCCTCCTCGGTATTCGCATCAATAGCCACCTCAGGATCTCTTGAGCCAATAGCATATACCAAGCCACCTTTGACATATACATTGCCATTACCATCAATACCATCGTTATTCAGCGCACGTGCATATACGTATCCACCTTCAATAATCAAATCCGTACCATCGCCACCCACATTGATAGCATCATCATACGAATTAACGACCACCTCACCATCAGAAATTAAAATCGAAGTCTTGCTCTCAATACCCTCTGCATTGAGTCCTGCAGTTGAAACATCTATCCTACCACCTGTGATAGTGATTTTTCCATCTGCTTTCACACCCTTAGAAGAGGAGTAGTAATCGCTATTCACATTATCTGTATTACCCGTGTAATTGGTATTCTCCGTCGTTCCATTATGGTAGTACAACGCACCCTTTGTTACGATAGTCACATCGCCACCTGACAACTCAAACTCCGCATCGCAGTTGATACCCTTACCACCAGCACCCGTGCTAGTCAAGGTCAAAATACCACCAGAGATAACCACCTTCGCATCACTACCCAAACAAGCAGCAGCCTTGGTCTTCACGTCCTCATCATCCCACTTACCATGGCCAGTTGTGGTGATATT